>Ga0228710_1001509_pt1 | contig 35032 bp, 15 predicted proteins | sample MedpolnodulmetaG_FD_177995 | JGI IMG/M metagenome (GOLD analysis project Ga0228710, IMG submission 177995) | Root nodule microbial communities from Medicago polymorpha collected in Santa Monica, California, United States - pink nodules | ecosystem: Host-associated > Plants > Roots > Nodule... | reverse complement strand
TATATAATATGTGGATATGATGTTAATCGATGAATGAGATGTTAACTTAGTAATATGATGAGGTATGATGATAATATAAATGTTATATGATGATGATGGACGGCGTAATAAAAGATGCTTATGAAAGACTTGAAGGTAAAGTACAGAGAGTTGCAAGAGGTTAATTCATGAACTAATAAAGCTGAAAATAATAGTAAATTAGAGTAAAGTATAAATGTAGCGACGAGTATATATAGCGAGCTTATATGTAGGAATGTTGTTAGGTTGAAGAGAAGAAGAGTCAAGGTAAATGGTAATGATAAAGATACGATGAGAGTGTAGGTAACCGATGATAGAGGGAAGTAGGCTAAATAAAGGGATATGGTGAGAAATGTCATTCGCGGTAAGGATGAATGTTGAGTTACTCATGAATAATAGGAAAAGATTATAACAGTGTAAATAACGAGGTCGAATTAGAGAATTGATGAAGATGAGGGGATTGTTATGAAATATAAATGAAGATAGAGAGTTGTGTATGAAGTAAACGAATGATGCGAGGGGTAGTAAGAGTTTTGAGTTAGAATAGGAATCAACTAGAAGAAAGTAAGATGAATGAGAAAGAAGATAAGGGATAAATGAAGAAAAGTGGATTGTATTAGGAATAGTTCATAGACAAGAGATGGAGGTAATAAAAGAACCGAAGAATAAAGGTTAAGTCTAATAACAAAAGTTACAATTAAAGAGTACAAAACCTAAGTAAAACAAGAATATGATGTTAGTGGCCTAAGACAGTAGAAGGTGAAGAAGATGAGTCAATATATGAAGATAGGAATTTATAAGTGAAAGTAATGATGAGGTTAGGGCTTACATTAAGACGAAGAATAAGGATACACTGTATAAGGTAAGGTGTAGAGCTAAAATGAACAAGTAGAATGGTGATGTGGTTTAAGGTAATGAGATGTAGGTGAAGGAATAAGACGAAGGTAATTGGAAATATAAATGTGTAAGTTAAAGTAAGAGATAATGTTAGAAAAAATGATATTGATGAAGTAACGACCTTAGGTTAAAATGAAATGAGTGTGGTTGATTTAAGAGGATAGATGATGTTGAGAGAATTGATAAGACGAAATAGAACGGGAATAGAAAGTTATGTGTTAATTAATGAATAATGTAGGGGTAATATTAGCGATGAGACAAAATAATGAATCACTAGAGAAATAATGACCTAAGTTAGAATGAATGCAGGATGATAAGAGTGAATGAGGTAATACGGAGTAATGTTGATTTAAATGAGGAGAATAAAGGTGTTTGCTGCATCAATAATGGTGATGTAAAAATTTAACTAGAATGAACAATGAGGAGTTGTCGTTAGGATGAAGCACTTAGTGCATGAAGATAGTTAATGTTGAGTATAAGTTTTAAAGACTATGTTAAGTAATTATGATGTCGAGTAATGATGTAATGACTATGTTGTAAAATGTTGAATGATGAAGTAATAATCATGTTGTATAATGTTGAATAATGACGACGTAAAAGATGTCTTTGATGATGTATAAATGACGTATATGAATGACGAATAATGACGAATGACGTACTTGTTTTATAATAACAAGTAAAATCACGAAAAAGATCTATGCTGTGAAGATGATCTGTTGTTGATGTATTTTCTATATTTTGTTAGCGAGTCTGCATGCATCATATCATATTGCATAAAAATTACAAAGGAGGAATGATGTATGTATGTTCAGTAACACAACTCTGACATACAAATGTTGATTAGAAACTGGTATCGGGATGCATATAGGTCTAGGAACGAAGTGCATTTGCATATGTCTCATGTTTGGTGTATATGATGTATATGTGATAGATATGGTATATGTGTCAATGTTGATGTATTGTGAGTGATATGTGCATTTATTTAATCTTTTGAAATTGAAAAATTATGATAATGATGATGTTGTATAACCTCATGAAGAATTGTGAATATGTTGTAAATGATGATCAATGATGCTATGCCTATTTATATATTATTCATGTATCCCAATATATGTTATGATGAATATTCTCACTCCTTTGTTGTTGTTGTGTATTATGGTGTCTGTTCTCTTGGGGTACAGACACTTAGGACGAGGAGCTCTAGTTTGCGGGACGTTTAGAAGGTGACGACAGAGATATACATCTGTAGTTATTATCTAATTATTTACGTAGTCGAATAATCACGTGCTCTGATCTGTAACACTAGGGTTGAGGTCAAACATTGAATGTTTAACTCTATGAAGTTTAAGTATTTGAAATCTTTATGACACTTTTCAAAATGACGATTGAGATTCAGACTTGTTTATTTTATGAAATATTTTTGAAGTATTTTCTACACTCTGAAATATGACGTATTGTTTATTATTTGAAGGAATGATTGATGAGTATGTGTAACATCCTCTTTATTTTAAATTTAATTGCATTATTTATTAAATCACTGTTGGTAATTAGGGTGTTACACCCAAACTGTCAATATAGATGTCATGTAATGTTGTGTTATGTGTTGTTTTTTTACCTACGGCTGCACTTTTGTTAAATTTCAAATATTCATGTAATTTTAACGAAATGTGAAATTTGATTTAATCTCGATCAATTGTGATAGATTATGTAATGTTCTTGCTTATGACTTACTATAATTGGCGTATAGGTTGTACTGCCTCCAGAATTGTTGTTTTGAATTACAGGTCATAAGCAGGCCGATTTTTGGCTTGGTTCATAAAACAGAACCCACTGTCTGCATAACTGATAACAACGGCAGCTAACTATCGCTGTATGCTACCCGACGGCAGCTAACTGTCGCTGGGGTTATTTTAGCAATTTCTGGTGTTATTTTAACATTTTCTGAAGTGGGAAAAACAATTTTCTTATCTTATTGGTTCACTTTTATTTGACCCGTTTCTTTAACAAAATCCGACAAAGATATAAAAATGAAAAAAATAAATAAAAGTTCTTCCAAAAAATGTTACTAATACAAGTAACGCCTATTGTAAATCAATAGAAAGAAATAAGTAAAATTTAAATTTCCTAATATAAATTTTCAAATTTATATTAGTCATGGTTGGACAGTGGATGAATATTACTTTTTTTAAAAGTAAATTTATATTTTGGAATTTTAAAAAAATAAGAATTTAATATCAGAAAAATAAATAATTGAGTTTTGAAAGAAAATATACGGGTGAGTGTAAAGTACCAGTGTTAGGAAGTAAAAGGAGAGTTGCTCTTTATGCACCTTCTAATTCCTAAAAAATGCTATTATCCTTGGCAGAGTGTTGTTACAAAACAATAGTCAAGTGCTATTCGGTATGTTTTAGATCGGTTCAATCATTTTTAAAATCGGTTTAATCGATTTAAAAATCTCAAACGGTAGTTAACTGTTACCAAGAATATTTTTATCAATTCAGAGTGTCAGAGAATAAATACTAGATGCCTAGAGAGCAGCTTTCAAATTTTAAAGATATGTTGGGAGGTATTGAGCCGATAACTTGTTGAAATAGCCAAACAATAATGCAAAACTTGGTAAATTACGGGTTCATAACATTTTTTTTTGATAAATAGATAATTTTTTTATTAATAAAAGTATCAGAGCCTACGAACTATATCCACCTTTCTAAGGGTAAGCAGAGTCCTTCTACGTTGATGATTCAATAATTTTGGGAAGAAAAATAAATTCACATATAGAAATTTCAAAAAAACAAATTCTACTTGCTTTGAAAGTGCTTATCTATGCTACAAGAGATCTTTAATGAGAATAGGCCTGTCACATTCAAACACCAATCCTTGTACTTATCGATTACAATTAAACTTGCATGATTCCAATATGTGGCCTTCTCAAGAATTGTAAAATGACGTTTCTCTTGTTTGGTTAGTTTTGCATTGACACCTTCCTTGTTTGGCTTATTATTTTAGTAGTTTTTGGGTACAAGGTCATGGTCACATAGGTCGATTGATTCGAGGATTTCTTTCCTTGATGAAAAATAAAAAATTCTTATTTACCTTTATTAAAATCAAAATACATGCTGCACACTTAGAACCTCTTGATTTGAGAATCATGTCAATCAATTTGGTCATTTGAATTGTCCAAACAAAATTAATCTTCATTGACTGTCCAATTTTGATTTAAATCACATGAGTTTCAACCTTGCAAAACCTCAAATTTGATATCGGCGAATTATAAATTCTTCAACTACAAAGAATTTGATTCAGAATGTCTTAGGTTCGCATAAAATGAACCATTGACTTCTGGAATTTGACAGAGCACGAAATCCTTAATCCTATTCTAACAATTAACATTTTTGCACACATGGAGACATCTTTTAATTTTTGAGCTTGTTCATCATGTATTATTGATAATGTTTGAAACTTCAAATAAAGTATTCCAAGTCAAAATGAACCATCAAACATACCATACAACTATAAATAAAATAGTACTTTTAAGTTATCATAATGCAAGAAAAACTAAAACCACATTCAACAAGATAAACCAAAACATCACAACTTTAAGTCTTGATTAAACTATTAAGCACAAGCTCCATCAAGAGAAGGGAAAAACTCATTCCTCTTTCCCCAAGAGAGTGAGAAGAAACTTCTTGTAATCCCCTGAAGTTTCCTTGGCCACAACATGCTCAAGAAGAACACTGTTTCTTTTGTAGTAAACATCTGAGATGACTTTTAGGTCATGCTGAGCTCTGCTCACAATCACACGGGTGAGCGCATCCTCATCGGTTCCAACCTTCTTGATTGCATCCCGCACCACCTACGATATGATCAGAAAAATGTAAAGTTAAAATCATTGTAGTAACAATATTTTGTGGACATGGTAAAGCATTTTATAACGAGAGTGTATCAAAATTAAACTCTAGCAGAACATTTTATGAATGGATCCGATTTGTTTTCAATGTACAACTTTTACTTTGACAATGTATCAAAATTAAATTCATCGCAGAAAAAAGTGAGAGATCTACCTTTTCATAGTACTTAACATGATCATTGAAGCTACGGATAGTAGTATACAATGCCTTTTGAAATTCATCAGATCCTTCATCCAACAGCTTCTGTAAAGATTAAAGGAACACAGATTTAAATAGCGAATTATAATATCATAATTTTTTTAATAACATAATCTTTTTATTATATACCTTAGTGATGGAAGTACCATGAGTCTCTCTGTAGCGGTTGAATGTCGCAATCAGCTGGGTCTTGCTCCTTGTAGTCAAGATCCTTATGGCTTCTTCATGGCTTCCTTTCTTCTCTTTCACTGACTCATGAAGAATTCCAGCTTCAGTTTGTGCCAATTTGGGATTGATCTCATCACCAACATACCTAAACGCAGTCACTAGCCCCACTAAAAGCTGCTCGAAAAATCAACCACAAAATCAAGAAACCATGATTTCAAGAAATATCACATTATGTTAAATTCCTAATTTTCATATATGTAATTGAAATCAATCTTTTGTCCGCGATTTTAAAATCATGATCTAATATTGCATATTGTTGGAAGCGTTAATGGAAAAAGGACTTGCCTGGCGAAGATGGCCGGAGGTATGAGCAGACAAATCTTCTTCCAAGGAGTGCTTGTAGCGTTTGACGTAAGCACGTCTCACATTAAGGAGCTCTTCGGGGGAGAGAACAGCAGAAATTTCCACAATGACATTGTAGTTTTTGCCACTCTTGATAGCAACATTCGCCAAAACAGCATCACGCTCCGCAGGTTCAAGTATCCAACGGTACACAGCTTTCTGTTTCAAAATTCATCAATACACAATGAGTTTCAAAAACATGTCTAACAGAACATTGACAATATCATGTAATAAAGAAACAGACATAAACAGTTTCATTTTTTTCAATGTTAATCATGGTACTAAATCAATATGGTACCTCGAAGTCTCCTTTGATCTCAGATTCCAATCTTTTGATAAGATCCTCATTATAAATGCCTTCATAAGCTTTTCTGATTTGCTGTATCTGATTAGAGTTTCTATGACCAAGTATTGTTATCACAGTTTTCTCATCAGTACCCCATCCTACAAAAATTAATCATCCATCAATTTTAATACAACATAATGTTACAGATTCATCAATAATTCTAACAAATTTAACAGATTGCAAAGAAGTACTTGAGATTAGACTGAAATTAAAATAGCCAATGAAGTTTGCAAATTTGTCACATTTTCATGACAAATAAAATCTATAGGACTATGGCATGATCTATAAACTAGAAAAAAGGGGATGATAACACCTTCGAAAGCCTTCCTTAGAGCTTCAGCATCTTCATTGGGAGAATGGTTGGTGGGAGCAGTAAGGGTAGCCATAGTTGAATATGTATTGTCTATAGTGCTAAGTAAGAAAATGTGATGAAGAAATCTAAGTCTATGGCTCTTCTATTTATAATACTATGAAAACAAAAATGAATACATCTCTCGGATCATGTTATATGAATATCACCTTTATTAGAGACCACATACATTATTTAATTAATTAATTTAAAATGTTTATTTTTGTTTATAAAAGTGACATCCGATAAAATTAAAACAGTATAGTGAAATAAATGAATCTTGGGACGGCGTAATATTTTTTTTTGTCGGGAGTGAGTTATTTTTTGGTCGGCGGTGAGTCATTGGGACAAGACTCAAATCATGTAGACCTAAAAGGTAAGTTGACCTATATGAGACATTCGATAAAATTAAAACCAAAAACGCAAACATGTTTGGACAATGAGACGTTTTATAGTTAACGATGAGTCATCACAACGGGAACTCAAATCATGTAAACAAAAAAATGCATGTGTCTCTAAACTCTCTTTAAACGGTAAAATATTCTCCAATACAACAAGTCATCGTGATTGAAATCAAGACTCAATTCACATAAACTTTTCTCAGAATTGTGCAATTTTTTTATAAAGTAGTAAAGATTGAAAATTCTATATATGCTCTAATTTAACCTTTTTTAATCACTACGGTCCAATTCATGCATTGGAAATCTCATTTAAGGCTTATATTTGTACAATAATTTATCACATTGATTCTTTTTCCTTTTCATGTTGAAAAAACGGATTCAATTTCTAAGACTATTTTGGCAGTACTTGAAGAGCCAATCTTTTTTTTTTACTAATTGAAGAGACCAATCTGTAAATAGCAAATAGTTAATTCATTGATATTAGTGATATCACTGCCACGTACTATCAAAGTGATCAAAGCACAAATCAATGTCACATGGACGGTGAACCATATATAAATGGTATTCTTCCATTTATAATATGATCAAATTATAATACCATATATAATCGATTGCAACTTTTTCCTTCTTTGTAACACTAACTATAGTGATATGGATTGGTAAATTTGGTGAGTTTATTACGGCATAAATAATTGTGTTTAGTAGGAACGAGTGAAAATAAATAGATGATGTTTTAGTACCTAATTGTGGGTTAGGTACATTATAAACAAAATGTGATCTAAGCTCCAACTCCATAATAGTATCATGAGTCATGACTACCCTTTTGAGTAAAAAAGAAAAGGAAGGAAATTGATGATGTTGTCTTTTCATGTTTTGTGTTTTCATTTTTCCTTCAACTAACAAAGTGAAAAAAGATAGATCCAATATTTTTTTTCACTATTTCCTTTTACATTTTTTTAAGGTTTAAATATGATAATCGTCCCTGTAATTTGGGCCAGTTTTGATTTTCGTCCCTGTAAAAAAAAATTGAAATACATCCCTGTAAAAAAAAAATTGTTTGAAAAAGGTCCCTGACCCCACTATTCAGCTGATTTGGCATGGTTTTGGCCACATGGCAGTTGCTGACTGTGCAACTTTTGCCACGTGGTGCTGACGTGGCGTGCCACATAATATTAAATTTTAAAAAATATTTTTAAAATTCTGAAAATTGTTTTTAAAATTAAAAAAATAGGAAAAAAAAATTTAAAAAACAATATAAAAATTCTGAAAATAAATTTTTAAATAATTTTCTGAATTTTTTTGAATATTATATATTCTGAAAAATAATGATTTTTTTTTTAAATTAAAATTTTCGTAAAAGAACAAGAAATTAAAATTTATAACTTTTCAAAAATAATTATTTTAATTTATAATTTATTTTCGAAAATTATAAATTTATAACTTTTAAAAATATAATTGTCATTATTTTCGAAAAAAATTTAATATATAATTTTCAAATTAAAAAATCTATTTTTTGAATATTTAATTTTCACATTTTTTTTTTCAAATTTTTTAATTTTAACAGTTTATTTGTCAAAAAATTAATTTTTCGAAAATTTTAATTTTCAAAGTTTTTTTTCCGAAATTTTTTATGATTTTTAAATTTTTTTTTAGATTTTTTAAATTTAAAAACAATTTTCAGAATTTTAAAAATATTTTTTAAAATTTAATATTATGTGGCATGCCACGTGGCAAAAACCATGCCAAATCAGCTGAATAGTGGGGTCAGGGACCTTTTTCAAACAATTTTTTTTTACAGGGATGTATTTCAATTTTTGTTTACAGGGCCGAAAATCAAAACTGCCCCAAATTACAGGGATGATTATTATATTTAAACCTTTTTTTAAAACAAATCTAGCATTTTTGAAAATGCCCGTTTACATATTTTCTCGATCATAATTTTTTATTGCATGAGTCTTTCGTCTCCTTGTTAATAATTTAACATAAATTTAAGAAAATAAAATCTAAAATTCCTTTCAACAATTAAACAGGGCCTTATTTTTTGGTTTCACGCACACAAAAAAGCAAGAACAACAACGCAACAAAATCTTATTTGACTAAATGAATCCGTTACATGATTCAACGCCATAATACTCTATCATATACTTTCATCCATACAAAACATGCTATAAGAAGTTGAGATACCTTACATAACAAAAGTTGTGTACTTGTGTTATTAGTAGTTGATGTCTAGAAAAATAACACTTTCTTGATGACCATTAATATGTGAGTTTCACGGATTTACAGCAGCAGTATGAAACATCAGCATTCAAATAAAAAATCTACCATTTTTTTTTTTGCATGATCAAAAGCTACCATCATATGAATATGATGATGCAGCAAAGTATATTAATTTTCCAGACAGAAACAAACAACGTTCTTCCAAAACAAAAAATTAGGTTACATTCGTGATAGAGTAACTACGCTTTTGTGGTTTTTAGTATGCAAAGATAATTATAAATTAAAAAAATTATCTTTGATGCAGCAAAGTAAACTGGTTCTATTTTGGACTTTGGAGTACCTCAAGCCACATGTTGGTCACATAATAGAATGTTATGTCAGTGTTTGTTCAACTACTCCTATTATCGATTTTTCTGGAAACAGTGTTTAAATATAAATAAAAAATTAAACTTTTATTTATCCATTTTGACAAGATATTTTTTATAGCAGATAAATCCTTATTATTTATTAATTTTGTTAAGTCTGCATCAATTTAACCTAATTTTTTACTTCACTAATCCCTTATTAGGTTTGCAACAACTCTATCCTAAAATTTTGACTCTAAATTTGCATCATATATGTTTTTCATTTCTCTCTCTAATAACCGCGAATATTTTTCAAAGGCAAAAGTTTACTAGATATTTTAATCCTTATCCTTATTATTTATTAATTTTATTAGGTCTACAAAAACTTAACCTATTGTTTCTGTTGATTTTTTTTTTTTCACAAGTTATTGTACACTTATTTAATACCTTTACAAACTGAATACCCTAATTTTCATTTAAACTCGGCTACCTAAATAATCTGTTAGGAACCATGAACTACATTAATTTTTGATGTTTAACTATAAAAAATAAAATAAAAAAATTGACCCGTGCAACAATATAATTTTGTATTCTTTTTATCTTTTTTCTTTATAATTTTTTTTATTATCATTTGACTGTAATATTGTATCTCTAATAATCTAATTTGCGTTTATTGATCGACCCATGATCTTACGGATTAAAGATTATTTATTGGTCTCTATTATAGCTGAGAAGATCCGTGTGTCGCACGGGTCAAAAGTCTAGTATAATATTAATTATATCAACTTAATTAGTATATATCACCTCTTCAACTTCTTGATTTTATCAAAAAAGAAAAAACTTGATCTTGATTTTTTTTTTGACAGACTTGATCTTGAGATTGAATCAAAGGCCATTTTGTTGACAGGCCCGGCCTTGGGGATTGCAAGGTGCTCAACCAAGCCGGGCCTCCAAATGTTACGGGCCTCAAATAAAAAATTAAATCTAATACCTATCCCCTACTTAAATAAAAAAAAAATGTTATATCCTTTTCTTTCTTCAGTATATGTTTGAGTTTTTTTTCTAGACTCTAATTCTTCTTTTTGTATATAAATCTGATTCTATCAAACCATCCCTAATTTGTATAATCACTTAATCAGTCAATTTGGAAAACTATTTCATTGAAAGAATCACAACAATCATTTTTTTGTTCATATAAACCACCCGTTTTACCCTTTTCCACAACAAAGGAGTGACAAATCCAAACGACACCGTTAGATATATTTCACCTCTTTCACTTAATTTTTTTTTATTCCTATTACGTTTTATTTTACTAGGGGCCTATTTTAAAAAGAGAGTCGAGCCTTCTATTTCACAGGAACGGCCTTGTTTGTTGATATATATATTTTTTGTATTATAGATTTTGAAACTTTCTAATACTTAATAATATCAAATATTCTCTAGTATCGCTAATCAATAAATTGAATTCAATTTAATTACTTAATTGTTCAAAGTTAGACAATAATTGCTAAAAAGAATTAAGTTTTTTATTTTTTGTCTTCAACCCTCTAGTATGAGAGGAACGTGTTGAGATATTGATGAGGGTCGATCGGCTGGAGTTTGTTAACCTACCCAATCACTTTGTCATTCAAAAAAGAAAAAACCATACCCAATCACTTGGGTTGATAAACATAGAATAAAAACAAAATAAAGAAATTAAAACAAAATTTCTACACAATATTGTAATTAATCAGCAGTAAAAAAAATTAATTTTGGTTCCAAAAAAACTTCTTAATATAATTTGCAAAAATAAAAAAATCTTATTATAATTTAAACTTAATCACAAGTTTCACTATTCAATAATCATAAAATAAAAAAGTTTAATAAAAAAAGTTTGATTATCGGACGTAAGGAAATGCAAGTTATAGACACAATCAAACAAAAGAAATTAAGAACAATACGAACATATAATAATTAATTGGTTAATACCTTCGAAGGACTTGTGGAGAACCTCAGCATCTTGAGCAGAAGTAGTTGAATCTTGAACAACAAGTGTAGCCATTTGTTGATCCACTCTTTCTTTTGTGATTTTTTTCTTCTTCTTTCTCTATAAGCCTTTCTTGTGATTATGAAAAAAACGTGAAAATATGATGATGGCTTGGATTAATACGTTAAAGAATAGTGACAATTTATTTAGAGGATCAACGTTTAGTCACGACTATAATATTTGGACTTCGGACGTTACTTTTGATTTTGTATATTATTTATTATTATTATTTATTAATATTAGTATTATTATTATTATTCTATACGTTACTGGTCATTGGTATCATCTTTGGGTTCGAAAACATGGAAAATACTCATGACCAGCTTCACATGTAATTGATGCTTCATCGGGCAAAAATAATGTGTGAAAAGCATGTATTATCATGTTATGTTTTGAAAGCTATTTTTGTTCTTTTCTTTGTGCATGCAAGATAAATGGCAACAACCGCGAGGATTTTGTTCTCAACAACTGTGTGAGGAGTGAAGACTGTATTTGAAACTCACGAGTTACTTGCCAATTGGGGATTAACAAAATGCTTAATTATGGGAATTCATGTAATAATATCAAGAGGTATGGAAAGTAAACTTCTAAAATATACTCATTTATTTAAGTTTATCTACTAACATAAACAGTTGTGACACTGTTCGATTTGAGAGAACCGAGAAAACATGTTTATGACATGTTCATAAGTTGTTTTCAAGTTATTTTTATAAGCACTCCAAAATAGCATAGCTTTAGAAAACATTTGATAGATTAAACAAAAATATTGTGCCTTCATTTTATCTTGTCTTATAGAAATAGCTTAATCATAGCACTACAAGAAATCCATGGAATTCCGACGAAACTTTCTAAAGAAGTTGTTCCTTGCTAAAAATACGTTCTTCCAAAGAACATTTTCCTTGTTATACCAGTGTCAGCAGACCTGGTTTTTATGTCAATTTTCGAGGAACTCTTTCCTTACCATGCAATAGCAGTGAAATGTCGCAGAAAATTCAGATTTCTTCTATATAATACCCGCTCTTTACATAATTTTTTCATATATCATTTTTCTCACAACATTTTCATTCCGAAGAGAAAAAGACAATTTCTCAAAAGTTTTATGCCTCGGAATTTCAGTAGTTATTTGTAGTGATAAGTGTGGATGAGCGTTTAAGCTATAAGTCGCATAATAAATTATTTATCCAAGCAAGGCCGATGAAGAAATATGAACGAGACTTTCTATAATAGTAACTTTTTTACGGAGGGAAGTGTTATAGGTTTCACATTGAATAAAAAAAGTTTAAAGTGATATTTAAATTATTAGACTCTTCTATCTAATAGACAAGTCTTTAAGTTGGATAATGATCGACTTACGTCATAAATTAATACTTTCATTTCATTGAAAAGTTGTATTACATAAAGGACTCGTTACCTCTTTTCTAATGTTATTGTATAGGTGATAACTCCAAGAGGTTAATTGAGTACTTATTAGTCAAGGAGTCCACAATAAAAAACAATCATTTTTTGTTGTCATTTTCTTGGTCAAAGTTCATTGTTTTGTTCACGAAGCCTATTTTGCTTGATCTTTCTTAATTAGTTGATAATATTGTTTCGATGAAAGAATTGATAAAAATGTGATAGAACCTTCTATCCAATACGGAGAATTGTTGAATTAGATTTAAACTCATTGACTTATGTATTTGAAAATCCTTATGATAATTTTGTTGTCTTCTTCTTTACTCTCTTTTATTTTGTTCTTTATCTTGTTAGTTTCTTCATTCGTATTTGTTTTTTTTTAGCTTGTCTCGTTATAATTAAATTTATGTAATTCCTGTGAGCTTAATTCAATTGGTTGGGATATTGCATATTATATGCAGGGGTTGGGGTTCGAACCCCGGATACACCATTTCTCCATAATTTAATTGTGTGAGCTCTAATCACTAGGCTACTTGACAAAAAAAAAAAAAAAAATTTATGTATAGTTTAATAAAAGAGTTTTAGATTTAGACCAAAGTCGTGACTAGTTGGTGCGGCCATAATGCTCAATCATCTGGGCCAATGCTATTGCCTTTTAAGGGAGAAGTATGATACAATATTATTGATAAAAATTGGTGCATATAATGATTTTTTTTTTTTTTATAAGGAAATAGGAAGTAAAACTCAATTGTACAAATATCATTCATGTTCATTGGTCATTCTTGTTTATCAAAATAAGAGTCTCAAACTCCCCTTGAATGTACATTCAGCTGGTGATTTAAGTTATTATATGGTGTTCATGCCATTGATCAATTCTCAAGATATATTGATTGATTGATTGTATCATTATGCTTGAGCTTGAAGCCATAAATAATAATTCTCTTAATATGTTGGATTTGTAATTTTTCTTTCCAAAATATTATTTAATTTTGACCATTAAATTTTCTAATTCCACCATTCATTCAACTAGTAATTTATTAAAATAGAAGTACATAAAATCTCTAACACAGCCATGACTCATGAAAACATGATATAAATAGAGAAATTAACCAAACCAAACCACTAGAAAGAAACCAGCAATATCTAATCCCATTATTACAATATATTTGCCTTAACAAGAGCAATTCCTTCAATCTTGCTTCCCCAACAAGGTAAGGATGAACTTCTTGTAGTCTCCTGAAATTTCCTTAGCCACTGCATCCTCAAGGTGAACACTGTTTCTCTTATAATACAGCTCCTTGATGTCCTTCAGATCTTTCTCGGCTCTTGTCACGATCACACGAGTCAGTCCATCTTCATCGGTTCCAACCCTTTTCAGCGCACCGCGCAGAACCTAAACATCATGGTAAAAAAAGCAACAACGATAGTCATCGATTAAAATATGTTACAAGTTTATGTGTGAGACGGTGTCACAATCGAAGAAACTAACTAACCTTTTCATAGTACTTCTTATGGTCATTGATGCATCGAATCGCGGTGTGCAAAGCCTTGTGAAAGTCATCAGATGCATTATCCAACAGTTTCTGTAATCAAGGACATATAAGAATTTTTGTGAACATTGAAATAAAGTGAAAACAAAAATAAATGGTAAAAGACTGAGCTACTTTTTTTCACCTTAGTTATGGAAATGCCATGGTCATCTCTGTAGCGGTTGAAAGTTGCCAAAAGCTGAGTCTTGCTCCTTGTAGTAAGGATTCTAATGGCTTCTTCATGGTTTCCTTTCTTCTCCTTGATTGATTCATGAAGAATATCAGCTTCAGTTTTTGCCAATTTCGGATTGATCTCAGCACCGCCGTATCTAAATGAGCTCACCAATCCAACCAACAGCTGCCAAGACACAAACAAAACATATTCTTCATTTCACTGACTAACATGAAAATGCTAACTGTGACCTAATTTGATAATTTTAATCCTTAAGGACTAATGTAGATGATTTGATGACTTGCCTGGCGAAGATGACCGGTGGTATGAGCAGCTAAATCTTCTTCTAAGGAATGCTTGTAACGGTTATGATAAGCACGTCTCATTGCCAACACTTCTTCCGGTGAAAGAACAGAAACAATTTCAATAATCACATGGTAACTTTTGCTTCCATCCTTGATGGCTACATTGGCCAAAACAGCGTCACGTTCAGCAGGTTCCAGCATCCAACGGTATACAGCTCTCTGTTTTTATTAGACCGCGTCATTCAAAATATCGACTCATTGGCTTACGACATAATAAGTTACATAAAAAAATGGTATATGAAATTGTTGGTACAAAATTATTGTACCTCAAAGTCACCGGAGAGTTCAGATTCAAGGCGTTTGAGGATATCCTCTTGGTAAATTTCTTGATATGATTTTCTGATTTGTTGTCTCTGATAAACATTTCTATGACCCAATATTGTGATAACACTCTTCTCATCAGTCCCCCATCCTACACAATTCAAAATCATTCAAAAATAAATCAAGTATTATAAGCAAGGTTTGCATACACGATTTGGACCGCAACATCAATTTTTTTATGTATCAACACAATGTTACCATGCGTTCTTTGCAATATCAAAGAACACAACGCAACAACAATTGTTTTTCACAATTTTTTTATGATCAAATTAAAGAAATTATATAACCTTTGAAAGCTCCATGAAGAGCTTCTGCATCAGCAACAGGAGAATGGTTGATGGGAGCAATAAGGGTGGCCATAATTGATTATATTTTCCTAACTATTATGCTCTAAGTTGAAGTTTAACACCCTAGCTCTTCAATATATAAAGTACAGTTAATAATACAGCTATAAAATATGTTTTACAGTATTTAACTTTTTTAACAATGGTAAGTTTTTTTTTTTTTGAGAAATGTCAATATCTTCTAAAATTATAATGTTTTAATTATCATGTCAAATTTGTATCTATGTATTGCTCTACAGCTATGAAATATGCTTTCACTTGTCCAAATTTGCTTAGAGAAAGTACAAGTTAATTTGAAAAGAAAAAAAAAGACAATACCAAAATCTTCTATATATATAGTCAGTGTCTATTTTGGAGTTTTGAACATTTATATCAATTTGTAAAAAATAAAACATTTACTATATGAGTAGGATATTGAAGAATCGGTGGCTATTATTTTTTCCTTTTTGTTGGTATTTGAAATGAGTGATGAGTTGGTTTTCCCTTGACAATTATATTGAATGAGTTATCAATGCTTAGACCTTACATAAGCTGTTTTAGTACAATATATTTTATTTTATTTTTGCTAATACAAGATATATTTTCTTCATTTGAATTGAACATCATATTTAAAATAAATAAATATTTAAAATTCAACACTTTTAAGTGTTTTTTAGGCAATAAATAAATTAAAACAGAAAATTATAAAAGTTCGGGGTATATAAACCAATACATATAACATTTACTGTAAACCTAAATTAAATTAAAAAAACTTTAATCCTTTAAAGAAGAAAAAAAATTCTAAAAAAATCAACACTAGAATTCACATGTGTTAAAAAACTTTAATCCTTTAAAGAAAAATAAAATTCTAAAAAAATCAACACTAGAATTCACATGTGTAATTCTATCTAGTGGTCACCATCTCGTATCACACCTCCCTCCGTTGAACTAACTCCTCTTCTTATTTTTAGTTTATTTTTGTGGCCACCTGATTTTTTTTCTTGCTCTGCCACTAACAAGGACGAGTCCTCATCTAAAGCAATTAAGATTAAAGGTAAAGGATTATTCGAAACAAAAAAAGATTAAAGGTAAAGGTATTAATTTTCATTTCTCCACATCGAAAATTCATGGTTGATTTAGCGATGTGTATTTTTTCACATGATAAAATCAAGAAAGAATGAAATGAGATCATTCCTAAAAGCCCCTAGTAAAGAATTACGAAAATGAGTTGACCACAAAATGTGACACATGAAGGTAATGTAAGTAACCAGTGTATCATATAAGAGTATCAAATTAAACATTAACCAAACTAATTAAGTGAAGATGATTTTTGTATTACCTTTAAAAGCCTTTTGGAGAGCCTCAGCATCTTCCTTAGGAGTTGATTTGATTGTAACAAGGGTAGCCATAGAAAAAACTAATTAATCACTAAACAAGATTTGTGTGATATATTGGAGATTGGTTCTATCACCAGCTTAATATATAATGCCAATGGCTTTTCTTTGGTGTTATCGCCTAATACACACATCATCACATTTGAACGTTACTTTCATGTGAAGATTAGTATATTATTAGTTATTTTAGGGAAAGGACAAATATTTTAATTACTCAATAGTTAGCATTCTTTGGCATTAAGAAATCACTTATAAATTTAGAAATTGCAAATAAAATGTTGTAAAGAAACGGAAAAGAAAACTTGATTCTTTGGCTTTGCATGGAAAAGCACGGGAATATAGTGATGTATATTTTCGTCCCTTTATGGTTGCAAGGGTGGCAAATTTCACTGGCATCGATGATCTGGGATTCTTTTCTCATACGTTGCTTTTCATTTGCTTCTTTTGTGTTATTTTGTTTTTAAGAGTATAGTGGTGAAACTCGCATAGACTTACAACTTAGATATAGGAAATTATATATTCGAACTCATACAACAACATATCGAATGTCTTTATATTCTTTTACCATTTGCGTACTATTTACCTGAGTTTAGTTTCTTTAATTTATTTTTGACTTAACTGAATTTTCGATCCTTATTTCTTGTTGATTCACAATTTTAATCTTCTCGTTCTAAAATCTAAAAATATAATTTCACAATAGAAATTTGAGAATTTTGTTTTCAAACCACCGATATTCTCGCACGCCTTCGGAAATTCTCATTTTTGCTGAATTTCAGATTATATAATTTGAATACCCTAGAGTCCAACAAACCACATAAAATGCTTTTGTACATTTGCATATTTAAAATTTCATAAACTAGAAGGTTTGACCAACATAAACATATATACTTATATCAAAAATATCATATTAAATAGAATATGTGTTGACTTCTCTAATGATATGCATTTAATTTAATTTGTCTCGTGGTCTATGCAACAATTATCAATTTCAAGACTATTAACTTCATCCTTTACTCTGTCTTCAACTTTCTTATCATCAACAATCACCACATCATCATCTTCAATTATCTCATGACCCGCCGCACGACTTAGTTCATTACAACTAGCCATCCTACGAATATACCCAAGGCTCTGTATCATCTCGATGATGTTGTGCATATAGTTAAAAGTGAGAGGATTAGACACCTGTCCTTCAAGTATACCTGTAATATAATGACATTAAACATGAACTAAATTCAGAGAGAAAAGTTTACCATAAAAAATGATTGCCATTCGATCTATCTGTGATGGTGCACCACATAAAAGAAAAAAAGTTTCTGATTGCCCTATTTCGATTGATAGCTGAACTACCATATGCTTATATATATGTGCAATGAGAAAGCTCATATCTAATATAATCATCAATTTATCCTCAAGTGCAGGACCAATACAATCAGAAGTTATAGTGCATTTGATTTTGTTGAATCGATTATGGGTCCCAATCAATTGGAGATAATGATTATTGGTTAGCTCTCACAAAAGTTCAAGATGGATATTTTGATGACCATGTGGGATGTTGATTTGAACATGCTTGCTTCAACTGAGAAAAATGTATATCTTGATCGTGAGCATCAACATGCTCCCATAAAGAATATGATCGCTTAGTTGATTGTATGAAATGTTCCACCTTATTTGGTGCACCTTTAGTATTTACCATTTTTAGAGGTGGACATTTGAGGTTGTTTTTGGTAAAACAAACAGTCAAAACTGTTCTTTGATATGCATCTTCATATTGTAATATGCATCTTTGAATCAAGCCTATAGGGAAATAATCTGAATAATTATATAATCTGAAATGTTATATTGTTTTTAGGTTGATCGAATTATATAATGTAAAACCATGGAGAAATAATTCGGACTATATAATCCGAACGAGGACAACATAAGAAATTTGGAAGACACACGAGAAGCTATTAGGGTCGAAAAGGAAAATCTCTTGAAAATTTTAGAAATTATTGATACCTCTGAAGCTTAGACTCGTTTTTGTTGTTGTGTCATGTAAAGAAATGTGCCAAAAAGTTACTCGATGATGTCACAATGCATGTCTTGGAAAATTTTGATTTCCTTAGGGTTTACGTTTTTTCATTTTAAATTTTATTTTTAAAAATAATACTTTAATAATTTTTTTCCCAAGTCAAAATGATATATATTAACATAAGCACAAGAACCGCCGAGAAAGAACGCTAAAATTTTACAATAGTTACAAATCAAAACTTGTTGAAATAAACTAGAAAGAAATCAAATTACAAGAAAAGACCCACACATAACAAGGGGTTTAACCACCAAGTATGATAATCAAAAGCAAAATAAGGGTTGTTTGCTTTCATCCACCAAAAAGAAAGGAGGTTAATCATGTCTAATAAATGATGTAATTGATCTTCCTTGTGATTAAAAATACTAATTTCTTTCTTTCCAAATCACCCAAACACAATAGAACCAAACCAGTTGTAAAGAATTTTGTTAGGTTATAGAAAACTCGCCTAATTGACCAAACTGCAAAAAGAGATCCGATACACAAGCTGAGTCAACAGAGTAAATACCAATCCATGTGCGAAGAAGAGTCCATATATTTTTGAAATGATTGCCACAGATACTGATCATCCTTCCATGCAAACAACCTCCCCTTTTGCAAATTATTGTCAAACCATCTTCCCACACCCATCCCATGGCCTGAAACGGATCTTCCACACATCTTTCTACAATGCATAACCATCTTTCCCACCCTTCTACAACCGCCCCCTATCTGACCACAACGAGCTACTAAAACCTTATACCACAACCCTTCACTGCCTACATGCATCTTCCAAAACCATTTACCTACCAATGCCAAATTGAACTTCCGCATCCTCCTAACCCCCAAGCCACCTTTGTCTTTACATAAACAGATAAAGTCTCAATTTTCGCAATAAACTTTCCTAGATTCCCCCACCCCCCCACCAAAAGAAAACAAAAATAAAATAGATTATATAGAAGAGATCATTCTTGTAGGAGCCTTGAAGAATAAAAGGAAGCAGATTGGTAGATAAGACATGACAAATTTCAAAAGTATCAAGCGGTCTCCCATTGACAAATTCTTATTTTTCCATCGCGACAAAATGTTTTTGATCAGTTGAGCCGACATAAAAAGTGATTGAATCAATCTTAAAGGGCCCAACTTGCTAACACCGAGTTGTCACAATTTAGAGAGGTGAGCAACATGTAAATATAATCTTTGACGGAAAATACTTACTTGGACATATACCTAACACATCAATTTTAGACACACATACGATACTGAGAAAAAGTGAAAAAAGAAAATAATTGAATAACATTTATTTTTTAAAGAATTAAGTAAAATACATTTTGATGTGTGTGTGTTTAAATAGTGTATCCAAAAGCATGTGCTCAAGCAAGACTACCTCAATCCTTGACTTGTGTATTATTTGTCTTTAGAGTGATGCCATAGCAGAAGAAGAAAATAGTGCTCAATTTGTGTAGTTCATCAAATTCCTACTAGGCATATTCACAATTCGATCGTTGCTCATGATATGTGACTCTTGAGCGGTCTCTAGAGCGATGATGGCGACAATGTTGATCTTTTCCACAGTCATGGTTTCTCCATAGTTGTCTTCAAGTCCAAAAGGAATTTGAAAAAAAACTAGAGAACACAATTATAATGCACATTCTAAGGCTGAAACTCATAACACTGTTTAATGTAGCTCTTGTCTTTTTTTTTTTTCTCCCTTTTTTTATTGAAGTTAATTAATATATACTGTCATTGTAGATAGTTTTTACATTCCCAATCAATGATAATTGTTTGAACATTAAAAATGTTTGACACTTTTATGATCACTACTAAAGTCCCACATATGATCACTTGTAACCGGTGAAGCTCGGATACTCCAAAATAGAGACGTACCCGTATCAGATAGTATTAGATACCGATACTCCACAGATACTTGCGGATATGTATCCACGAAGTATTAAAAATAATTATTTTAATTTCAAATATATATTTTATCGGATACTTATAAGATACTCGACATATATACACAGAGACGTATCTTGGGAAAAAATGAAGGGTAAAAAAGTGAGAATGTGTTGTGAAAATTCAATGGATTATGAATAAAAATAGAATATGATTTATATGAAAACTTTACATTTTTTATTTTGATCATATGTATTATTTTTTGTAAATTGTGACTTTTATGATTAAATGTGATCTAAGAGTATAACGTATCTTAGCAGCATTGTATTTTGAATTTTAAAAATTTGCGTATCCGCGTACCCATATTGTATCGTACACGTACCCGTATTACGTATCCGGGTTTCAGTTGTAACGTGTTGATAATGTAAAAGTTATTACTCAGTCACTTCATACAAATTAACTCTTATTTATTTTTCTTAGATAGGTTTATGTCCCCTCTCTTGTTATTTTACCTTTATTTTAACTTATAAAAAAATATTCATTGTTAAACTATCATTTTCAAACTGCCCGGTAACTTCGTGATTAGCAAGATACCTCAGTTTATATTCATTTTTTTTTTGGTAGAAGTTTATATTCATTTTTAATTGAGTTAAAACAAATGTAAAATCAAAGTATAAGTTTAATATTTTACTTCTGTAGTTCTGTTTATAGATGTACCACTATAAAAATTTCAGGGGAGTAAATAATTGTGTATATTTTGTTTTGTCAAGTAGTGTAGAAGTAAGAAATTTACCTATTAAAGTTAATAAATTGGGTGTCTAGAGTTGGAACATAATTCATGCATATATTATGCAATATACCTACTAACTGATTTAACCCTATGGAGATATTGTCTAAGTTTTTAAGAGGTACACTATTGGGTCTTGTTGCATTTCAGACAAATAAAATTTGTGTTTTCTTGCAACATGGCATTTATTTTGCTCATCAATTAATTATGGTAATTTTAATTTTATTACTTTGTACTTCAGTGTCAACAACGACTTCATGGCCCAATGGATAAGGCGCTGGTCTACGGAACCAGAGATTCTGGGTTCGATCCCCAGTGAAGTCGCTTTTCGTTTTTCATTTCAACAATTATTGCTTTTCTTTTGTTTTTTTTTTGTGCGCCAAAATAATTTTTCTTCTGCATGGCCCAAATTTCCTTGCAAACAGAACTTACTTATGTTTTTCTTGCATTGAAGCATCTCAATAACACTCAGATTTTCATTTTAAAGTTTATGTGATTTGATTATAAAAAGGATAAAAAAAAAAAATATTTAACAATTTATTCACCATAAAAGATTATCCTAAAAGTCTAAATTTCCTTGGTGTTTCCTATTTTTGTCACATATCCTAGTGGTTGGAGCTCATACATTTTAAATATGGAGAAGTGAGGTGTCGGAGGTTCGAACCCTGACCCCTGCATATATTTATGCAATGTCCCTATCAACTGATCTAAGTTCACGGGAATGACATTGGTGTTTATTCAATAATAATAAGAATAATACAAAATAGAGTAAATTACAACAGAGATCCTAGTATTTCACTCTCCTATTCTCTTATGTTTAAATATACTTTTTTTTTTGTGTTAACTCTTCAATTTTCAAAGGAAATGCTTAATAATGTAAGTTCAATTCTTAGACGAAAGGACATACCCATAGTGAATCACTTCGGACATTCAACATGTAAAATGGCGATCTATCTGAAAAGTCAAAATCAAAATCATCCAAGTTTAACATAATTTGGCTTTGAATCACAATGAAGGCAAACTATTCAACATGAGAAACCAAATGAAGTGCAAATCTACAAATGAAGAAAGAAAGCATTGCATAATTCTTCACAAAGGTAGTTACTTTAACTAATAGCATGAAAAATTGTGGAGAAACACTTGGAGATCAAGTTATTGTGGAAAAGATCTTGAGAAGTCTTACTCCAAGATTTGATCATATGGTTATCACAATAGAAGAAAGAGATTTGTCAACTATGAAGGTTGATGAGCTGCAAGGTATCATTGAGGCACATGAACAAAGGTTGAATGATAGAAGCTCAAAAACTGAGAAAACAACTGAAGTTTCTTTGTTTTCTCGGTCAAAGAATGAAGGTAACAAGAGTAAGAAGGGAAAAGGAAAGTGGAAAGGAGACCATGGCAAGAAACAACAATTTAAAGATGGAAAGACAAATTCTGAGCAATCTTCTAATCAGAGAGGATAAAGTAGCAATTCAAGAGGTGGCTCAAAATGCTAGAAGTGGAAGAGGAAAGAAGGACAAGAGTAACATTCAATGTTATAATTGTCAGAAATGGGGTCACTTTGCTTCTGAATGTTACTTCAATGATAAGAAAGAGTCTCAGAAGGATGAAGCAAAATTTGCTAAGGAAGAAGATGAAGATGTCATGATGTTAATGGTAACTCAAAATGAAGAAAATCTAAGAGAAAACCAGTGGTATTTGGATACAGGTTGCTCTACACATATGACTGGAAAGAAAAAATGGCTTATCAATCTTGATGAATCAAAGAAAAGCACTATGAATTTTGCAGATGATAGCAAGCTTGTGTCACAAGGCATTGGAAAAGTAATGATCGAAAGAAGGGATGGAAAGCAATCTCTCATCACTGATGTGTTGTATGTACCAGGTATGAAGAGTAATCTGCTTAGTCTTGGTCAATTACTTGAGAAAGGTTATAAAATGATTATGGAAAACAAGATGCTCATAATCATGGATAGAAATCAGAAAATGATTGTTAAAGCTCCATTAAGCAAGAATAGAATCTTTAAGATTGAGGTTTAGGTTATGGAGCATATATGCTTATCAGATGAAGTCAGTAGAGATGAATGGATATGGCATTATAGGTTTGGTCATCTGAATTTTAGAGATTTGTATGAACTAAAGAGGCAAGAAATGGTGACTGGTTTACCACAAATCTCTATACCTACTGAGTTGTGTGAAGATTGTGTTGAATCTAAGCAGCATAGAAACACTTTCAATCAGAAAGTTGAAAGCAAGTCAACTGATAAGCTAGAAATCATATACACTGATGTATGTGGTCCAATGCAGTGTGGTTCATTGGGAGGAAGCAAATATTTTGTGTCTTTCATTGATGATTACACAAGAAAGACATGGATTTATTTGATTAAGGCAAAATCTAAAGTGCTTAAGGTGTTTAAAAAATTCAAGGCAATGGTTTCTAGGCAAACTGGAAAATACATAAAGGTGATAAGATCATATGGTGAGGAACTGAAGTCAATTGAGAAGAACAATACTTGGGCATTAATATCTCTACCACCAAACAAGAAGGCTATAAATGTAAAGTGGGCTTTCAAAGTGAAAGAAGGTCCAAATGGTGAAGTATTAAAGCACAAAGCTAGACTAGTGGTGAGAGGTTTCCTACAGAAAGCTGGAAATGACTATGGTGAAGTGTTTGCACCTGTAGCTAGAATGGAAACTTTTAGATTAGTAGTTTTAATTGCAAGTTTGACGAACTGGAAAATCCATCAAATGGATGTCAAGTCAGCATTTTTAAATAGCCCTCTAGAGGAAGAAGTGTTTGTGAAGCAACCTCAAGGTTTTTTATGGTTTAAAGAAGCAACCTCCATCTTTGTATGGTTTAAAGCAAGCACCTAGAGCCTGGAATCTGAAGATTGATAACTTTCTAAGTCAGATATGCTTTGATAAATGCATATGTGAACATGGAATGTATGTGAAAAGCTCAGCAGAGAAAGGTAACTTGCTTGTTTGTTTGTCTGTATATACATGACCTCTTAGTTATAGGAAGCAATGAAGCACTCATAACCACTTTCAAGTCATCAATTCTTAGAGAGTTTGAGAAGACTGGTTTAGGTGAACTATCCTATTTCTTGGGGATAGAGTTCAAAAGAACAAAAGAAAGAATTATAATGCATCGATGCAAATATGCTTCTGTTGTATTAAGAAAATTCAACATGGAGTGTAACTTAGCAAAAACTCCAAGTGAAACTGGTATAAAGCATCAGAAAGATGGAATTGAAGACGAAGTAGATGCTACAATGTATAGAGGCATGGTGGGATCACTGAGGTATCTCTGCAGCACAAGGCCAGACTTATCATTCTCAGTTGGAATGATAATCAGATATATGTAGAATCATATGGTTTCTCATCTACTAGCTGCAAAGAGAATAATGAGATATGTGAAGGGAACACTAAGTTGGGACATACTACTTCCAACTCAGAATGATAATTAAGTTGCTAGACTGATTAGATATTCAGATGCAGACTGGTGTGGTGATAAACATGATAGGAAGAGCATTGCAGGATACTATTTCTTGTTAAGCAAGACACCAATCTCTTGGTGTTCTAAGAAAGAATCAGTGGTTGCCTTATCAACTTGTGAGTGTGAATACATTGTTGTTGCAATGAGTGCTTATCAAGCTGTTTGGTTAGATGCATTAATGAAAGAGCTGAATATCAAAGAAGGAAAGGAAGAGGCAGCAATACTGAAAGTTGTATACATATGAAACTTCTTTATTTTACAAACATCCATATCAAGAATTAATATCAATAATTGATCAAAAAAAGAATTAAAATCAACGTTTTTAATACTATGTAAACTTATGATTGGTTGACATTGTATTTTTTACCTTAACAATTTATCAAAATCAAACTATAGTTAAAATTGGGATTTTATATAGTAAATTGATGTTTTTGCTAAAAAGTTATTGTGCACCGTATAACAAATATTTGCTTATTATTATACATTATTTTTTTTAGCAGTTGTTTACTATTATACTTGTTTAACATATTCTGTTTGTAAGCGTATACTATTCCAAAGTTTCATCACTTACCATTTTGTTGTTGTTGAGATCACATACCTAGTCTTTACTAGGACAATATATAATTATGAATATAATGCTTATAATAACAAAATATTTATTGTCGGGTTCATACAATACCAATAAATTCAATGCAATTGTATGGAACGGAAATTACATAACCACTAACCAAACTTGGTTGAAAACCTGATTTGAAATTGCACTAAATCAAAACTAGCATTTTTCTTTTATACATATGAATCAAAATTAGTATAATAATACATATAATGTGATAATAAAGCAACATAAATATTTAACCCAAAAAAAGAAAAGCAACATAAATGTGTTATGTTTTATGATTGATAAAACCATCTAGAATGGAGCTCTCCTATTTGGATGCTTAAGTGGATCCCACATGTACACATCATTCATTTTATAACATTTTAATGTCAATACCTAATCAGCACTCAATTTCTCCAACCCAGCACCATAACAAAATTTATTAATAGGTCCCACTAATAACTCTGATTATTACATTTCCAAAACACTCATTTATTTCATTGGAAAATATTAATTGAAATTCACACATAAAATGAAGAGAGAGAAGGTGCTTATATAGGCACCATTCTCTATAAGCACCAATAAATATCTTCACAATAGGGTGCCTATTTAGCCCAATGCTTAATAGGTAAAGCACTCACCATTGTGGATGGTCTAATAATTGAATAGATAACCAAAAAATAAAATAAAAATGAACAATGACCACTTTTCGGGACAAGGTTTCTCCGAAAAGAATGTACGCGTCTATCTACATTCTGACGAGTCTATAAAATAGCACTAGACACCAACATAATCATTGTAACAAAATTTTACCAACCTCTCAATAGCAACAATGAATACATGTTCCTTGCTGATCCTCTTTTACTTCTTCCTTTGTTTCATAATTTCTCTTTCTCATGCTCTAAACAATGGTTTTAGTGTTGAACTCATCCACCGCGACTCCTCAAAATCACCACTATACCAACCTACACAAAACAAATACCAACATATTGTCAATGCCGCACGCCGTTCTATCAACCGTGCCAATCATTTCTACAAAACTGCCCTCACAAACACACCTCAATCAACTGTAATCCCCGATCATGGTGAGTATCTCATGACCTATTCAGTTGGTACCCCACCATTTAAGTTATATGGCATTGCTGATACAGGTAGTGACATTGTTTGGCTTCAATGCGAGCCTTGCAAAGAATGTTACAATCAAACCACTCCTAAGTTTAAACCATCAAAATCATCAACTTACAAAAACATTCCATGTTCGTCTGACCTATGTAAATCTGTGCAACAAGGTGCCGTTTGTAATGATCAAAATTTTTGTGAATATAGTATTTCTTATGGTGATAGTTCACAATCGAACGGAAATCTTAGTGTTGATACTCTTACATTAGAGTCCTCCACTGGACGTCCTATTTCATTTCCTAAAACTGTGATAGGATGTGGAACTGACAATACAGTGTCATTTCATGGTGCAAGCTCTGGTATAGTTGGCCTTGGAGGCGGACCAGCGTCTCTTATTACACAATTGGGATCATCAATTGATGCAAAATTCTCTTATTGTTTGTTGCCAAACCCGGTTGAGTCAAACACGACAAGCAAACTCAATTTTGGAGATGCCGCTGTGGTTTCCGGGGATGGTGTTGTGTCAACCCCTATAGTGAAAAAGGATCCTATAGTTTTCTACTATTTGACATTGGAAGCATTTAGTGTTGGTAACAAAAGAATAGAATTTGAAGGGTCTTCAAATGGTGGTCATGAGGGTAACATCATAATTGATTCAGGTACAACGTTGACAGTTATTCCAACTTATGTTTATAATAATTTGGAATCAGCTGTGTTGGAATTGGTGAAACTAAAGCGTGTTGATGATCCAACCCGGGTATTTAACCTTTGCTATAGTGTCACATCAGATAGATATGATTTTCCTCTAATAACGGCACATTTTAAAGGTGCAGATGTTACGTTGCATCCTATTAGTACATTTGTTGTTGTTGCAGATGGCATTGTTTGCCTTGCTTTTGCAACTACTACTGGGTTCCCTCCTTCTAACGTCGTTTCCATTTTTGGAAACTTAGCTCAGCAGAATTTGTTGGTTGGTTATGACCTTCAACAAAAAATTGTGTCGTTTAAGCCTACTGATTGTAGCAAAGTGTAATGGGTGTTGTAGACTTTGATTATTTTCCTCCTTGAATTGATAATCAAAATAATTTGCATTTTATGTCTAGTCTCATTGATATCGAAGTTAATTCACATCTGGTTTTGTTCATTTCAAGGATCCTCTCTCATTCATTATGTTAGATATCAAGGAAAATGCATTCTGTCTTCAAAGAATTCGCCTGTTTTGATGAATAAATGGAAGCATTATTTTATTCATTTATGGCAAGGTTTCTTTTATGTTTGGTCTCATAGAAAAAGCAAAATTAGCAAGGAAAATTAGTGACGGAAAAATTGAAATTCCTCACAAATTCCTTGGTCGCAAAATTTAGTGATGGAATTAGAGAGGGATTTCACGTTTTCCCCCACTAAATATCCCTCACTAGTTTTTGTTTTTTTAGTAGTGTCAACCAAGAACGATCAATATAAACCAATTCCCCGAACATTCATTTAAGCTTTTAGGCTATTTTTTAAATGTACGGGTAAATCGTTCAGTGGTACGGAGTCAAATGCTGCAAAATACATTTTTAATAGAAATTTTTAGCAAAAAACTTGATATAATAGTTCCAATTATTCCTCTAATTAGATCATTGGCTAAAGCGAAATTTTGTAATGTATTAGGGCATCCTATTAGTAAGCCGGTCTGGGCAGATTCATCCGATTTTGATATTATGGATCGATTTTTGCGAATATGCAGAAATCTTTCTCATTATTACAATGGATCCTAAAAAAAAGTTTGTATCGAATAAAATATATACTTCGGCTTTCTTGTATTAAAACATTGGCTTGTAAACACAAAAGTACCATACGCGCTTTTTTGAAAAGATCAGGTTCAAAAGAATTATTGGAAGAATTCTTTACAGAGGAAGAAGAGATTCTTTCTTTGATTTTTCCAAGAGATTCTTCTACTTTGCACAAATTAAATAGAAATCGGATTTGGTATTTGGATATTCTTTTCAGCAACGATCTGGTCAATGATGAATGATTGGTTATGTTATGATACTTAAATATTCTAGATATCAAATTTGTATTTTATATATATATATATATATAAAGATTATGAAATGTTCATGTAGTTAAGAGTTTAGTTTCAAGATTCCTCTTCTAGAGAAGTAACTTAGGTTTAGATGTATACATAGGAAAAGCCGCGTGCAATGAAAAATGCATGCACGGCTTGGGGCCTTCTCAAGCACAAGTTGCATTGTCTTTAAAAATCTTATATATGAATTTTTACACAATATCTATTGTTGTGAACTGGTGTAATAAATATAGATTTAATTGTAGACTCAACCTTCCTATTTTCTCAAACTAAAAACAGTACTCTTTTCCAAATCAATTTGTTGGGTTTAAGTTTCAATTTTTTATTTTTTTTTTGCAATCTTGATTTCAGTCCAAAACTTTGGCATGATTTTTTATATTCTTATTTAAAATTGGGGTTGTAAATCACAACTTTATAGGACCAAAAAATTCAACTTTATAAAGATGGAACTATTGTAGTGAGAGTGATAAAATATGGGATGTAAGTAGAGTTGAGCATAAAATATAAAAGATTATAAATAACTAGTGTACTCTTAAAAAAATTAACTAATTAGTACATATACCATATCTATGTCATACACAAACATCTCAATTTTGATATGTAAATTATTGTTTCTTACTCAATTATCAGAGGTACATATAACAACTTAAATTTGATTAAATAGCAGTGTAATGACCTGTTCCAAGCACGAGACACTCTGTCTTCAAAAAATTTAAGAGTTTTACTTTTCCTACCCTATGTTTTTCCTCGCGCGCCCTATTTTTTTCCACGTTACCCGGATTTAGTTTTCCGAAATGAATTGTTAGAATTTTTCAGATTTATCTGGATTTTAAAATCCGGAATTATCTTTTTCCAGAATTTTTTCAATTTTAAGCTTTGAAATTCGTAAAATAAATGCAAACAAACATATAAAACAGAAATAAAAAGATAAAAACAACTCATTTTATTGATATTTGAATAATACATTACAATAATGTTGAAGCTTTTTATGCTTTTTACATAAGAACCTAAAACTATTTCTAGGGGGTAAGCTACACCAGCTGATAGGACATACCAATAGCTTCACTGTTGGTGGGGAGACAGAGGGGGCACATGGGCCTCTAGGGAGCAAGAGACCATGATGGTCAAACTTACGCCCAGACAGACCAACCTCACACCCAGACTGACCCCTTCTCTATCTTTGGTCAGCACAATACTAGAGGACCGATCGAGTTGGACGCTTCGTTGGTTAGATCTGCTGAACAAATTCTAAAAAGTTTGCACCGGCCCAGGAACTATGAAAAGATCAGGACTCTGCTGGGGGGACCAGAGGAAGAAGTTAGTTTAGATGATCCGTGATAATGTGCTATGTTTTAATTAATCGCGTGTTTTATGTTGTTTTAATTGCGTGTTAGTTATGTGTTGTTGAATTAAGTTGTTGCATTATGTTTTGAATAATATATATATATATATATATATATATATATATATATATATTATTTAAACTTTCATTATGTTTTAATTTACGTCAAAGATATCCATTTAATCAAAGATGTGCATTCTGGATTATGAAATCCGGATTCACATAGGGCGTAAGTGTATTCCTGATTACTAAATCCAGAATTGTTCAACATAGGATTCTTTTGTATGGACCACATTGCACCAAGAGTTTATGTGGTCCACAACATCCAAGGACCTCTATAAATACACCCTCTCCGATTTTCAGCTTCAATACCAGCAAAACACATAAACACACCAAAGAAAACCATGCAAATTTTGTCATTAAGCTGAAGATCTTTCTCACGTGGTCGCAAATAGATAGCTCTCTATTTGAATGTGTGATGAAGATCTTCAACATGCTGTCAAAAATACAAACAAATACACCAAAAAGACCATGCAAATTTTTGTCATTGTGTTGAGGATCTTTGTCATGCTGCCGCAAAATAGATTGCTCTCTATGTGACAAATAGATTGCTCTTTATGTGCCAGCATGGTGAAGATCATCAGCATGCTTTCAAAAATATATAAATACTCCTTGCTGCCTTCTTGATAGATAGATAACTCAAAAATATCAAGAGGTTGCTATGAGTTAGATCGTGCTGCCTGCCAGATGAATATGTCATTTGGCACGGCAGCAGGATCTAAGTCAAAGAAATCCTCTTGAAAATACCTTCCCAAAAGATTCATCATTTCTATTATTATGTCATATTTCATTTTTTTTTAAATGTTTATTTGTCTTATGTTGCTTCTATTTATGTTATGTACATTTGTTCTATTTTTTTCCAAGGCAATCGCAACAAAAACGATCCAAACAAAAGGGTCTGGTGCAGTTCGGACTTTATAATCCGGACCACCTTCATGCTTTCCAGATTGTAAAATCATGAAACCCTCAGAAACATTTTGGCTGGTGACGTTTCACCAAAGATTAGGCCGGTTAGTGGAGTTTGAATGCATTTTTTTACGGTTTTGAATGTGGAACACGTTTTATTTGACTGTAATTAAGACCTATGAGTTATTTAAGGCTATAAAAAGGCTTGGATCTTCAACATTTTCCTTCATTCTTCTTCACCTCCTTTATTACATTTTCTTCAATTTATTTTAGTTTTTTAGGTAGGTTTTAGGATGGTTTGTGGTGTCATGGTCATTGTTGACCGCTCATACGACTCCTGCAATTGCATTGCAGCTTATGCGGGGCTCGTATAACGGTCAACAAAGACCCTTGACATCAAAGAAAGACACAAAATATTCATATCGTATTTGTCCGGGTTTTATTTTTCGGAAACACTAACAATCTGGTTCGGAAAATAAAATCCGGACCGGGGGTATTATTGGAATTTTTGCAAGACCCGCGAGAAGGTAGCAGGGTGGGAAAAGTAAAACTCAATATTTAATGTGTTACAGGCTTAAAAGCAATTTTTGCTCCCTACATTTTCATTTATTCTATTTGGATCCCCCAAATTTTCAACTGTGTGATTTTAGCCTCTAACATTTACGCCATTTATGAGTTCGTAGTCACTATTTCTTTTTCTCCTATTTGAAACACGGTTGACAAATTTTGATCACATGGAAGTATTGTCATCTAGTCGTTGGAATGGATTTTAATAAATTAAATAACTAAAAACTAATAATATACAATTTTTAAAAAAATTACAAATTAGAAAAAGTAAGAACTCAATTGTAAATTAAATATTGAACGTGTTACTCGAAAAAATTAAGATTGAACACACCACTTTTTAAAAGGGATGAAAAACTGCACAATTCGCAATGGAGCTGCTACCCTATGTGCCCCTGTGTATGCGACAACATTCCTTTATGTCTCTTGCGCCTATGTGCCTAACTTTATGCGCCCTGTGAATGGGTGATGGCTAGGAGGTGCCTTTTGCTTGTTTTCCAAGCTGTTTTTCAATGAAAAATCCTGTTTTCTTTCTCTTAACCCCTAAGTAATCATCTACTATAAATAGAGAACCTTGCACACACTTTTATTGAGTCAGAAAAGCATTAAGCAAGCTAACGTTGCAAGGCAAGGGTCAAGCATCAGGAGCTTCAAGGTAGAAGATCTCCATCCTCCTCTTATTCTCTCTCTAGGGTATGATTTTCTATTGTTTCCATGTGAAACTAAACCTCTTTGATTAGAGTTCCACTATGATCCACTTCTTATTTGTTGGATTCAATTAATAAAGTTTTTCACTCAGTTTATGTTTCGATTGTCAGATTTAATTTCATAAATGTCTGGTCTCTAATGCTTTTTCAACTGATAATCTGAATCGGTAATCTTGAAAATTGATCTATAGATGAATGATAGGATTGTCAACCCTTGTTCCTGTCCAATCCTGACAATAGTAAAATTGCTTATTTTCTTAATTAAATTCTTTTCATGGAATCTAAGTATGAATCTAGGGTTTTTAACTCATCTTAAGGAAACCCTACAATTGTAATTGGTTGAATTGTGGGGATATTAAAATTAACTTCCACAGTTACATCACAGAGTTTTAAACGTTATTTTCTTAAATCAAATAGACACGACATAAACTAACGATTTACTGAGTTAATTCTAACAAAGACAAAGGGGGACAAGGATTCGCTAATCGTCGTTACACATTTGAATCAAACCAACCTAATCTCACGATTGTCATTTTTTTTCTCTTGTTAAGTTTCTTGGTTGCTTGTTATTTCAAAAATGTATTCATGTGTTATTTGAACTTTTAGATAATGATAAAATCTTAGTCTTTTATATTTTTTTTATAGTACAAGATTACTTTTTGTCCACGTTTTTAATTTGGTCTATGTTGTTGGGTGAAAATAAAATTGTAATGTTGGATAAAATATAAAAGATTGTTGAAAGCAATGATGGAAATATGTTTTATTTTAGTTTCTTAACTTGATTTTAATGTTCGAAACAAAAAAATTGTAGTATTGTCTCGAAAAAATCACACCAACCGAACCAATCCAAGACGCATTGGTTTGGTTTGGTTCGGATGACTTTTTAAAAGTCAACCAAACCAAACTGAATCACATGTTTTTTATCTCACGATTAAAATGACTTTTATGCTCAAAGCCGAATCAAACTGTACCGCGAACACCCCTAGTTCTTAGTTAGTTGGAGCTTTAGGAACATTGTGAGTGAATAATGCAAAAAGCTCATTCCTTTTCTTTTTTTTTTGAAGGGGAAAGCTCATTCCTTTTCATCTTGGATTGTAATATTCCTTTGTATAACAATAATAATACACCTGATTGTTGTTTTTATTCATATTTTGTTTGATTGGCGCAACTATTACATTCTCGTGTTTTAACATTTTTATCAAAGCGTCTCTCTTCTCTTTTTTCAATTTATCAGAGCGTCTCTCTTCTCTTTTTTAAATCTTAGTCGCCACAACTTTTTTTTTTGTTGATCTACAAAGGAGGGGTGATTTAGAGTCAATTTTGATCCGAGATCATCCCTCCAAATTGTGTTTCTTTCTCTTATAGTTAAATAAGTGATTTTTCACATATTTTCAACTTTCTTTCAATGATTTTGTGATTTTGTCGTTTAGTAAGACTTTGTTTATTTTGATTTCCGTTTTAGTTCGGTCTTTATTTGATTCAGGTTGGAAAATTAGTTTTGATCAAGTGCAAATTCAATCAATGATTTTTGCTTCGTCAACCTTGCAGATCCGAAAACATAAGTATTTCAGTGGTTTGAATATAGTAATAACTGTAGTCATATAGGCATATGTGCTCTACCGTTTTAGGCATATGTACTATATCAATTTGAATGAATAAATATCGTTTATGTTGATAAAAAAAAATATACATTGTTATCATCAGACACATACTTATATTATTTATTAGCGTCATTTTTTTTTCTTTTAAACTGATTTCATTTCGTCAATGAAAATATTTTATGTTGAGAGGATTTACTCTTATTTCATTTCAAATAACGATATTGAATATTTCCGTTCGTTGTATTTATTTTTTTCTTAAAATTAAACGTGTGTTGTTGAAAATTGGGGTATTATAGCAATGACCTTGTGGGAGATATATTCGTGGAGCTGAAGCTTTAATGAAGATATCGCTCTAACTTAAATTAAACGTGCTGTTGAAGTAAATATGGAACAAATGTTATTATAGTTAGTTGATTGTTTGTTCAACAATGTGTCTTTTTTATTCTTCGTGGGAATTTGATTACGCAATTAATTTCTGAGAATTATTTTGATTACATTGAAATCTGGTATGAGAATTATTTTTAGAGACAACATTTTTTACCGCGATTCAGCCATGTTTGGTAGCATACAACACTTCAGTGCTTCAATTTCTTATGGATCATATATCTCAACCTCAATGGGTAAGCACCATGTGGAAGGTCTGATACCCATTGTGACGTGAAAATTGATTTCCAGGGATTAATTGAGAAATAGAAAGAAATCAATGGTTGAATGAGTTCTGGTGATGACGAGTAATATAGAAATGTGAGTTATCTTCATTCAAGATGATTAATTTTGCTATCTTCCTGAGGCATTTATAAAGCTATCAACTAAGATATTCTAGATCCTCTCGACTCATATATGACACCTCACCAAGAAAATAAAACTAAAAGTAAAATGATAAGACATTGAGGGTGCAATTTATTTGCCAAGCAATAAGCATTGGACACAGCAATTTTATTACTTCTATCAATGTAATATAGAGCTCTGAGGAGAGGGGGTGAGCGAGAGAACCGCGATGGCCAGTGGTACCGACACGGGGCACCGCGCCGGCATGCCTTGCCGGAAGTGAGGAAC
>Ga0228710_1001507_pt1 | contig 35045 bp, 21 predicted proteins | sample MedpolnodulmetaG_FD_177995 | JGI IMG/M metagenome (GOLD analysis project Ga0228710, IMG submission 177995) | Root nodule microbial communities from Medicago polymorpha collected in Santa Monica, California, United States - pink nodules | ecosystem: Host-associated > Plants > Roots > Nodule... | reverse complement strand
AGCACTGCGGACTGCCATTGGTCCGCAACCGCCGACCACGAGGACGGCAGGGCCTGTAGCTCAATGGTTAGAGCCGGCGGCTCATAACCGCTTGGTTGGGGGTTCGAGTCCCTCCGGGCCCACCATCGACCCCAATATTCGGATTTCGGCGTCGAGCGAGAAGACTGGGTTCGGCGCGAGCTGCGTCCGCCGACCGTCAATCCGGAAAGCATATTCGTTACAATCGCTTGCTGCTAGAGGTGATGCCGGTGGGCTGAAGTGCAAGCGCTTGCCAACGAGAAGGTCGAGGGTTCGAATCCTCCCGCGCGGGCCACCATTTCGGTGGTTGAGGATGATAGCATTGTCTGGATGAGGCGAGCTGACAACTTTTCTTACAACAGGACAGGGCCGGCCGACGTGCCGTCGGACGGCCCTGTCGAGATTCTCAGCAACTTTGCAATTTCCGGCCCATCCAGTCGTCGACTTCGTCGGCGTCGTAAACGACCCGTCCAAGAGAGATCTGATGGCGCTTAAAGAAGTCGGGATCGTCTTTTTCTCGTCGCTTGATCGTGCTCTCCGACAGGGTGGTTATCTTGCAAACTTGGCTTCGTTTATAGAACCGGCTCATCTGCACCCTCCATCGTTGGCATGTTTCGATGGGTTGGCCGAGCAGGCGCCCGGATCACGCCATCGCCCATCAAGATAGCATTTGTAAAGTATAAATGCAAATGCTGTATGTAATTGTTGACAATTCGCGCCGTATTCCTATTGATCTCTGCGAATCCTTTACTTTTTATAGTCGGATATGTCCTATATATGCCGTTCGTCTGTTCGAATCTTCAGCGACCTTTACGGATCAATATATTAAGTATACTGCCGATAAAATTTGGGCTCATAAAGCGTTCATGGCGCTCACTCTATGAGCAAAATGATCTTTACATGATCATCCATTGGTGTATGATTGAGGTGGCGATTCGCATGCCCGGCGCGGAAAGGCTGGTTGGAATCAAGCTTGAATCCTTTGGGGGTTCATGACGCCGAAAGTTGACGTACAACCAAACTCCGCGCCAGCGCGAACTAGGCAACCGTCGAGGGTCATCACTGCGAACCTGTCGACACTCCAGTGCGCCGTCGCAGCGGACGGGCCATTCTCCAGATCTATCTGGATCACGTCGTCTGTTTCGAAGGATTCACTCGTGCCACTTAACGCGCACCGACGAAGCCCATCTGTAAGGAGCACACCTACCCCGGCATTTTGAGTAAAAGCGCCATTGAAAAGGTTCAGGAAATTTTTCTCCCGCGCACAATCTGCCGCCGCTTCTCACTGAAGCTCCGCCGAATTCGAGCTCTCAATGGATTCGGTGCGGTGCGTTAAAGACTTCGGCGATTCTTTGGCGGGCGACGAGGCGAGGATGCTCGAAGTCGCCAAGAAGAAAATTCTGGGTGGCAAAAGAAAGTTCAGCGGCTTGCGATATGAGGTCGGCTGTGCCACCGGTGTGTTGATGCTCAATCAAATATCCGGATTGGAGAACGTCTTTGCCCAAACCTGCACGCGTGGTCGTCCCTATGGACAGCCAGGATCCTGAAACTTGGCGGTATGCTCTTGCATACGCGCTAAAGATAGGCGGGGCGGCGCATCCTCCGGCAGAGAGTTACATCCTGCTCACGCATACGAAGCAGCAACTGAAGTCAACGGCGCTTGGCGACCACGTGGGACCTCAAGTCGCCAAAGCGTTGCTTGCGAACAAGAGCGTTTCGCTTTCGAACGGCGGGCAACTCCGCCATGAGACGCTTCAGACCCTGCGCGGTACAGGACGGGGCGCCGTTATCATCGCGTACTTTGCGGAGGACAAGTTGTTGGAGACCCTTGATGGCCTGGATGTGGTCGCAGGGGTGGTCGCAGTCCCTGACATAGCGGGTCAGACAGACAACTGGATCGCACGCTGGAACCCCATTGTACATGGACAGCAACGATCCGAAACACCTGCGCCCCTCATCGCGGATTCGGTTGTCGCGAACGCGCTGAAGGCGCTGTCGGGCTGGATCAATCTCTCGCATGCTGTCATGAACCCGCGCGACAAGGAACATGCCGATGAGACGCTAAGGATCCTGCGGGCGAAGGGACACCAGCTCGAGCCGGAACAGATCAAGTCGTGGGCCATCAGGAATGGCTGGAAGCCAGGAGCGGCGGACGAGCTAGCGAAACTTGCCACGCGCATCAGAGACCTCAAGACGAAGCCTTCGCTCGGCAGCTTCAACAACGCCGACGGGAAGTACGAGCGGTGGAGCGCATAACTGGCACAAGCGCCACGAACGCTCGCTCGGACATGCCTTCCACGAATCCCGGAAGTCCCCTGGACGGTCGAGGACCTCACTAAGGAACCGAGACTGTCGCGCTCGACCTTCGTCGACCGGTTCCGGCGCGAGGTCGGCTTCGCGCCGATGAGGTATCTACTGATCTGGCGCATGGCGCACGTTAACGACCTCTTGAGCTGGGACCGAAGGGGCGTAGCTCAAGAGGCCGAATGCATAGACGACACGTACGCAAGCTCCTTCAGTGTCGCGTCCACGATCCCGCTGATGCGCCAGGAGCGGTTATTGCGTGGGCAGAAAAAGTCTCTAGTGTTCTGACTCCTTCCCGCACAAGGAACCCGCCGGATGCCACCACTCGAGGTTTTGCTTGCATTTGCCGTCACCACGGCGGTATTCGCATTCATTCCGGGGCCCGCAATGCTGTATGCAGCGGCCCGCACCATGGCGGGCGGTCGACATGCTGGATTGATGGCAGTGCTGGGCATTCACCTTGGTGCTTACGTGCATATCATCGCAGCCGCAGCAGGATTATCTGCACTCTTCCATGCCGTTCCGGTGGCATACACACTCGTAAAGCTGGCGGGCGCACTCTATCTGATCTGGCTTGGTATCTCGATGTTCCGAAGGAGGGATTCCAGCTCTGACGGTGTGTCGAATGCGTCACCCAAGTCCGCAAGAAGGGCATTCGGGGAAAGCATCACCGTCGAGGTGTTGAATCCTAAAACCGCAATCTTCTTTATGGCGTTTCTTCCGCAGTTCGTTGACGGCAATGCGAGTCTTCCGCTCTGGGCGCAGTTCGCTGTACTCGGAGCGATCGTCAACGCCATTTTCACGTTTGCAGATGTCGTTTGCGTATTGCTTGCCGGGTTCGTCATGAAGAAGTTGAAGGGTTCCAGCGCGGCACAGAAACTGGTCCAACGAGCGGGTGGCACGATCCTTGTCGGACTAGGTCTGCACGTCGCTTTGCAGCGCACCTGACCAACCCTGGAGGCCTGGAAGTCCGCGTCGGGCCGATTTACGCCGTAGCGCGGGCAGGTTCGGATGGCTGCAAAGGATCGAGAACTCGCCTTCGCCAGTGTCGCGGGTGGGGGAGAGCGGGAGTTCCATGGGATGGCGATGAGCGTCTCAAATGCAGACCTAGCGGCCTTCCACTGGATGGAGCGATTTAATCAGGAGCACCCAGTGCTCTGTATCGGTCTCCCAGCCGTCCTTCACACAGGGGAGCGTCGCAGCCTCTTCGTAGCCATACCGCTCATAAAATCTTCTTGCACCTGCATTGGTGTTGGCGACGATGACACTCATCCGACGAAGCGCCTCTTCCCGCGCGCTTTGTTCTGCAAGCTCGAGTAGCCTCGAGCCAAGTCCTTGCCCTCGGTATTCGGGATAGCAGGCCAGCACATTGACATACCAGCTTTCGAGCGCCCTGTTCTCCAGTTCTTGAAGCGGCCGAAACAGGGCGGGGACGTCATCGGCAATTGGCGTGGGCTCCGAGCCAATTGGATAGCCAGTCAGACTTGCTACGGCACCGTCTCCAAAGTCCACAACCACGATCTGGCCTTCGCGCACCTTTTGTATCTGACGAGCGCGACCAACCTCCCAAGGATCCTGACCGTCCTTTGCAAGTCCCTCCCAAATGTACAGGGGCAAACCCTCACCGGCGAAGTTGACGAGATCAGCTAACGCCCTTGCATCTGCTGCGGTTGCAACTCGTAGCGGTGGCTCAAGCCGGAACATTTGATCCTCCTGACGCTCTCGGGCGACGGTTTATCATAAGAGGTCTTCGAATGACGTACATGGCGCCCCTCTCATCGGCCTGTACACAGATCGCATGACAGAGTAAGCAATCTCTAATCAATACTTCCGAGGGGAAAGGACAGCAATGGAGTTCGACCTCCGCCGCGTTTTGGACGCGCTTCCGGCCATGGTGTGGATCGCACTGCCGGACGGGCAGCTCGAGCTTGTCAACCGACGCTGGTCTGAATACACCGGCCTCGGTCTGGACGAGGCCCGTGGCGCGGAATGGCAGGCCGCGGTCAACCCGGACGACCTCCCCGCACTGCTCGAATGCTGGCGGTCGATTCTGGCGTCCGGCCAGCCAGGCGAGATGGAGGCGCGTGTTCGGCGCTTCGACGGGCAGTATCGCTGGGTTCGTGTGCAATGCAGTCCGATGTTCGACGATGCCGGAAGGATCCTCAAATGGTGCGGAACGGTCACCGATGTCGAGGATCTTCGGCGAGCCGAGGAGGCGTTGCGGCGACGTGAGCTCGACTTTCAGTTGATCGTCGACAGCATCCCGCTTCCGGTCGCAGTGACGACACCGTCAGGCGACGTCGAAGGCCTCAATCAACTGACCCTCGACTATTTCGGCAAGACATTCGAGGAGCTGAAAGGCTGGAAGGCCTCCGACGTCGTCCATCCGGACGATCTCGAGCCGACGATCGCCGAGCAGCTCGCCGCGCACCAAGGGGACCACGCGTACAACGTCGAGAGCCGCCACCGTCGCGCCGACGGCGTCTACCGGTGGTACAACGTCCTGGGCCTGCCTCTACGGGATCCGCAAGGCAACATCCTTCGCTGGCTCCACTTGCTGATCGACATCGATGATCGGAGGCAGGCCGAGGCGGCCCTCCAGGCCGCGGGCGCTGCGTGACCGATAACAAAGGTGACTACCAGACCGCCGCGGCCTGCGCTGTTGCCAAGGATCTCAACCCCGAACAACAGATCGCGCTCGGGTGTGCGATTAGCACTGGAGGAAATCCCAAGGCCTTCGCAATTTGCACTGCCGGACGTTTGACAGCCAGGGAATTGGACAAGTGCTGGCAGAATGGCATCGGGACGGATGATGGATGCTTCGGGCCAAACAACGAATTGCGCAAGGGTGCTCAAGTCATTCGCGACAAAGTATGCGAGACCACGGGTGCGAACAGTGCCGCTTGCGATGCGTATTCTTTCTGGCACAACAATGTGCTTTCGCCCGGCCCAAACCACGAAGTCGTAACGCACCTGAACAACGCGATAAGCGATCTTCGAGAAGGACCGGGGGCAAACAACGAAATCGTAAAGGCTGGGAAGGCGGTAGAAGATGTCTTTCAGGAGCATAGGAGGTGCTCTTGGCTTCTAGCGAATACGCCACGTCTCCAAGTAGAATTGATCGTCCGGAGATTTGTCAGGGTTGTTGGCCTTCGGGACGAGACCGCGGACTGAATCCCAATTGGATCGCGTTTTCAGCCATGTCGAACACGGTGGACTCCGCATTGCCCATGGGCACGGCCCGCACCCTTGAATGCAGGAGCGTCACTACCTCTCGGTCATCGCCTCCGATGTAACTTGGGCGATAGGAGAAAACAGATACTCCAGGATGCGCCGCTTTCCTGTCTTGATCTCGACTGTTACGGCCATGCCCGGCTTTAAAGGCACGTCTTGGCCGTCGACCGTGATCGTAGTCTGGTTCGGGCGCACCGTCACTGGGAATACAAGATTCTGCATCCTCTGGACATTGCCGATCGGAATCAGGCTTTCTACTTCCTTCGCGGCCGCTCCCTCGATCTGCTGCGCGTCCGGCTCCGGAATGGCGTCCGTGGCGACATGGACGACCTTTCCGTCGATCACGCCATAGCGTGTGAATGGGAAGGCCTCGATCTTTATCACTGCGGGCATGTCGGCGCGGACGAATCCCACGTCGCGGTTGGGGAGGTAGGCTTCAATCTCGATCGGCCCATCCGTTGGTACCACCCGCATCAGTTCCGCCCCGGCGCTCGCGACTTGGCCGACGGTGGTGATCGCCGAGGCCTGCACCGTTCCCGCAACCGGGCTCCAGATCTTTAAGGAATTCAGGCGGGCAGTAACCTTCTTAAGCTGCTGCTGCTGCTCGTCCACGCGTCGCGCCACATCCGCGCGCTGGCGCGCGTTTTCGGCGACGAATGCGCGAATGGCACTCACCTGCTCAGCGGTGAGGACCTGCAGTCCAATTTCGGCCTCAGTCAATTCTCCGACCATCTCTGCAAGCTCAGCCTCGGCACGCTGCGAAACCTCGGCGGCGTTGAGGACATCGGCTCTCGAACCAGATTGCGACTGAAACAAAGATGTTCGCATCGCCACACGTTCACCGAGCGTCGAGACGAGGCTACGCTGTGCCTTGATCATCGACGACAGGCGCGCCGCTTCGGCGTTCTTCTGCTTCGTCTGCGCGCGAATACGATCCAAGGCCGACACAAGCTCGGAATAGTCAGCGTTGAGGACGGCTTGCTCGCGAAGCCGGATAGGCGGCGGGATTTCCTTCGGGAAGGTGATGTCAGTCGCTGCCGCATGAGAGGAGGCTCTCTCGCCATCAGCGTTGAGTTTTGACGCCAGTGCGAGGGCGCGGTCACGCCGGAGAATTTCCGCTTCGAGTGCGGCGAGGCTGATGGACAGCATGTCGGCCTCGGCGCGCAGCTCGGCATCGTCGAGATCGACGAGAAGGTCGCCGTCCTTGACCTCCTGACCATTGGCGACGGGGACCGATCGGACTTTAGCCGTTTCCAGCGATTGAATGACCTTTACTCGTCCGAGCGGCTGGATCTTCCCTTGCGACGTCGCGACGATGTCGAAGGTTCCGACCCAACTCCACACCAGCGACCCGGCCGCAAGCGCGCACAGAAGCCAGATCAACGATGCCCGGATTGGCGAGGCCGGCGTTTCGAGTATCTCGAGGGCTGCCGGCAGGAACTCGGCGTCCTCCCTTTGCCGCCGCGGCGTTCGCTCGAATCGCTTCCACAACGAACTCCAGAGCCTCATGCCTGCGCGGCCCCCGTCTGGAGCTGCCAGAGATGCGAATAGAGTCCGTTTGGCCGGGCAACCAGCGTCTCGTGCGAGCCTTCCTCAATGATTCGGCCGTCCTTCATGCTGATGATGCGGTCGCAATGGCGCACGGTAGCAAGGCGATGCGCGATGATGATGACGGTGCGCCCCTTCACGATCTCGCGCATGTTTGCGAGAATGATGCGTTCGCTCTCGTAGTCGAGGGCGCTGGTCGCCTCGTCGAGGATGAGCATAGGAGGGTTGGTTGCAAGCGCCCGCGCGATCGCCAGCCGCTGCCGCTGTCCGCCGGAGAGATTGGCACCGCGCTCCTCGATCTGAGTGTCGTAGCCGCGCGCCAGCTTCGCGATGAACTCGTCCGCGCCGGAGAGCCGTGCGACGCGAATCACCGCCTCGCGCGACATCGCCGGGTTGGCGAGCGCAATGTTGTCGTGGATCGAGCGGTTGAACAGCATATTCTCCTGCAGCACGACGCCGATGCTGGCGCGCAGCCACGCGGGATCGATCTGGGCTATATCGAGCCCGTCGACAAAGACTTGACCGGAATTGGGGATATAGAACCGCTGGACGAGCTTCGTCAGCGTCGACTTGCCCGATCCGGAGGGCCCAACGATGCCGATCACCTCGCCGGGGCGCACCGCAAGCGTGACATCCTTGAGCACGTCGGGTGCATTGCGCGCGTAACGGAAGCTGACCGACTTGAAGGCGATTGCGCCGCGCGGTGGCGGCAGGCTGACCGTCGTGGCCGGACGCGGCTCGGTCGGTGCGTTGAGAATGTCGGCAAGCCGGGCAACAGAAACCTGGACCTGTTGGAAATCCTGCCAGAGCTGCGACAGACGCAGGATCGGTTGCGAGACCTGGCCCGCGATCATGTTGAAGGCTACAAGCGCACCAACTGTCAGATGGCCGTCGATCACCGCCTGTGCGCCAAAGAGCAGGAGGGCGGCGCTCGTCACCTTGTTTATGTACTGGATAGCGTTCTGACCTTTGGCGGCGAGCATGGTCGCGAGGAAGGACGACTTCACGTAGGCCGCGAGCCGTTCCTCCCAGTCGGCGGACACGACGGGTTCGACGGCCGCCGCCTTCAGCGTCTGCACGCCGACTACCGACTCGACGAGCAACTGCTGACTCCAAGCCCCGCGATTGAATTTCTCATCGATGCGCTCCTTCAGGAACGGGCGCACGAGAAAGCCGATGGCGAGGTAGAAGGGAATCGAGGCGACCACGATCCACGCGAGTGTCGTCGAGTAGCTGAAGAGCACGAAGATGAAGACGAAGGTGAAGACCAAGTCGAGACCGGAGAACAGTCCCTGTCCCGTCAGGAAGGCGCGGATCGTCTCGAGTTCGCGGATCCGCGCGACGGTTTGTCCGGTTGGTCGAGTCTCGAAATATTCGAGCGGCAGGCTGAGCAGGTGTCGGAATAGCCGACGGCCGAGCTCGACATCGATGCGGTTGGTCGTGTGCGACAGAGCATAGGTACGGAGATACTGGAGCACGACGTCGAAGAGGCCGACGACCGCTAGTCCGACCACGAGCACGATCAGCGTCGAGTAGCTCCGATGCGCCAGCACCTTGTCGACGACAACCTGGAAGAACAAGGGTGTGACCAGCGCGAAGAGCTGGACGAAGAGTGAGGCGATCAGCACATGTCCCAGGGCGTGGCGGTAACGCCAAATCGACGGCAGGAACCAGCGGAAGCCGAAGCTGGTCGGATCTGCCCCCGGTCCGCCGACGCGCCGTTGGACGAGGATAAGCCGTCCCCCAGTAAGCCGCAGCAGTTCCGCCGCATCTACATCGCGGCTGGTGAAATCGAGAGGGTTGACGAGCCGAAAGCTTCCTTCGCCAGATTTGCCGCCGAAGACCGCGAAAGAGCCATCGGTGAGACAGGCGATTGCCGGAACCGGTACTGTCGCCAACCGGGCGGGGCTCGCGGCAATCGATCTTGCCTTCAGCCCGATTAGCTTCGCGGCTCGAAGGAGGTCGGTCGTTCCGGTCAGCCCGCTGATGGCCAGTTGACGAGCAATCGCGCCGGCATTGGCTGAGAGGCGATAATAGCCCGCAATGGCGGAAAGCGCGAAGAGCCCGCTATCCCGTGGCGGCTGCGGCTGTTCGATATTCTCCGCGGTCACCCCAGCGGGCGATTGGGTGGCTACTCTGTACATATGGCACTTTGCGCTGCGGCAGCTTCACTCTCTTTCGCAGGAAGGGCAGCCGGCTCTGGAAATGTCGCGTAAATGGCTATCTGGCATCTGCGAAAGCAGTTCTCCCGCGGCCACGCTGCCACGGGAGAACTAGATGCTCTGGTCAGGCGACCTGGCTGTTCAGGCTGGAAGGACGGAAGGTGAGGGTGGTGTCGGCCACCAGCCTGTTCGTGCCGTCGGTCATCACCATGGAACTTGTGCCCGTAATCGCCGATCCATCGTCGAAGGCCCTTGCTCCTTCCGTCGACGGTAGCAGGTTGACCAGCTTGATGCCTGCTTCGGACATGGTCAGCAACTCGCCCGAATCGCTAATGCCGTTCTGGTTCTTATCCTGCCAGACGCGGAACTCGCTCCAGCGCTCGTCTTGAATGTCCAGGACGTTGTCGTGATTGGTGTCGAACACCAGCCTCAGTCCATCCATGTCGGAGGCCACGCTGCCGCCTTCGACCCACGATGCGAAGGCGAGCTCTCGCTCTAGGCTGATGAGGCCGTCCGAGCCTGCTCCACCGGTGGCAGCAAGATCGATCGCTAATAGACCATCCCCTGGTGCGACCCAAGCGGTAGCATCGCGCTCCCCATCACCATCCCAGTCGAAGGCTGGACTGTTGGTGGCGAGCGGATCAAATGGCCTTAAGTCGATATGATCGTCCCCGTTGAGGTCCAGCAAAACGGGAGGTTTTCCGCTTGTAACCCGGCCGTCATCCCATGTCGTGCGGTAACCTTTCACCCATGGCGTGCTCCAGGCCGGCGGATTGGCAGACCAAATTTCGCTCCAATAGGACCACGCCCTCGTGTTGTCATAGTCGTAATAATTAATGTTTGGCCCAGGCGCGTTCGTATAGGTTTTGGACCAAACTAGTTGCCCAGCAGCGTTGTAGAACTTCTCGTTCGAGACGGCCCCAGTCGATGTGTTGAAGGTAGCTACGGTACGGGTCTGATCATCCTTCACAGTAGTTCGCTTGACCAATGCGCCCGAGGAATCGACCGAATCGGTGTACTGAGACCAAGACTGAGCATTGGCCACATCATACCACGTCGTCTCCTTCGATCCGTCGTCGTTAGCCTTAACCTCTTTCGTTATTTTGTTGGCGGTGTCGAAGTTCTGGACGATGGTGGTCCAGGCTGCGGCATCCGTCGGATCGTACTTGGTCGTTACGCGCGTCTTTTCGTCGTAGAGGTATGAGCGCTGGGTCAGCGCCCCGGAGGCATCATGCCAATCCGTTTGTTGCCACCAGGCTTGGGCGTCGGCGAGATCGTACCAGTCCGTTTGCTTGGTACCGTTGTCATTGACCTGAATCTGCTTCGTCAACCTGCCCGCCGAGTCGAGATATTGAGTAAGGCTGGAGTAGCCTTTCGTCTGCGCGATATCGTAGAAGATGATGGACTTGGTGCCATCATCGTTCAGCCACGCCTTCTTCGTCGTCGCTCCGGCTGCATCATACGAATACGTCTGCTGCGCCCAGGCCTGCGCGTCGGCAACATCAAACCAATCTGTCTGCTTGGTGCCGTCGTCCAGCGTCTGGTGCCGCCTCGTCAGTTTGCCGGCCGCATCCACATAATCCGTGAGGCTCGAATACACCTGGGTCTTCGCGACGTCGTAGAACGTGTTGGTCTTGGTGTTGTCGTCGTTCAGAAACGAGCTCTGGGTGCGGGCACCGGCCGTATCGAAGAGGTCGGTTTGCTGCGTCCAGGTCTTGGTATCGGCGACGTCGTACCAGTCGATCCGCTTCGTGCCGTTGTCCATCACCTGATCCTGCTGGACCAGCTTGCCCGCGGCGTCGAGGTACTGGGTGAGGCTCGAGTATCCCTTCGTCTTGGTGGTGTCGTAGTAGATGTTCGTCTTCGTGTTGTCGTCGTTCACCCAGGAACGCTGGGTCTGCGCCCCGGCCGCGTCGTAGAAGTAGGTCTGTCGCGTCCATGCCTGCGCGTCGGTGACATCGTACCAGTCGATGACCTTGGTGGCGTTGTCGTTGGTCTGCTCCTTCTTCGTTATCCGATTTACCGCATCGACATATTGTACAATGGTCGCCCAGGTGCTGGCGTTGGCAGCATCGTAGGTCGTGGTGACCTGGGTTTTGTCATCGTTCAGGAACGAACGCCGGGTGAGGGCGCCCGCCGTATCGGTGACGTCGACCTGCTCTTCCCAGGTCTGCGCGTCGGTGACGTCGAAGGTGGTCGTCTCCTTCGTGCCGTCGTCGTTTGCCTGGACCTGCTTGATGAGCTTGCCGGCGGCATCGAAGGTCTGGATGACCTCTTTCCACCTCTCCGCGCTGAGCGGATCGTAGAAGGTGGCGGTGACAGGGATCCCGTCCTTGCTGAGCTTGGTAACGGAGAGCAGCTTGCCGCTGGCGCCGTCATAGCTGGAATTGGTCATGGTGCCGTCGGCGAGCAGCAGCAGCTCGCCGATCCGCCGCCCGGCGGAATCCGTCGACAGCCGCCGCGTCAGCTTACCGGTGGCGCTGAAGCTCTCGGTCACCGTCTCTTTGACGCTCCCGGTCGTTGTCCATTCGACGGTCGTCAGCGTGACCGAACCGTTGAGATGCGTGACAGCCGTCTGGGTTTGATCGCGAATGCCGTCGTGGTTGCCGTCCTTCTCGAGCTTCACTGTCCGGCCGTCGGCGCTTTCGGTGCGGGTGCCTTTGGCAATGACCGCACCGGCGGCATTCGTCTCGGTGATCGTGCTGACGATGGATCCATCGATCTGTGTGGTCGCCACTTCGACGTATTCATAGGTTCCGTTGCCGTCGAAGTCGGACCGGGTGGTTCGGCCGAGGCCGTCGGTGGTGACGGAGGTCTCGCTCTTGGCGGCGATCGCTTCCTTCCAACTGACGTCGCTGTCGACGAGATAAATGGCCTTGCGTGCCTCGGCGTTGTTGACCGTGGTCGTGACGGCCGCGCCGGAAAGGTCCTTGACCGTCGTCTCCGTGCTGTCGGTGACGCCGTCGCCGTTGAGATCGCGCGAGACGACTTCGGTGCGGCCGTCGGCGCTGGCCTTCTCCGTCGTCTTGCTCTGGACCGCGCCAGTGGAGCTGGTGTCCGTCGACACCGAAGCCTCGCTGCCATCGGCATTAATCGTCAGCACGGTCGTGCGCGTACGATCGCTCGTTCCATCGCCATCGAGATCCCATGACGTGGTTTTGGTTCGCCCGTCGGCCGAGGTGGTGATCGTGGTAGCGTCGGTCTTCGTGCCGGATTTGCCGTAGCCGGTGATGACGGTCGTCTGAGATCCGTCGACATAGCGCGTGTAGCTTTCGGTCTGGTCTGTCTTGCCGTCGCCGTCGGCATCGCGGACGGTGCTGATCTCGCGTCCACCGGCAGTGGTGGTTTTCGTCTGCTTCTCCATGAGCTTCTGCGCGGCGTCGAGCACCGACAGGGTTTCGATGACCGAGCCATCCGCGAGCGCCGACTTCGAGCTGACCAGTGAACGGTTGGCGAACCCGAGCGCAGCGCGGTCTTCCGCCACCGTGATCGTGCCGCCGTCGTGGCTGCGCGTCTCGACGGACTTGCCGATCAGCGAACCGTCTGCCTTCTTGCTCGTGATCGTTCGCGTCACCGAGCCGTTGACGTTCAGCGTGGTCACGTCGGTTGAGGACTGGTCATAGCTGCCGTTGCCGTCGAGGTCCCACCGCTTGGTGACCGACAGGCCGTTGGCGCTCGTCGTCGTCTCCGCCTTGCGGGTGAGAGTCGAACCGGTGAGTTCGCTGACAGTCCTGGTGGTCGAGCCAACCGCATTGAGGGTCGTGACGTCGGTGCGGCTCCTGTCGAAGCTGCCGTCGCCGTTGACATCCCACTTGTGCGTGACGCTCAGCTCATCCGCCGAGATGTCGGTGAACGCCTTCTCCAGCGTTTTCAGACTGCCGTCCTGGCGAACGACCGTCTGCGTTCGGCTGCCATTGGCGTTAAGGGTCGTCGTTTCGACGAACCGCGCGTCCAGCGTTCCGTCGCCATTGGTGTCGTAGTCGCTGGTCCGCGCCAGCCCATTGCCGCTCGCCGTCAAGGTCTTCTTGCCAACGACCGCTACCCCGTCGGTCCCGAGGTCGGAGAGCACCGTCGTGGTGCTGCCGTCTGCATTGACTTTGCTGACCGCCTTCTGGTCGACGACGCCATCGCCGTCGATGTCCTTCGTCACGGTCGTCGTCTTCTCGTCGGCGCTGGTCGTCGTGACCGTCTTGCTTTCGAGCGTGCCGCCGACCTTCAGGTAGGTTTCGGTCACGACCGTGCTGCCGTCGGCGTTCAGCGCTTTCTCCCGTGTCCGCGAGCGGGTCACGCCGGTGTCGCTCTTGACCCAGCGCGTCGTCTCCGACAAGCCGTTGGCGCTCGTCTCGACGATGGTGGTGCCTTTCTGGATGCGGTTTGCCACTTCGCCGATCGTTACAGTCTTGCTGCCGTCGGCATTCAGGACCGTGCTCGAGGTGAGCGTGCGATCGACGGTACCGTCGCCGTTCAGATCCATATCCGACTTTGTCACCAGTCCATCGGCGCTTGTCGTGGTAATTGTTCGGGACTGAAGGCGGGACGTGCCGGCGTCCATCACATAGGTCGACGCCGTCGAGCTCGTTGCGCCGTCGGCGTTGACGACGGTGGCGTTCGTCAGGTCGTCGGCGAGATCGCCGTCGAGATCGACGGCATTCGACACTGTCCTGCCGTCGGCACTCGTCGTCTTCACCGTCCGTGACAGCGTCGTGCCGGCGCCGCCAACAGTGGTGAGCGTGTCGACCGTTGCGCCGTTCGCCTGCAGCACACGCGACGTTGTCATGGTGATGTCCACCGTGCCGTTTCCGTCGGCGTCGGTACGCATCGTCTGCGTCAGGCCGTTGCCGCTCGTCGTCGTTTCGGTGCTGCCAACCAGGCTGCTTCCGGCCTGGCGCTTCACCGTCGTCGTCACCGAACCATCGACATTGATCCGCTTCATCTCGGTAACTCGAAGGTCGATGGCCCCGTCGCCATTGATGTCTGTTTCGACCGACGTGTCGAAGCCATCGTCGCTAGCCTTCGAGACGGTTCGCTCGATGACGTTGCCATCGGCTGCACGCAGCGTCTCGGTGCGGGTGCGGCTGCCGTCGGCTCCGAGTACCGTTTCGCTGGCCGCCTCCCACTCGAAGACCCCGTCGCCGTTATCATCGGTGAGCAGAATCTGCTTTAGGCCGTCTCGGCTCGTCGTCAACTCCGACTGTGCCAGAAGCGCGCCGTTCGACGCCGTCCAAAGATTGGTTATCGTCGCGCTGCCATCCGCGGCCGTCGTGGCAATCGTCCGACGATCGATGGCGCCGTCCCCATTCGCATCGACCGAGACCGTCGTCGTCTTGCGATCGGCGCTGACGGTCTTCACCGTCGAATCGAGCAGGGTGCCATTGCCGCTCCGGACGTCGACCACCTCCGTGCGGCTGCCGTTTGCGTTCAAAGTGATGCGGTCGCTGGCGATGAGGTCCGCGACTCCGTCGCCTGTCAGATCCTGCGCGGCCGTCTGGGTCAGGCTGTCGGCCGACGTCGTCGTCACGGTTTGGCTGATCAGGCTGCCGTCGCTGCTCTTGGCTGTCACTGTTTCCGTACGGCTACCCTCGACGTTGACGACGATGGTTGCGCTCTCGGTGCGGTCGGTCGTGCCGTTGCCGTCGATGTCGGTCGTCCTGGTCCAGGAAAGGCCGTCCGCCGCGGTCACCTTGACGCTGCGGCCCGCCAGCATTCCGTTCGGATGGCGGTCGATCACCTCTTCAGTCGTCGTGCCATCCGTGCTGATCGCGATCGTCGTCAGGCGGTCGACGGCGTCGTCGCCGTTGGCGTCGGCCTCAACCGTCACCAGCTTGCCATCGCCGCTGCGGGTCGAAACCGTGCGCGACAACAACGTGCCATCGCCGCTGGTGACGCTTTTGTTTTCGATAGTGGAGCCGTCCGCCTGCGTCACCTTTTGGGTGGTTGCAACGCGGTCCACCGTGCCGTCACCATTGACGTCGGTGCGGACACTCTTCGTCTTGCCGTCGACGCTGGTCGTCGTTTCTTCGCGACCGAGCAGCGTTCCGTCGTTGCCGTAGGCGGCAATCTCCGTCGTCGTGCTGCCGTCGCTGCCTGCCGAGATTCGCACCTCGCGCCGCTCGTCGATGGTGTCGTCGCCATCGACATCGAAGAGAACGCTGCGGCTGCGCCCGTCGGCGCTCGTGGTCGCCGTGGAGCCGTTTGTGAGCGTGCCATCGGCATTGCGCGTCTCGATCGTGCGCGTGCGGCTGCCGTCGCCATTGACCACCGTCACGTCCGAGATGACGGTGTCGTGCTGCCCGTCGCCGTTCTCGTCGATCGCCGTGGTCTTCGAGAGACCGTCCGCACTGGCCGTGACACTCACCTCGGTGAGCACGCTTCCATCCGCTGCGAGCGCCTTGGTAACCGTCGTCGTCGAGCGGTCGGCTTGGATGGTGAAGACCTCGCTCTGATCGACGATGCCGTCGCCGTCCTGGTCGATCGTCGTCGTGCTGGTGCGGCCGCTGGCGCTGGTGATCGTCACGGTGCGATTAAGGAGCGACCCATCGGCGTTGAGGTTGCTGACAATGCGAGTCCTGCTGCCGGCGGGATCGGTTGTCAGTTCGACCCGCTGCGAGCGATCGAAGGTGCCGTTGCCGTCGTCGTCATACTGCGTGACCGTCGATTGTCCGTCGGCACTCCTGGTGATCAGGTTGCGGAAGGCGAGGCGGCCGTCTGGCGTATAGCCGAGGATATCCTCGGTGACAAAGCCGTCGGCGTTCGTCGTCGCACTTCTGCGGATGAGATAGCCGTTCTCGTCTGCAGCAAGCCGGGCGTCACCGACCGTGCCCGTCGATCCGTCGGTGCGCGTGAAGGTCGTCGTGCCAAGGATGGCCGAGCCGTCGCCGAAGTTCTGGCCACTGCCGCTCGGCGTCAGATCGATCGATGCGATGCCGAGCGAGGCCAGCGAGACGAGCTGGCCGTCGAGCATAACCTTGAACTCGGACCAGCGCGCGTCGCCCGCATCGAGCTTGCCGTTGCCGTTCGTGTCGAAGACGTTCTTGATCGCCTCGAGGTCGCCGGTGGCGGACTTGTCCCATTCGGTGAAGGCGAACTCGCTGGCGTTGCTTATCTTGCCGTCGCCGTCGACGTCGAGAACGAGCATGCCCGTGCCCGCTCCGGCCGAAGCCATGCGGTGCAGATAGCCGCTGCCGTCAAGGTCGACGAAGAACGAAGAGGAGGAGAGGGGATCCACCGAAAGGCCGTCGCCAGCGAGGTCGAGGAGGACGGGAGAACTAGCAAAGCCCCCCCAGCCACCTCCGGTGTTGTTGTTGCGGCCGCGAGAGTTCCTGCCTTCGTGTTCGAAACTGCGTCCTCCAGGGTCCCGTCCGACCGACGAGCCAGATCGGGAGCCGCCGTAACCGTTCCCCTTGGCCGTATCCCCTGGACTGTTGCCATTATAGCCGCCACGGCCCGAGCCAGAGCCAGTCCTGGATGTCCGCGTACCCCCTCCACTTGACGACCCGGTGCCCTGCCGTCCGGAGGAAGAGCCGCCCGTGTTGTCCCTGGAATATCCTCCGTGGGAGTCGACGCCGCTGTAATGGTCGCCACTGCGACTGCCCCCGCCGCCTGTGTGCCAGGACGGCTTGCTCGGTTTCTGGGGTTTGTTCGGATTGAGCGACGTCGGCTTCTGGGGGTTTTGGTCGACGGTGTCGACCAGGGGCGATGGTGCGACCGGCTGGAGTGGAGCATCCACCGGCCGCGTCTGCTGCGGCGCAGTCGCAATGGTCAACGAAGGCGCTTCAAATGGCGTTTGCGGTGCTGTGGGTACACCTTGTATGTCAAATATGGTCGGCGACACGACCGTTGACCCGCCTAGGAGCGGAACAGATTGATCGATCGAGATTGTCAGGGGATCGGCCCCGATGCCGACTCTTCTGGCGCGGTCTGCCGGATGAATGTGTTCCGAGGGAGAATCAAGACCCCAAGAGGTGCCGTTTCCATTGATCCCACTCGAGTATTTCGGGGAGTATACAGGGTCGCCAGTCATGGAGTCCCAACCCGAGAGGAAACGACCCTCATTTTCGACTACCACTGAGGTTGAATACTCTGTCGCAAATTCGGAAACTGCGTCATAAATATTACCACCCCCCTGAGCCGCGACGAACCCCCCTATCGCTGCCACCCCCGCTAGAATTCCCCAGCCCAAGGGGCCCCCGCCAGTCGCAGCGGGGGCGCCCCAGGCCATGATCGCCTCGGCTGTGGCGTAACCAACGGCAAAACCAGTCAACTCTCTGGCCGCACCGTTGAGCCCGTTACTTGCCCCTCCGTAAGCGATCGCGCCAACCAGGCCAGCCCGAGCCCCTACGTATCCCGAGATCTGCAACACCGCTTTGATATCGTTGATATTGCTCAAACCGGGAATAATCATGGCGCGGAACAAGTCCACTCCAAGATACGTGTAGCTGAAAACCTTGTTGGTCTGATCGAGCGTGCTTTGGTTATTCATGATCCTGGTCCAGAAATATTAGGGTTGACGCTTCAGGATATTGACCGGCGATAAGCCAGCGCTCTCTCGGTAATGGTCCCTATGCTCCAGAATGTCAGGAGGATGAGAGGGATATTCTTCCATATATTCGTCTCTATGGACTGAGAAAAACTCAGTGAAAATAGAGAGTCCTTGGGATGAAAGTTGGAAAAAAGAATTGTTACAATGCTGACCGCTAATGTTAGCAGCGCCACTTTAAGGAATCCGGTTACAAATACACGATCTTCCCTTCTATAATCGTCAATAAACTTAAGAATGAACCAAAAGTAGCATCCTGCAGCAAGGATCGACTGCATCGCGAAGAACGTACATCTCTCATGCCGAGCGAACTGACTGGCGTTCAGTTGATCCAACAGCAGCAGGTTTTGTGGCCAAAGTGCCAGAAGGACTGGATTCTCTGCTACTGCGCACGCGGTAGCTGGATAGAAGGCTAAGAAGGCTCTCCCTACGATCGCGCAGACTACTGGAATAATCATGAGAAGCGCTGATCGCCTGAGGTACTTGGCCTCAATCTTCATCTGCACCTCTTGCTCAGGCGTCATGTTCTCGTTCGTCATTGAAGGGCGACGTTTGTAATTAATTGACATAAGACACTTCGTGCGGTGTGTGCCCGCGCCTGTCCGACGTTCTTGCGCACGCATTCAGGCAGAGAGATAATACCCAATCATCTGGGGCATTCAGATGTGGGGTGCGCCGACGGCCGGTGCAGTGGGTGCGTGGGAGCTCTAGAAGGCTTTCCAATCAGAGTTTCAAAACACCCTCTTGGGAACGCCGGCGGCAAGCAGTGCCCGCTGCTAGTTCAAAAATTCTGATTGTGATTCTGCCAGACGCGGAGCTAATCCGCTACACTGCGGATATCCGGCGGGCTTCCGCATTTGCTGCCGAAACGCGATCGTCGATCCCGGCGTCGAAGCAATTCTATGAACTGTAAAGTAAAAAGCACGTGCATGTTGCGATTTGCCCCTCGAATTGCCCAGCTCCATCAGCGCCATTTGGGTAGCATTAACATGTTTTTATGTAACTGCAACCAATACCTGCAGCGATTAAAGCGCACCCACAAGCCTGAGCTGCCAAGCCCCCTTGCGGAGAGTCTTTGTCCTAGTTCCTTCGTGGTTACGTCCGTGGCGAGACCCCAACAGTCGTTGACGCTTCATTGGCTCGCCGGTATGAACTTCGTCACGGGCGAGCGGCCAGGCCCTACAACGCTGCGACCGTTGGTAGCCGGCCGGAGCACATCAAGGTTTCCCAACGAGAGCGGCATTTGCACGGGTTCATCGTCGTCGCCGGGCATCTCGGCTCCGACAGGTTCCTGCTCGTCTACGTGGAGGGCGTCGGCACGATGATCGTTCGCGCGACCGGTGATTGCCGTGTCAACCCATGCCGATTTCGTTTACCCCCGATGTCGCTCGAATGCACCGCTTCGACCACGACGGGGTGGCCCTCCGATGAAGCCTCGCCGCGTCCGTGCGGGCGCCTTAGCGTCCGCACGGGGAATGCGCTTGGGAGCCTGCAGGCGAAAATCGCTGGGTATCCCGCAACCTGAAAGAAGCGATCTGCCACGAACAATGATTGCCGACGCGGCCGATTTCGTCGCGCATCATGTCCGGCGGCAACAAAGATCGACTCGATTCCCGCAAGACGAGTCTGAGCTGAAAGAGCCTTCTGCTCAAGCAAGTACCTGTGGCGCAATTCTGCTATCGACAAACGGGAGCTGCGATCGCGCTGACGACCCCAGCTCGCACAGCCGCGTCGCGTTTCTGCTATCCGCGGTCTTCCTTCGCGGCATGGCGATCAGCTTTGCGTGATTGCGGTTGACGTCCTCTTTCGGCCCCGCCCGGTCGCGCTCAGAGGCCGTAGCCAATCAGCTTGCGCGCGGGAGTAATTACCTTGGAGAACTATAGTTTGACGTAATGCTCCAGTAGCGGCGGTGAAGAATGGTAGAGAGCTATAATGTGCTAATGAAGTGGCTCAGGAAGCTACAACATCTTGTGCTGTGGCAGCAGCTCTCGCCTCCGCAGAAGGCAAGGGAAGGCGGACTTGGGTCGCTCGGGTGGAGGAACTGATGGGAATTGTCACGGTTGGGGGAGGGGAGTCACCGCTTGGCGTTCTTGTGTACTCAAGGTCGAACCAGTCTGAGAAGATTGGCGAATTGGCCACTTCTAGGCGTGGTACGGTCGACGTTGTGTGAACCGGACGGATACGTGTGAAGTCTCGACAGGTGCTTGGGATTATCGTGATTGCGGTCATGTTGACCGGAATCGGTGTGGCCTTATATCTTTCTCGACCCAGCAGAATAACTGCCGCCTTGCTCAACGTGCGTGAACTCCCAAGCTCTTTGCGCAACAGCGAATGCAGTTCCCTGCTGTCGCAGGACACCATCACCACATGCTCGTTCGAAATCGATCCTGCAGATGCCAGTCATTTGATTGCTGGTTGGCCCTATAGTTCACGGATCGTGGGAGCTGGGAGCAGCGATGAACTTGGATGGGGTCTCAGGGTCGGGAAGTCATTTGCCGTTTCCGTGATCTATGACTACTCAGCCGATCCAGGCGCAGGACCGTATCCACATACCGACGTGTCCCTAATATTCAACGCCGAACGAAACAGGGGCATGGTGACCTTCTTCGGATTGTAAGGGCAGGTCGTCAGGGACGTCCACTTCTGCAATCTTAATGAGAAGCACGACCGAGATATGCACAACTGGGATGCAACCGCCACTTAACCGCGGACTGAGTGGTGATGGACTGGACAAGCTCCTCACAGTGCACCCATTATTGGGTAATCAAACCAATAATGGGTGCAAGATGTCAGCCGTCGACTTCATGCTCTCGGAACGGCAGCAGAAGATGCTGGGTGCGTTATTGCTTCATCCAAACCGACAATACGGGTCGAACGAACTGATCGCAATCGGAGGCCCTGGTTATGGGGCCGGCAGGCGCATTCTTGAACAGTTTGAGCAATCGGGGATCGTTGTAAAAAGCGCCCGTGGAAATCAGTGCCTCTATTCCGTGAACAGCGAACATCCCATTTATCCCGACCTGCGCTCGATCTGCTTCAAGACATTCGGAATGTCGGCGGTCATTGCCAAGAAACTGGCACCGTTCAAGGATCGTATAAAGTTGGCCTTTGTGTTTGGCTCGACCGTTGAGGGTACCGAGCGACCGGACAGCGATGTCGATCTGATGGTGGTTGGCAACGTTGACGTCTTCGAACTCGCGGCGGCAATCGAGCGCATTCAGGAATTTCTCGGACGAGAAGTCGATCTCAACCTGCATACTCCCGAAGAGTGGAGGGCGCTCGAGAGCGATCACACCATCAGAGCGATCCTGAAAAGCGAAAAAATCATGGTGATCGACCAATGACTTGGAAAGATGACACCGACGCACCGATTCGCAATGATGGAGGAAAATTCTACCAGTCAACCGAGGCTGGTGTTAGTGCTCCCTCGATCGACCTCTGATGGTCAGGTCTCCTCGCGATCGAATACGCCATGCTCGTATGACGCGTAGTGCATTTGACCAGCAGCCAAAATCGCGAGGGTTCCAGCAAATCAAAGATCCTGGTCATCGAAGTCGGACAAAGGTGTGGAGAACAGAACAAAACGCGAATCGTTTGTCGCCTCGAATCAACCGTTGAAGTATGCAGACGGGTTAATGATCGAGGTATTCCATTGGCCTATCGCTTCCTGCATACCGCCGATATCCATCTTGACTCGCCTCTGAAAACGCTGGCTCTACGCAATCCCGAGCTCTCCGATTTGATTGGAGTGGCAACGAGGCGGGCGTTCGTTCGGGTGGTCGATCTTTGCCTGGAAGAGCGGGTGGACGCGCTCGTTCTCGCAGGCGATCTCTACGATGGCGATCAGACATCGATGAAAACGGCCCGCTTTCTCGCCGAGCAGCTTCGGCGTCTTCACGAGGCAGGCATTCGAGCGTTCATCATCCGAGGCAATCACGACGCCCTGTCGAAAATCACGACCGAGCTCCTGATGCCGGAGACGGTCAAGGTGTTCGGCGCGAGCGCAGAAACGGTCGTGATCGACCGCGGCGCCGGCAACTTTCCGATAGCGATCCACGGCCTCAGCTTCGCAAAGCCGCACGCCCCCCAGAGCCTGCTCCGGCACTACGCTCTTCCCGTCCCGGATGCGATAAACATTGGCATGATGCACACGAGCCTAGGTGGATCGGAGAAGCACGACCCCTACGCGCCGTGCAGTGTCGCCGACCTGCAGCAGAGCGGGTTCCGCTACTGGGCGCTGGGTCATATTCACAAGCGGTCGGTCGTCGAAGACGCCGCCTCCGTCATCGTGATGCCCGGAATGCCGCAGGGGCGCGACATCAACGAGGACGGAGCCAAATCGGTGTCCCTCGTGACGATCAGAGACGACCGTTCCGTGATCGTCGAGGAGCGGCACACGAGCGTCGCGCAGTTCGAGCGTCTCGTCGTCGATGCCTCGCACTTGTCGGAGTGGAAGGACATGATCGCCCAGATTTCGACCGGCCTTGAGGCGCTGCGCTCGGCAGTCGCCGCTGATCACCTTGTGGCGCGCATCCAACTTCATGGTTCCGACGAGCTTGCCTGGCGCGTTCGTCGGGATCTGGATCTCCTTCGCACGGAGATGGAAACGCGCGGGTCGATGATCGGCAACGTCTGGATCGACAAGGTGCAGACCTCGTGCTCCGTACCCGGTGGGATCGGTAGTGGGGCAGGCGCTCTCTCAGAGTTGGCGTCGATCATAGACGGTGAGGTTAGCAGTTCGACAGCCTATCAGCAGGAACTCATCTCGATAGCGGAAGAGCTTCGCGCCCAGCTTCCGGCCGAACTCCGCGACATCTTTGGGACGGACGAAGCGTCCTTCAAAGATGTGCTTGCCAACATTGCTCGGGACGGTTCGTCTGAAGTAGTCGCGCGCCTGCGCGGCGCCGTGGGAGAATGAATGCGGATTAACCGGCTCGATATCGCTCGCTACGGCAAGTTCACGGACGGAGTCCTGGACTTCGGCTCACGGCCCGTCGGTTCGCCCGACCTGCACATCATCTACGGCCCTAACGAGGCCGGCAAGTCCACGACGTTCGATGCGATCGTTGATCTCATCTTCGGCATCGGCGGCTCAAGCAAGTACGGCTTTTTGCATCCTTACCCGACGATGCGCATCGGAGCGGACATCAACGTTGCCGGAAGAGATCGCGGGTTCGTCCGTATAAAGAGGCCTCAGAACAGTCTTCTCGACGGCATGGAGCGGATCCTGCCCGACGCAGACATCAGGGCGGATCTCGGGGGCATCGACCGGGACGCCTTCACCACGATGTTCTCGCTCGACGACGATACCTTGGTGAAGGGCGGGGAAGGGATCGTTGCCAGTAAGGGAAATCTTGGAGAACTGCTTTTCTCCGCGAGCGCGGGTCTTTCGGATCTGAGCCGGCAGTTGACCGCTATCCGGGCAGAGGCCGACGGCTTCTACAAGTACCGCGCAAAGAGCGGTGCACTTAGCGAGCTCAAGACGCGGCTGGCCGAACTGAAGCAACAGCGCGATGCGCTCGATCTGCAGGCGAGCGAGTATCAGCGACTCGTCATCGAGCGCGACCGGCTGGCCCGTCTGTATGATGAGGCGATCGACGCGAGGGCAGGGACGCAGCGGAAGATCGACGACATCAGACGCATTCTGAACGCGCTGCCCGCCATGGCTCGCCTCAGGGCGCTGAACGACCAGCTTACGAGCCTCGAAGTGGTTCCCGAGCCGCCCGAGGCATGGCGACAGGAAATCCCCCACCTCAAGGGGAAAGAGATCGAGCTGCGAGTGAAACTACAGGACGTTTCCCGTTCGATCGCCTCCCTCGAGGAGGAAATCACGAGGATCGCCGTCGACCCCGTCGCTTTGGCGGCGGCTTCGGAAATCGAGGAGCTTTCGGAGCTTAGAGCGCGATATGTGACGGCCGAAAAGGACATACCCAAGCTGTCGGGTCGTGCGGCCGACCTGGCGATCGAAAGCATTCTTCTTCAGCTAGGCAGGCCGGGTGAAGAATCTCCGGAACGCCTTATTCTCGACGCCTCTACAGTCGGCTCGCTGCGAGCGCTAATCGGCTCGAAGTCGGGCGTCGACGCAACGCGCCTCGCAGCACAGGAGGAACTCGCAAGGGTCGAACGTGCCCTCGCACAGGAGTCGGAGGCTGGAGTCGATGCCGACCTTCTGATCCTACCGGAGCGAGCCAAGGCCTTCGAAGCGCTCCAGACAACTATCAAGGTCGCGCCGAAATCGGATCAGGAAAGGGCGCTGAGATCTCTGTCGCGTCGACGCGATGCTGCGTCGGCAGGGCTATCGGAGGCCCTGGCTGGGCTGCACCCTTGGCGAGGCACCGCGGAAGAGCTTGCGTCGCTTGCCTGTCCGTTGGCTTCAAGGCTGGAAGGTTGGAAGTCCAGTTTCTCGAGCGTTGATGAGCAGCAGCGCGCATCGAGGGCGGAACTGGAGCGGCTTGAGCCGGAAACGCGGCGGCTGGACGCTGAGATCGCGATTCTGCGCGAGCAGGCCGGAAGCATAGACGAGGCGACTGCGGCCGGCAGCCGCGCCGCGCGCGAGAAATCGTGGACGGCGCATCGGCACCTATTGGATGCAGCATCCGCCGATGCCTTCGAAGCAGCGATGCGGGCTGACGATCAACTCGTCTCTCAGCGGCTCATTCACTTCGCGGAGATGAGCAGGCTGAACCAGCTTCTGCAACGTCGTGCCGTGGTCGAAGCGGACCTTCAAAGCCACCAGAAAATACTCGGAACCGCGGCGTCCAGGATGGAAGCCCTGCGGTCGGAAATCGAACAATCCTTCGGGAAGCTGGCCTCGGGCGGTCCTCCAGTCAACGATCCCTGGGAGCTCGAAGAATGGCTCCGCAAGCGGGACGGGGCACTGAAAGCCAGGGGTGAACTGGCGGCGGTCGAGCACGAGATCGCCGAAGTTCGCGATCATGTCGAGCACGCGAAGCAATTGCTGACGGAGGCGCTGACCAGCGCGAAGGTCACTTTCGATCCGAACGCCGACATTGCGGTGCTGGTTTCCGTCGCGGAGGAATCGGTGGATGCTTACCAGAGTGCCGCGAGCGTGGTGGCAAACGTCGAGCGACTTCGGAACGATCTCGCCGAACGCACGCGGATCCTGCAGCAGGCCGACGACACTGCCAAAGAATGGCTGGCGGAATGGGAGGCGGTCTGCGGCGGATGCTGGCTTCGCGAGCTTGGACCCGTTCCCAACGTCGCAGCCGTTGCCGAAATCCTGTCGGTTCTCGAGCGACTGTCGTCGGCGGTCGGGGAGAGGGAAGGGTTGATCGACCGCGTCCAGAAGATGGAAAAGGACAGGGCCGTCTTCGAGTCGAGGGTGCGCGAGTTGTCCGACGCGCTGGGTCTGTCTCCAGAGGAGACGCCGTTCGCGCTCGCCCAGGCAATTTTCGAAAAGGTCAGGACTGCGGGCTTAAACTCGGATCGTCGTGAAAAGCTTCAAGGCGACCTCGCCGTCATCCGAAAAGAGGAGCATGACCTAAACGTCGCGCAGGAACTGCTCGCAGCAAGGGTCGCCCAGATGCTGGAGTTCTTCGGCGTCGCAAGTCTCGAGGAAGTGGAGCGCAGCATCGACGTCTCGGTACGGCGCCGCGATCTGACGAGGACCATTGCGGAAACAGAGCACGAGCTTCTCCAGATAACCGGCGCAGCCGCCATGTCAGAAGTCGAGGAACTCGCGGTCGGAGCCGACAGGACGGCGCTTGCGGAAGAGCTCGCCAGACTCACGCCTGTTCTCGACGACCAGGATGCCAGGTGCCGCGAGGTCTTCCACAGCCGATCGAAGGCTCAGGACGCGTTGGATGCGATCGGCGGCGACGCGAAGGTGGCAGCATTGGAGGAATATCGACGGACAACGCTTCTCGAAATCGAGGAAAGCGCCCGTCGCTACATGGAGCTCCGCGCGGGCGTCGCCGCCGCGGAGCATGGCTTGAAGATTTATCGCGATCGTCATCGAAGTGGCATGATGGCTCGTGCATCCGATGCGTTCAGGACAATCAGTCGAGGAGCCTATCAAGGTGTCGCCGCCCAGCCCGGAAAGGACGGCGACGTCTTGATCGCACTGTCAGCCTCCGGCGGATCGAAGGCGGCGCACGAGCTGTCGAAGGGAGCTCGATTCCAACTGTATCTGGCACTCCGCGTTGCCGGCTACTATGAGTTCGTGGCCAATCGGACCCCGATCCCCTTCATTGCTGACGATATCATGGAAACGTTTGACGACTTTCGTGCGGAAGAAGCATTTCGGCTCTTTGCCGACATGGGCATGCATGGGCAGGTGATCTACCTTACTCATCACAGGCACTTGACGGAGATCGCCCGGAAGGTGTGCCCAAGCGTCCGGCTGTACGATCTCGATGAGGTGGCGAGGACAGGAGGTTTGCGCGTCGTTGCCGCAGAATAGACGGAGATCGAAGGTTCCTTGTGGTGAACCGCAGCGTTCCGCACGCCCCGGCGGCCTTTCCCGAACGCATCCAGGGAAATGCGGTCACGTTCGCCACAATTGCTGGCGGCGGGCCCCGCCGCTCTGCGGTAGCAGCTTTTCCTGAAGCCAGCCCGTACATTACCGCTTGGCCTTTCGTGTGGGAAATAGGTGCACATCCCCCGCATTCATCGCGGCCTGAAGGACTGTCACGCGCGCACATGTTCAAATTTTTCGGCGTCAAAGTCCCCGTTAGAATCCTGTAGGCGCTCTTAGGCCGCTCTCTGAAACCCGCTCCGGATCGCCAGCGATATCCTTCAGGGCGCGGCTGGCGGACATTAGCTCCAATACGAGACGTTTCCTGACTTTCTTGGGCAGACGCGGGTTCGCCTTCCGCCACAGGCGACCTCGCACAATGATGTAGCGGCCATCCGGCGTCTCAAGAATGGGTTTCTTCACCCGTACCCTCGGGCTTCCGCTTTGGTAAGTCTGAAGAAGAACCGTCTCGGGTCGCGCTCGACGACCATCATCCCGGCGACCTGGTTGCCGTCGATCCTGCGGAAGTAGTCGGTGATCGGCTGCCGGTCGTAGCCCATCGCCGCGGTCATTACGTTGTGGTCCATCCGCATTTGCAACGTCGCCGTCGTGCCCGTGGCACGAACCCTTGACCGGATGTGCTGGAACAAGTTCCAGCCGAGGGCGGATCGACCGAACACCGCAAAACGGTTCGCCAGCCTGATGGGAAAGGATTTTGGATCGACCGGAATGAGACGGCCGGGCTCTCCCTCGAACAACAGGGCGTCGGCTCGCATGTCGGGATGAAATCGCTTGCCGAACTAGTGCAGGTTCTCCAACACCCCGTCGAGAGGGTGGCCCGACGGATGGCCGTCACCCTTCCACAGTCCGACCATGTCATGTGGCACGACGGGTTCGAGCGAATGAAACCAATTTGTAGCTTCGGCTTCCACCGTCTCCTGCAACTGGCTTGTCTTCATCTCCGTACCCAAATTCCCTATCGGCATGCGGTTTCGAGAAGTTTTGGTCGGCCGTGGAATGAGCGTGAGACCGAATGGTTCCGGCCGACTTGATCGCCTCCAAATCATTGACCGAAGCTTGTCAGGCAGGGTCTGGGAACGGTTTGGCCAGATCTTGACAACGGGGAAGCGATCGACCGCTGTTGTCCGCCGAGGAAGCGGCCGCGTGGCGGAAGAGAAGCACAGGAAAAGTAGCCTTCCAATAACCGCAGTGGCTTGGCTGGGAAAGTATTCCGCTCTACTGGTCCAGTTGCAGCCCGCGTTGGAGGAACTGTTTCCACGCGGCATGACGCGCTAAACCCGAACGAGCGTCACATGTATGCCAGTCCGAGCGTCCATACCATTTCACGGACGTTCTCAAAACCTTGATCGTGCCGTGGACGGGGATGGAATCGGAAATACTTTTCACGCCAGTTAAGTATTCCCCGAATAAACGCACAAGTTGATGCTCCGGCTACTGGACCCGCACGCCTCGTGTATGCATGACTTGAGTGAAAGAGGACTGGGGACATGAACGACACTGCCGCCAACGCAAGCGCAACTTCCGAACAATCAATCTTCCAGAGCAGTCTTTCCGTCGAGGCGAAGATCGAGCGTGCCCGTACCGAGCTTCTGGATCTCTCGGCCCGAAACAGGCTCCTGAACGTGCCGCGCTTCTCCAAGAGCGCGAAGACCATCGACGTCGTGGTCGAACAATCGTCGCAAGTCTTCAGGATCCTCGTCACGGAAGGCAAGGCGATGACGTTCCTTGCAGGAGCGAAGGGCAAAGAGTCGAAAGATGGGAATGGCGCTGAGGAACTCGTCGAACTCGCTCTTCCCGATGACGACGACCGGGACGCTGACGGCCGGCTGATCCGGCACGGCGACAATAAGCTTCAGACCCGGATGACGCCGAACGCGCTTCAGAAGCGCCTACTCGACCTATACTTCGACGCCCGCACCCTGGAGGAAGAGCAGGGCGTCAACATCCTCTATCTCGGCCTCGGCACGTTGAAGTGGATCGATCCCAACAACTCCGAAAACATACGGTACGCCCCGCTTATCTTGGTACCGGTAGCCCTCGAGCGCGGAAGTGCCGCAGAACGTTTCAAGCTGCGGGCCCGCCCGGAGGACTTCGCGTCGAACCTCTCGCTGGAGGCATTCCTCGATCGAGTGCATAAGATTCGCATGCCGGGATTCGAGCCGTCGGAGGACTTTTCGTTCGACGAATACGCCCGGCAGGTCTCTGCCGCAATTTCCATCAAGCCGACCTGGTCGGTTCAGCCCGATGATATCGTCCTCGGGTTCTTCTCCTTCGCCAAGTTCCTGATGTACCGGGATCTCGATCCCACCCTGTGGCCCGCCAACGGGAAGTTCACCGACCGGCCTCTCATCACGTCTTTGGTGTCGGACGGTTTTACCAGGACTGACGACCTGCTTCCGGATGACGAGAAGATCGACAGGTACATCTCGCCATCGGAAATGACGCATATAGTCGATGCCGACAGCTCGCAGACGGTCGCGATCCATGAGGCTCGCCGCGGCCGCGACCTTGTCATCCAGGGGCCTCCCGGCACAGGCAAGTCCCAGACCATCGCGAATATCATCGCGGCCGCCGTGGCAGATGGAAAGACCGTACTCTTCGTCGCGGAAAAGATGGCTGCACTCGAGGTGGTCAAGCGGCGCCTCGATCAGGCAGGGGTTGGGGACGCTTGCCTCGAGCTTCATTCCAACAAGGCCAACAAGCGGGCCGTTCTCGCCGAGCTCCAGCATGTATGGGAGCTGGGAGCGCCCAAGGGAGAGGCCGCAGACGCGCTCGACCGCCGGCTTCTTGAAACGAGGGACAGTCTCAACGCACACCCGGAGCGCATCCACAGGATTTACCGACCGTACGACCTTTCTCCCTACCAGGTGATCGGACACCTGTCGCGGCTGCGGCGGTTAGGCATGCCGCCGTCCGACATCGAACTGACGGGGTCGGTGAACTGGACGCCGGAGATGCGCGAGCGGATTGTCTCGATTCTGTCGGAATTGGCCCAGAGGATCGACGATATAGGACTTCCCTCGCAGCATGCGTGGTATGGGGTGGGGCTGACTGGAATTACGCCTCTTGATCTCGAGCGCCTCACCAAGCGCTTGGCCGACGCATCGACAGACTTGGCTGCCCTTCGTGGGGCGATGGACGAAGTGACATGGTCGCTCCACCTGGAGCCAGCAATATCGGTGAGCGAGTTCAAGAGGGCGGTGGCGCTTGCGGAGCGTGTGTCGAGCAGCCCGGAGGAGATTTCCTCGGAAGCCCTGGCGGCGGCCGTCTGGGACACCTCGCGTGAAGACATCGCGAGGATTGTTCGCGAGGGCGCAGAGTTCCTCCGGGTCTCGGAGCAGGTGAATGCAAGGTTGACTGAAGCCGCGTGGCAGGCTGATCCGCAGTCACTGCTCGCGTCGTTCAAGCGGCTGCCGCCGATGTTCCCGCAGTCCGGCTTCTCAGTTATTGCGCAGATCGACGGTCTTCTTCCGCGCTTTCTCCAGGCGGCGGCCTCGCTGAAGCAAATGCTGGGCGTGAATGCGTTGCCAACGCTCGGATCAATCGGAAGGCTGGTGACGATTGGCGAGCGCGTCGCGGACGCACCCGATGCAAGTCCCGACGCGTTCGTTGCGGCAATCTGGGAGCGAGGGCTGGACCAGGCAAGCGATCTTGCCGACGCGGTCGCCACCTATCGGCAGGTCAGGGCAGACTTGGCAGGAAAGGTCAGCGATCAGGCCTGGGACCTCGATCTGACACAGGCCCGGACTGCGGTCGCCATGCACGGCCGCAGGATGCTGAAGTTCCTCAGCGGCGATTGGCGCAGGGCGAAGGCTCTTCTGCGAACAGTCATGCCGGATACAACGCCCGAGGAGACGGTTCGTCTCCTCGACCTCCTGCACAAGGGAAAGGAGGCTCGGGCGGCCATCCGGGACGGAGACAGTCTCGGCCGCGGCGCCTTCGGAGCCGACTGGCGTGGCGAGCGCTCGGATCCGCAGCCGCTGGAAAGCCTTGTACTCTGGATGCGAAGCCTCAGAGGTTTGGGGGCGGAAGCCCGGATGATCGCAGGCAGGCTGACGGACAAGTCAGCGGTGGCATCGCGCTGCGAGCAGGTGAGGGCGCTGCTGGAGGAGGCAAGAAGGCCTCTGCTCCTTCTCTGGTCCGATCTAGGCGGTCAGAGCGCCTCTCTCTTTCCGGATGCGGCGGGAGCCGATGAAGTCGTCCTGACACAGGCTGCGGCAGTCTTGAAGGAGATCGCTGGTGCGGACGCTGTCTTCGCGCCGCTCGCTCGCTCTCTTCCTGATCAGAACAGCGAGCGCGTTATCTGGCTGGAGCGACTGGCCGCTGCCCAGGAGCGAAAAAGCTTCATCGAAAAATCCGAGGAGCTCGGCAGCGCCGCATTCGGCGACCTTTGGAGGGACGGGGCTTCGGACTGGCAGCAGCTCTCCGTTGTCTCGGACTGGGTCTCGCAGAACAGCGACATTCGGGTCCTCGCTTCGCGGGTATCCGATCGCAGGAATGTGGCGGCTAAGGCTCGCCAGGCTGCGGCCGGCGCAGACGCGTTCATTGTGCAGCTCTCCGACATGCTCACATTCCTGCAGGCGGATCTCAATGCGCTCTTCGGGATATCGGCTGTCGACGCGACGCCTTTGTCCCACTTCGGCGAGAAACTGGCCCGCTGGAAGGAGAACGATGAGCAGCTTTCGAAATTCACCACCTACAACGCGCGTGCCGAGGACGGCAGGAAGCTCGGCGTTGGCCTTGTCGTGGAACGGCTTCAGGACGGAAGAATTCCGCCTTCGGACGTGATCCCATATTTCGAGATGGCGTTCTATGAGGCAATCCTTCGCCACCAACATTCGCAGGATTCGGAACTGGCCCGCTTCGATGGCGAAGTTCATGGAAGACTGGTCGGGGAGTTCGCCTCGCTTGACCGCAGCCGCATGCGCCTTTCGAGACTGGAAGTTGTCCGTGCCCACGATCGGAAGATCCCTCAGGTCAGCGGCATCGGTCCCGTCGGCATCCTCCGGGGCGAGATGGCACGCCGACGCAACCACATGCCGATCCGGCAGCTCATGCAGAAGGCATCTCCCGCGATCCAGGCATTGAAGCCAGTGTTCATGATGAGCCCGCTCTCGATCGCACAGTTCCTGCCGCCGGGAGTGATTGAGTTCGACATGCTTGTCATGGACGAGGCCAGTCAGATCCAGCCTGTCGACGCTTTAGGTGCAGTCGCGCGCGCAAACCAGGTCGTGGTGGTCGGCGACGAGCGGCAGTTGCCGCCGACGAAGTTCTTCTCGAAGATGACCTCGGGAGGTTCTGAGGACGACGACGAGCAGGATGGAGCACAAGTCTCCGACATCGAGAGCATCCTGGGACTGTTCTCGGCGCGTGGGCTGCCCGAAAAGATGCTCCGCTGGCACTACCGCAGCCGACATCAGTCTTTGATCGCGGTTTCAAACTCGCAGTTCTACGACAGCAAACTGTTCATCGTGCCAAGCCCCTACACCCAGGAGGCTGCAATGGGGCTACGCTTCCATCAAGTCTCCGGCGGAGCGTTCGAAGATGGCACCAACAAGGTCGAGGCCAAGGTCGTCGCAGAAGCGGTCATCCGACACGCGCTCCAAACCCCGAACCTCACGCTGGGTGTTGCCGCCTTCTCGATAAAGCAGCGGCGAGAAATCCAGGATCAGGTCGAACTCCTGCGTCGGCTCAACCCACAGACGGAAGAGTTTTTCCATGCCCACCCACATGAGCCATTCTTCATCAAGAACCTCGAAAACGTTCAGGGGGACGAGCGAGACGTCATTCTAGTCTCGGTTGCCTATGCCAAGGGGCCGACTGGCGCGCCGATGAGCATGCGCTTCGGACCACTCGGAGCGGAGGGTGGGGAGCGCCGTTTGAACGTGCTCATTAGCCGAGCCAAGCGACGGTGTGAGGTGTACGCGTCGATAACGGACGAAGACATCGACCTCGAGCGCGGCAAAGGCAAGGGCGTGTTCGCTTTCAAGCTCTTCCTGCACTACGCCCGGACAGGTCGGCTGTCTATGTCTCAGAGAACCGACCGCGCGATGGACAGCGTCTTCGAGGAACAGGTCATGGCTGCTCTTCAGGATCGCGGATACCAGGTGCATCCCCAGGTCGGCATTGCCGGGTTCTTCATCGATCTGGGTGTCGCTGACCAGTCTGTGCCAGGACGATATCTCCTCGGGATCGAATGCGACGGGGCCTCGTACCACGATTCCAGATCGGCGCGCGACCGCGACCGCCTGCGTCAGGCCGTGCTTGAGGATCACGGATGGACCATCCATCGGATCTGGAGCGCAGACTGGTTCCAACGACCGAAGGCGGAGCTCGAGCGGCTCGTGCAGGCCATCGAGCAGGCCAAGGCCACTGCGCTGGCAGGTGCTGATGCAGCGCAAGCATCGGCTCGGGCGGTGCCTGTCGACATCGTGACTATCGAACGCGCGACCGTGACGGAGATCGGGTTGCAGCCCGTCTCGTTCGAGAGCTCGACTCTTTTGTACGAAGAGTGCTCGCCCACTGCCGACTTTAAGTACGAGCTCCATGAAACGCCAACTGGCATCCTTGTAAACCTCGTTAAGGAGGTCGTGGAACTGGAAGGTCCGATCCACCGAGATGAGGTCGTGACCCGCATTCGTAGCGCTTGGGGTCTCCAGCAAGCGGGAGGCCGCATCAAGTCGCATGTCGGAGGCGCGATCGATATCGCCGTGAAGGGCGGGCACGTCTATCGTTCCGGCGAATTTCTGGCATGGCCGGGCGTGGAGACGCGACTTCGTGACCGAAGTGGTGTGTCGTCCGCAAGCCTCCGGAGGATCGACATGATTCCACCGATGGAGATTGATGAGGGCCTTGTCGTGGTGATCGAGAGCAGTTTTGGCGCGACAACGGACGAGGCGGTGAACGCGATTGCCAGAGGCCTTGGGTTCAAGTCGACCAGCAGCCAGTTGAGAGACGTTATCGTCTCACGGATTGAGTTGCTGAGGGCGGAAGGAAGGCTGCAGGTCCGGGATGGGATGCTCGTTCCGGCCCCGTCTGTCGCTGCGCAATGACACGAAGGCACAGGGCACGATCCCGGACGCGATCGGCAGACAGGTTGCGAAGTCACGCTCGTCTGATCGCTTTGGCGCTGCTGGCAACATGCCTCCCGTCAATCCATGCCAGCGCCGCCAACAGGCCGTGCAGTGGCAGCAAAGGCGGCATCGCCGGATGCCGAGGGGAGACATTCCTTTGCAACGATGGCTCGGTCAGCGGAAGCAAGCGTTCGTGTACCGCCCACATGGGCGCCGCGATGGGTCTTATAGGCGGGAGCGGATCGAACATGACACCATCCGGTGACCGTCAATGTTCATGTCGTTCGGGATCATACTGCACCGGATCGCGGGGAGGCCGCTACTGCACAACTGACGGCGGTGGAAAGAGTTACCTCCGGAACTAGGCGCATTGTCAGCAATTCCTAGGAAGCGGCGCAGAACCCCATGAGCACAAGGACAGTTCTTGGCATCGACGCGGCCTGGACCGAGAGGGAGCCGAGCGGTGTTGCGTTGATCTCCGATGACGGATCCGGGTGGCGGCTTGTGGAAGTCGTTGCTTCGTACGACGGCTTCTTCTTGGCTTCTGATGGCGAGCCGATCGTTCGACACCGCGGTTCGTTGCTGGATGCAAAGAAGATCGTGACTGCGGTGGAAGGCAAGACCGGATCCATGCCCGACCTCGTAGCGATCGACATGCCTCTCTCCAGGGTGCCGATAGTCGCGCGCAGGTTTTCCGACAACTTGATATCGTCGCTATACGGAGCTCGCGGCGGCGGCACGCACACGCCAGGCTCGACGCGACCAGGCCGGATCAGCGACGACCTCCGCGCGGGCTTCGATGAAGCCGGGTACCGCCTAGCGTTGACGGAACTTCGCGGGCGAGATCTCATAGAAGTGTATCCTCATCCGGCGCTCATTGAACTGGCGGCTGCCGATCAGCGACTTCCGTATAAGCATTCGAAGATCGCGAAATACTGGCGTCAGGACCTCCCAGCAGTGCGAAGGCAGAGGCTGCTGGAAGTCTGGAGCGGGATCGTCACTCTTCTCGATGGCCGTATCCAAGGAACCAAAGTAGCGCTGCCTTTGCCCGCCGTCGACGCCCGAGGATACGAGATGAAGGCGTTTGAGGATTCACTCGATGCCGTGATTTGTGCGTGGGTAGGTGTGTGCGCTTTGGATGGAAGGGCGAAAGGATATGGGGACGGAGAGTCGGCGATCTGGGTGCCGACCGCGATTGACCGGTGTTGAGCTTTTTGGGGGGAGCGATGCCGCTTCTCGATGCGAGTGTGTTCTAGAGCGGGATGCATTTAGGCGGAATCGGAAAGGGGATTCCTTTTTCTGCGCAAATCAGATTCACCATTCAGGCCGGTGAAGGAGGCCGGCCTTCATGGCGAGACCTTTTTCGAATGATCTTCGGGAACGCGTTGTCGATGCGGTGACGGGCGAGGGCCTGTCGTGCCGGGCAGCGGCCAAGCGCTTCGGCATCGGCATCAGCACCGCGATCGACTGGGTGCGGCGGTTTCGCGAGACGGGCAGCGCCGCACCCGGCCAGATGGGTGGGCACAAGCCCCGCAAGCTTTCCGGTTCGCACCGGGCTTGGCTGCTTTGCCGCTGCCGCGAGCGCGACTTCACGCTGCACGGACTTGTCGCCGAGTTGAGCGAGCGCGGCCTGAAGGTGGATTATCGCGCCGTCTGGACCTTCGTGCACGAAG
>Ga0228710_1001506_pt1 | contig 35048 bp, 19 predicted proteins | sample MedpolnodulmetaG_FD_177995 | JGI IMG/M metagenome (GOLD analysis project Ga0228710, IMG submission 177995) | Root nodule microbial communities from Medicago polymorpha collected in Santa Monica, California, United States - pink nodules | ecosystem: Host-associated > Plants > Roots > Nodule... | reverse complement strand
AATAATAAATAATAATAAAAGTTGTTACAAGGTTAATATTGAGATTTGAAATTAATTTAAGGATAATTATGGCAATGCAATCAAATTTTAAAAAGATTTGCTCCTCTCCCCTTCTAAAAATTGAGTCAAACACTTCAAATTAAAAATCTTCCCTCCCCTCTCCGCCCCTCCCCTCTAAAACTCTCGAACCAAACGGACCCCTATGCTCAAGCGACCGTCAGGTCTAGACCCAATGATTAAGAAGAAAAAATATTTAATTTTTTATTTTATAATTCTAAAAGTAGCGAGTTTATCTTGATCGGATGACCACAAATGCCTTGCATACTGCAGGGACTCCCTGACTTCATCGACGAAAAAATAATAAATTAAACATACATTAGAGGATTTTAGGACGTGTATCTATGTTGATATAGTGCAGCAATGCAGTACTAAATGATGGTTACTAATATACTATGATGATCTGGGATGTAAGGACTACTACTGGATTAGGATTTGCTGTTGTAGGGAAACAACACAGTTTTCAATTATAGCCATTACATCTTCCTCTCTACTCCTTGCTAAAAGATGGTTATTTAAAATCTTCGAAATGATTATCATAATTATCTGCTTTAAACAATCTTCTAATTAGACGAAACTTGCTAATTGTACATGATTTTGTGAAGCAAGATATATATATTTCTCATGTTAAAAAGGGGATAAAACTAAAAGCACTTACTGAATAGAAACTTGTCTAGGCTTTCATGAGGAACATACTCATAAACGAGTATCTTCTCTGTGCCATGAACACAATAACCCAATAAATTCACCACATTCTTATGCTGCACACGAGCCAACAATTTTGCCTCATTCATAAACTCTTTCTTCCCTTGATTTGATGTCTGTGATAACTTCTTCACTGCAACTTCTCTCCCATCACTCAGTTTCCCCTGTAATTACAAAAAGATGCAAACCCAAAAAATAGTATAAAATCTGAAAAATAAAATACTAGAAGAAAATTGATGATTAATTTGATTTACCTTGTAGACAGGTCCAAAACCACCCTCACCTAATTTATGATTAGCATTAAAATTCTTGGTGGCAGAAAGTAAGGTTTCATATGAAAATATCTTCTGCTCCCGTGAAGCCATTCTTTGTAACTCAGCTTCATTGTTTCCCTCTGATTCAAGAATAATCATCAGAAAATAAAATTCAAATTAAAAAAATTAAAAAAGAGAAAACTGAGTGTTTTGTATTACCTACCTGGGTTGTAACCGCATTTGAAGTGTTTGAGAATACTGTGAAAAAAGCTATAAGATTTGTCCATATGGCAGTGGTGTCTTTATCTATGATTCTGAAATCCAACACCAACCCATGAAACAGAAATTGAAGGATTGTAGTATAGGTTGAAGGAAAGTTTTTTTTTTTTTTTTGTATGTTAACTGAGATTTGGTATATTTTATATGGCAGAGGAAATGAGAGTTTGAGAAGAAAAAGATGAATAATGAGGTTGTATGTTGTTTGAGACAGAGCAAAAGATAAACATAATTCTCTGCTAAAAAACAACAGAAGCGTGTTTCTTTCTATTGACCTACTGACCCTCTTGACTTGGCGATGATGACTTACGTATCTAAATATACTGCTTTTAATCATAATTTTCTCTTTCAAAAAATATCTAAGCTTAAAATTATTACAGGAAGAATTCTAGAAAAAATTAATTCATGAAAATGTTAAAGGTAACTTGTACAAATTAGTACTCTTTGAGTGAAAAATATTTAATTAATATCCCCCTCCATGTAAGCTGCTATCATTGCACTAAATGTAGGAAAATGCGGTTGACATTAACCACATGAGCAAGTCTTACTTGAGTAAAAACAGTTTGGACACATTGACATAAGTCGAAAAAAAATAATTAGAAAAAGAATTTAGTCACATCATGTAATTATTTTCTCTTTTAATTTTTTTATTTATGAGAGTGTGTCTAATTTTTTTTATTTGTGTTTGTGACTAAGTAAGCATTTTTTCAACTGAAAGGAATCCCGATTTCATCTATTGTGGTAGATTGATGTATGAGATTGTGTGTACAAAGATGATATGTATACACGTTATAGTTTCGGTCAATAAGTATTTGTCAAATCCAGATGCATTGGAATGTTAAATAGACTACTTTAGTTGAATACTTTTACTCAAATATGTCAGGTGTTGATGAGTATTTTTGTTCTAATGAAAGACAACCAAATCCGCAACATAATTCAATGCTTAACCATTGCAACTGCGGGAGTCCAAACAAGTTAATAGTTAGACTTACGAGCTTAGTGTTTTTTTTAGAAAATATCTCCAAATTAGATTTAGGTTTTATGGTCGAAATTGGGCTAAAAACAGGTTAAGGTCGAGTTGTTGAAAAATTAAAAGACTTCAAATGAAAATGATTGTTAAGTTAAAAGAACTTGAAAATGAAAGGCTTGAATTAAAAGACTGAAAGATAAATGACAAGAAATGTAAAGCGTCGAAATTAAAATTACTTGAAAAATAAATTACGAAGAAAGTAAATGAATTTCAAGGCATTGCTTGTGAAAATAAAATGGTCGAAAGGTAAAGTACTTTGAATTGAAATGACAACAAATTTTAAAGGATTTTACAAGACGGTTGAAGATATGCTTAAAGTTCTGCAAAGTTTAAGTTTGTTTCTGGTTAAAAGTTGGCTTCAGAATTAAAGTACATAACATTTGTTCTTTGTTTTCATACATCAAACTACAATTTTCTCTTTTTCGGATGGTATTCAAACGACTTTAAGTCTTTTTTCAATATGTGATTGTAAGGCCCGCTTTCTCCACTATCCGCAATAACAAGAAACACCTTGAAGTATGTTGTGTTATACAAGTGTGGCTTGCAAGTCATCTCTTAGATCGGTTTCTCAATTCTCATTGAATCCTTCCGTGTTTTATTCAAAATGTTTGACTTTCTGTTGTCTTTTTGTCCATTTCGAGAGACTGAAATTTTGCCAATAACATATGCAAATTTCAACCCTTCATCAAACACGAGGTTGGTCCTACATGGTTTCGTTGATCTCTTAACTTCCAATAGTCTTCAAACCGATAGTTTTGCTATTATATCTCATGTCGGCAAATTATGTTGGCTAGTGAGGTCGTTGCCAAGATATTTCTTGTCATTTTTCTCTAGACCTAGAGGATTTAGTGGCTAGCCCAAAGGCTTCATCTTTTCCACTCATCCGACTTTAGAAGAAAAATGCTTAATCGTTGGCAATTTTCGACGATATCCCCTTTAGACATAGGCACTAAGAGTCAGAGGGTCTTTTGAGTTGGTGGAAGGAATTTTACTCCTCATACAACTTTTGGACAACTACTAAAATCACCACTATTTTTGTGCGGATTACATAACCTTCCTATAGATTTAGAGTTGAGCAAGTTAATTGGGAACCACATAACTTCACATATATGATTCGATTGGTGGATGAAGTTTTAACGTATGTGAATAAAACACATGACCAAATGGTTAACTCTAAGATTCGTAAGCACTGGAATGGATGTCCTTTGGACCCCTCGTGTTCGTAAGGTTCTGAATCCTAAACTAGTTCCTATGTCTTGTGCTTATTTTAGATTGGCTAACGAATTCTCCAATCAATTGACCCGTGCAGGTAACTTTTTTTCTCTTGTACTCTTATTTGATTATAGTGGAACTATGTCTTTAGTCTAGACGACTCGTAGTTTTTACCCTTACCTTGAGAGAATTTTATTATTATCTTGTTACCATGTTTATGTGTTAATTCATCATCATTTTTTATCGAAAGGAATTCCTTATTCCTCATCATATATGGTATCAATTAACCATAATTTTGGATGGGATGAAATAGGCTTTGATAGAGAGAGGAATGAAGCAAAATATATACAAAAGAAAAAGATGTCCGTGGCTGTCATTTCTCATGTCATGGGAGATGTGGCAGTGAAATGGTCATAATCCCTATGTTGATAGACTCAGATTAAATTTAAAACGTTAAATACACCTTCATTGCAAAATGGACCCCGATAGCTACTTATTTGGAACTATTGTAAAAAATAACCAACAGGTTGGGCTCAATTACTAGTTGTTGATTTTTTTTATTATTATTTAAAGTCGAACCGATTTAGTCTCTAAGATAATCTTTAGTTAAATTTCAGTTACTTTATAACTAAACTCTCAAATATTATCAAAGGATTTCCATGAGAACTGAATTCTTAAGACAAAAAAAATTATTGAAAGTTAACTTAACCAAAAATCAAGGGCACTTTAAACATGTGCCTATGCATACATAACTTATCATCTTTAATTGACTTTTCATAGGGAAATATATATTATCATCATTTTCATTTGTTCTCGTGGAAATAGAAGTAAATACACCACAATTTCGGTGCATTAATAGCATTACTAAAATTTAGAGGTTAAAAGTTTCAATATTGACAAGGATGTATGAACACAAGAAGAAGAAAATACTCATGTTTGTCTCTTTGAAATTATAGTTGATAGTAGATAGATGGTGACCTATTTGTTCCTCTCGACACGTTTAATCTTGATTACACAGATTAGTGTCATATTTTCAACTGGATTCTGTTTCTGTGGGCTTTATTAAAATTAAAGTCTGCTTAATTAAGCTTAATTATATAAAAGTATATTAAGTATTTTAATTATACCTCTTGGATCACCAAAAGACAGGAATATTGTCTCTTCAATAATCTAGATTTTTTTTCTTTACCAAAACAAACTCAACTGTATCATTGATCAAAATGTGTTTGTATACTAGGTTTTATGTCCCTTTAGTAATATCTCTGTGCCGTCCTTCTATTGTTTTCACCTCACTATATTAATATTTTTAGTTTACTTGCATTGTTTTCAATCAAACACAAAGTTGTATCTAGCTTAAAACACAATCAATTGTGAAAGCTGTGTTTGGTTCTCAATTCTCAATCTCATGCTATTTTTAATTCTTGTTAAACATCCATCTAAGTCACGTCACAAACAAACCTTAAAAAATACTAGTAAGAGTAAATTCCAAGCAGTATATAAACAAACACTCACTTTTTTTATAATAATTACAAATGAATACATACATGTAGTATACAAGTGACTCAGCTTTTTGTCTTGAGAAAGATAAAAAAAAAACCTCATAGGATGCAATAATACAAAAGATGAGAAAGAGGCTACTTACCTCAAACTTCACTCTTACCTCAAAAAAATAATGTAAAAAAAAAATGACAAAACTAGTGGCCCTAATTCTGTCTCTCTAATAAACAAAATTCTATGCACCTGGCACTGGAATCATTTTTTATGGTTCTCTCCAGCTTTGCAAGCCAGGTCTTAATTTCCTCATAAAATACAAGTGACAGCATGGCTTCAACTCACTACCCTACACACACATATGCTCATCATCCTCCTTTTTCATAAAGGTAATCATGATGAACACAACCCACAAAAATTTGGGCCCACTTGGACAAAGAAAATGAAACAAAAAATATCATAAGGCAGACTTAATTTTTGTTGTCCACCATATTGTATCAAACAGATCATGCTACAAGGATTCTCCCTTCTCCATTAGGGAGCTCCTATTGTCTTTTTTTGTTAAAACTGGAATGATGCATGCATTGTTGTCTTGTGTATATATGTAGAGCACTGCATTGGTGCAAACTTCTCATGTGTGCTTGGTTTGCAGCATGTGGATCAACTACAATCTGCATTTTGGAACACCTCAATGAATTCATATTTCAATTGACAAATAAGATAAAAGCTTGTTTGGATAAATAACCTAACCAAGCGCTTATAGCATGAGCACTTATCATATAAAGCCCTCGTGGATAAGCTTGTTTAAAAAAAATGGATAGGCCAATTCTATAAACAAAAGTTGAAATAAAGTTTGAGATGTTTTCATAAGCTATCCTAGAAAGTTTATGAACACATCATAAATTGTTTCTATAAATGGTCTCGCAAGTGTTTATATCAAGAGATAAGATCAAATAAGTCAACTCAAACATGCTCAAAATAATAAAAACAGTTAGCATTTTTACCTGTCATATCTTTGGTAGAGTTTAACATGTAGACATTTTACACCGAAAGATCTCCTATGTTCCTGACTCTGAGTTCCACATTCCTCAAATCACGTAGATGTTGTAAAATTTCTTGAAGAAGATCTAACCCTTTATCCCCTTTTCTCAATGAGCTGATACAATGCTTCAGAAACTCTCTATCTGCCTCCAAAACTTGTAGTCTCTCATAAACATGATCCACCTCCTCTTCTAAACCAACCTTTTTCTTATCCAAATTGGTCTTTTCAGCTGAAACATTTTGCAACTGAGAAAAGTCTAATTCATTTTCATCTCCACTCAACTCTACATCTTCTTCGGTACTGATTGCATCAAAAAGTGGTAGAAGCCTCTTTGCTTTAGTAGCCAAGACTTTCCTTCCTTGATGATGCTTTCCATTACCATTTACAAATCCATTTACATGACCTTGGAAATCATCATGATCGTCATGATCGTGATCATGATATCCATTCCCATTCTCTTCACGAAGATGTTCTATCGATGCAGTATCATCAAAGCAGTGTTCTTCATCTTCATAATTCAATATAATTAGCTTTTCTTCCAATACTTTCAGCTGTTCTAGTATAGATAACCTCTCTTCCTCAAAATTTGACAATGATTCCTCCAAATATAACACAGCATCTACAGGAGTGTTCTGGTTGCTATGAAAACCATTTTCTTCTTTTGATTCTTGATTGAAATCAATAGACAACCCATCACTATCCTCAGCATTGCTACAAGAAGGAGATGAAGTTCTGCTTCTTATGCTACTATCTCTTCTTGACAAAATCTTTTCTCTTACCTCATACTCATGAACCTTTTTTCTATATACTTCAAGCTCTTTTTCTAGCTCATGCTTCTCTTTCTCCCTCTTCAATATAAGATCATTCAAAATCTGCATAGCCTCTTGATCGTACTCGGATTGTTCATCCATCATTCGCTGATACTGCAAAGCTTCCATCTGCATTGCTGCTTTCTCTTCTTGAAGCCTATTAATCATTGCCATTGTTTGATTGGCTGCTACAGCAGATGCATTTCTTTCTTCTTCTAGCTCTGCATATAGTGTTTTCAAAGCCTTCCTTTCAGATTTCAATGCGGATTTTAACTCCTCGAAGGTCACGTCCCCACATTCTATGTCGCCTATTACACTTCCATCCAATGAATCTTCTGTTCCTGACCCTTTCCTCTCAAGAAAAAGTAGTTTCTCATGCAGTTGATGAAGACTCTCCGGAGAAGTCGGTGTGTCGGGAATTTTTTCTTCTTCATTCTCATTAAGCTCCAAAGATGAAGGCATATGGTTACTTGCTGTTGGCATTCTTAATTCAAGTGACATGGTTTTAAATTCTACAAACTCTTCTTCATCTCTCTCATGACCTAATTACATATTGCAAATTTCTATTTTAAAAATATGAAAAAATAAATTCAGCTTAAGTCATTAGAAAGTTATAAGCATGGTTCTAAATTACTGCCCCAATAAAAATGTTTTCGTGAAATCACAACTGCAATTGTAGTCGCATCGGCTACATTTTCCCACATTATTAAGGTCTGCGACTGCAACCTCGATTTAGAATCATGGTTCTATGCATGGATTTGAGGTAAAAGAAGGACGATAAATTGAGGCTTACCACTATCATGTTGGGCATTAAACCTGACTGAGCTAGTAGATGAATCTTCTTGCATTCTTTGATTTGTATCCGAAAGAATATCTTGGCCTTGATACTCATCCATTTGTTCTTGATCAGGAATTTCAGTTCCAATTGATACTTCTGCTTCATATTCCTCCTCACCTTGAGTTTGTGATGCATCATCAGAAGCTGCAAGAATAAATAAAGTATATTAGATCAATGATTGCATATAAATAATCACAAGAACAATAATATAAAAAATGAGTGGAATTGTTAACAAGCAAAATTATAACAACCTAGAGAAACATATGAACCTAGTTCTCCATCAAAATATCCATTCATCATTCTTTCCATGTTTACTTCAACATTATCATCTTTATGGAATTCTTCATCCATTTGAGAAAACCTCACATCTTGATAATTCAATTGATCTGATTCAATCTCATTGACCTTGGACACATTTTTATTCTCTTGACATGAAAATTCTGCCACAATATCACCAGAAATGTGCCAATTCTCAATTAATGGTTCAGCTTCTGCATCAGTACTCATACCAAAATCAAGAATAAAATCTTCACTCTCCTTAAACCCTTCATCCACCACCTTATCACATCTACTTTGATTTCCATTTTCTGTGGCAGTGGATTCAACCAATTCAACAGGAATCAAACTGCAATCATCACCATGAATGAAAAATTCAAGATGTTTGGCTGGAATTTCCTCAGTTTTCTCAACTTCAACAGTAGTCTTGTCACAAGCTTGATCATCATCCTGAGGCTTTGGAACATTCAAAGTTTCCTCTTCCAAGGTTTCATTCCCTTTAATTACACCGAATTCAAGCTTGTAAAGATCATCAACCATAGTTTCCTTGACACCATCACAAACAGAACAAGCACAATTCTCTTCTGCCTCCTCTTTTTTTGTACCAGAATCATGTTCAACCTCAAACAACATATGAATTCCACTGTTTTCATCAATGTTCTGTTGATTTTCATGATGGTCAAGTGTAAAATATGATCTGCTTTGATCTGACTGATGATCAACTTCTGAGACAAACACACCTTCTTTGATCATGTTCTGCTTCTGTGAGTTCTGTTCATAATCCAAAATGTTCATAGAATGATCAATAACAATGCAAGGAGGGTAGAATCTATTATCAAAGTTAACACCACAGCAAGAACATCTCAAACCCTCTTCAACTTTATCAATTCCCTTTCCATCAGCACCATTAATCATATCTATTTCCTTCATCCATGGAAAAACATCTAAACTTTGAGAAACTTTAACATAATTTGGTTTGAATGAAAATGAAGATGAACAATCCTCACACATGTCATCTGATTCAGCTAGTTTGTGATGATTGGAACAGAAAACCAATTTGGAAATCTCAATAGCATGAGCTTCACACACAAGATCTCTACAAGGATTCATGTTTTTTTCAGACTCTATGATATGATCAATTCTTGCACACCACATGCAGGGTCTTTTCAAGCCAAAATAATCAGCAAACTTTATGATCAAATATGAAAAAAGAGAATTTAGAAGAAGAAGGATTATCAGTATCCATTCAAGGATTGCATAAACAAGAACAAGGGTTATTTTGTTGGTGTTTCTGTGTAACATGGTTGCAAACTTGTTGGCAGCCATGGTTGATGATGCTCTGTTTCCTCTGTTTTTGCTATGTACAAAAGAAAAAAGAAAAAGGATTATAGAGTTTTCAGACAAGATGTCAAAACTGTATTTTGGTGTGTTTGTTTTTGAGAGAAAGAGAGAAAGAAAGAGTAGATCAAAAGTAGAGAGAGAGCAAGTTGTTTTATTTAGACTTAGAGGGAAAAAGTAATGTTCTTGAGTCAAAACAAATTAAAGAATGTAGATTTTTTCTCCAACCATTATTATTAATGAAGTGCTTTTTTGAAATTCATGAGCCATAAAATTAAAATAGTTCAATAACTTCACTAAAACAAGATACATGAAACAATTACAACATGACATCATATCAGACACCGACACATTACGTTGATATAAATTTAAAAAAAAAAAAAAATTAATTAAATATAATTACATGTAATATAATCGGACACCAAACATATCTTCTATTTAAAGTGTCTGACAGAAAATGTGTAACATTTCACTTTTGTAATCACTGATTATGTGGATTAGTGTATTGGAAAGAAAGTAGTTTGTTTGAAATGAGTTTTTTTTCAAGGTCTAGAATTTTCTGAGGCAAAAAATGTTACTTTTGCCAGCTTCACTTCAAATTTTGTATGGAAGCAGGGAATGAAATGGGCCCACCAAACCACAAACATGAGGTGGTAGACCAGTCCCAAAGTAAGGGGATGGGACCTACTACGGCTGCAGATGCTTGAGTTCATTATGTAGGTATGCTTCCAAATAACTTTGTATTTTTAAATTATTAAGTTATTAATATAGAACTATATAATACAGGCTCCTTCCAACCAATAGATTATGTATTAATCAAATTATTTATTCTACAAGATACCTGATTATTAATTTATTACAACTTTGCTTATTTTAGTTTGTTGAGAAGCCTTCTATGTGCCATATTTGTATCATGGTGACATAAAAGTATTGTGTTTTTTTCTCAATCAATATTAGGACCTTAAATTGCAAAAACGAAAAATGACTAACTAGTTAGGTAATCAAAAAGCACATAGTTATGTGGCTCCAACAAGGATGAATTTGGCTTTTGGGTTAGGGTTGCACCGCCACTCACCGACCTTATTGCATGCAATCAATGGCTACCCTTGTTTTCTAAAATTGTGGTATGAAAAAAGCAAAAATTGTTTCCATACGTTATTCACTCACATTCTTATGTACTTTCCCAAAAATAATATCCACATTTTCATATATCTTCTTTTATGTAAGGAATCTATAGCTAGCATAGTGATCAATATTGTGCTTGTTTTGGATCTCCAAATTTGCTTTTGCTTTAGTCAAGTCTAGACACATAAGTTTTTCAGTGTCTCATTTGGCCCTACTGGAGTCGATATAATTGAGCAGATACCTCCCCCACACACAAACCAAATGCTTAATATATAATTAACCTAAATTAGGCTGCCATTATCATATTAATTCAGTACATATATGCCAGCTTAAAGGAGATTAAAAAGAAATGTGATCACACTTTTTAACATGTTCATGATAATATTTGAATACAAAAAGCATCCAAAACTTACAAAAAAATATTATACAAATTATGGTTAATGATGCTAGAAAATAAAATGATACGGTATTTCTCCCCTTACATGAGAAATAAGGCTTCTACACAAAATTTAAAACAAAGATTACAAGTTATTGTATATGAGACGCATAACTAACATTCAGAAAGAAAAGTTTTTCATACACGAAAAATATGATTTCATAAATTTTTCTGTTTTATTTTTTTATGAAACATGCTAATCGTATGTGTCGCGTGTAACTTGGACTTCAAATTTCTTATCAACCATATAACTCATATTTTGTGTATACGACTTGGAAATCTTTTTTTTTAATAGTATTATACAAGGTTGTATTCTTATATCTGTGACTTATCATTTTTAAATTCTCTTTTTACTTGTACCAAATCAATATACCCACAAAAATAATTTAATTTATATTCACCAATGGTGTAAATATTTTTACATTTTCAATTAGTTGTTGGATCATTATAAATGTTTGACTTTAATGATATATATCTTAAAAGTGATACAAAGGGTGAGTTGGGGTTGATTGACATTGTCAGTGTAAAAAAAATTACATGATGGTATATCAAAATTATTCTTAAAAAATGTCAAACCAATATGGAAATTTCAAAATAGATACACCATATCGATTAAAAACCAAGTTTATATGTAGGAGAAAAAAAAACAGTTGTGTTTACTGGTTAAATTATTAGTTTAATTTGAAAATTAATGTGAGAAATAGTAGAGTGTATGGAAATTAAATAAAAATTAGACGCAGATATGGGACCATTTATAATGTAGTGGTGATTAGGAAGAAGTGAGCAAAACAGAGGGAAAAGGTTTAAAATTCAAAGCTAGACTATCTTTGGTGGAAAACATCAAAGCTAAACTCACTTTTTAAACCTAACTACTAGTGGGAGCCCTCAATTAAGCTTCTCAATCTCAACCTTGATTTTCCTTATTTTCTAACCAATAGACCATTTGCTTTTTCCTTTTTTTTGAAAAAAAAAACTATTAACTATTTGAAATGCAGGACCATTGATACTTTCTTTTTCTTTTTGATAAAAGAAAGTTTATATGAGTTAGGTTTTGGAGGTTCACCAAAGTCGGGGCATACCTCAAAACTCAACAAATGTTTATAGAAGTACTTACATATTACGTCATCCATTAAAGAGATCATCACATCCACAACAGGAGTTTAACGCACGATTTTGCGGGTGAGTCAACTCCTTATCAAGAGAGACAACCTTCATTAAGTTGGGAGTCGTCAAAATAGATCTTTAATACCTAATTTTTCCTTATTTTTTATTAAAAAAAAGGTTGATTGTTAAACAAAAGGAAAGCCGAAAAAACATCAATGTCGCATAACTAGAACACATGACATGGATTAGAACATTGATGAAATGAAATTTAAAAAAGAAAAATGGTTATCTTGCATTTGGGATTTGGAACGAAAGAAACAATCGAATTTTCAAGCATAAAGAGCACTATTTACATCAATTGCTCGACAAAATTAAGTTTCAAACTTTTTGGGTTAAAAACGAAATACCTACTTTCTCTTTTGATTACTATTTGTTGTTTTTTGGATTTCCAAACAGTTGTATTTGGGTTTTCCAAATTCTATTATCTACCGAAGTTGTTACTAGGTTGAGTCACGACCAGGTCACTCTCTTTAAGACGTTTCGTGGCACTATCCAAAATTGTGCAAGGCAGACTATCAACCACACCGCCTCCAGGATAAAACAAGTACAGCTATAATTGTGTTGTTAACTACTGCACTGTAGAAATCCGTTCGAGATTTACACCCTCAAATATGGTACTAAGACCACTCTTTAATATTGAAACCACTTTAATATGGTATTGTTACCACTCTGTTATGGTACTGAGACCACTCAAATATTGTGTTAGCACCATTCTAACTTTAATTTCTCCAAAATATCAATATGGCACTACGACCACTCAAATATGGTGATACCACCATTTCCACTTTTTAATTTCTCCTCAATTAGAAAAAAATATTGAATGAATATTTATACACCTTTAAGATCATTCTTAATTCCGACGGGACATTATTATTCAAAAAGGGACTGTGATCTTAATAGTACTCTTTATTCCGAAGCGACTTATATTATCGAAGGGACTATGTTTTTAAGACCATTCTTAATTCTGAAGGGACATTAAACCGAAAAAGGGACTATGATCTTAAGAACACTCTTAATTCCGAAGGGACAGAAAAAGGAGATGAAGAGAAGAAAGACTCGTCAACACAAGTCAAGAAAGGGAGAAGAGAGAAAGAGTTCCTGACAACTCAATGAAACTCTTCCGTATGTTTTTTGAATTGAGTGAAGTTCTCTATTTATATAGAGATTCTGTAACTGTTTTAGCAAAAATTGCGACAACAATTACTCTAATGGATAAGATTAAAATGGAGTTTATCCATTAATCAGTTCAGCAACACTTGTGGATAGAATCAAAAGAAACAAATCCACAAAAGTGGAGGAAACAAACTATTGGATTTGAATGAAGGAAATATAAGAAATTCAATTAAATTTTTATTCTTATCACAACCACCATAAGCTAAATTTATGGGGAGTGATATTCTTGAATAAAAATAATTATTATTATTTTTATCATTATCAAGTATTTAAAATTAAATACCGCAATTTAAACACTACTAATGTGTGTGTTCTATTTTATGTGGGACCCCCACACTCTATTTTTTCAATTCACACAACATTAGATCAAAGTATAATTACTTGATGTTTAATCTTCCAATTTTTCATCCAACATCACATCAATGTTCCAACACTATTTTTTGTGGCTTAACTCAATTTTATGCTTAAGAGTTGTTCCTCGGTATGTAATTTTCATTTTCACTTTCTTGCATGTTTCATTACCTTGACTTTGTAAGCTTTTGATTAAACATTTTCTTTCCTACACACCTTGTGCAAGAAAGAAAAAATGTGAATGAAAATTACATTTTATCTTCTTTAAAAAAATGTGAATAAGAACAATTTATGAAAACGATTAGGCTATATTGGTCCACTCATCGTTAAAAGTCTGATTTATGGGCCAAGTAGCTCCTAATAAAAGCTTTGTTGAAAATTTCAAATTTGGCGACTTTCAGTTAAAAATGAACTCATGAAGTACTTTTGTTTTGCTCAATAAGATTGGGACCCGTAGGCTTCATCTTAATGGCTTGCGTGGTTATAAAAACATGAACCAGCAAAATTTAAATCATAAGATAGTATTATGAAATGAATGTGGAAGTATTTTCCTAAATCCTGCATATTAATCATAGAAAAGACCCATTTCCAAATGATAACTATAATTAAAACCTTATTCTAAGCTATATCATGAAAATAACGTCCTTTAATTAGATTCTACGTCTACTTTTTATTTTTGGGGAGAAGGTTGGTTTACAAAAATCTAATTATATAATAATTTACCTAAGAAAATGCATGGTATAGTGAAAGTGCTTAAGAGAGGAGCAAATGTCTAATACTATTGTTTTCTATCTTAGAATCGGTGGATTTGAGTTTAGAGACAATTAAATTAATTTCACTAATATAAATATGTATATTCTTATTCAAATGAATCACTAAATTAATGAAATCTAATACGTTTTGATTTGGAGTCATATGTCTCTTGCAAATGCTTAATTGCCTTACAAAGATTGAAATCTTTTTTTTGAATAGGCTAAAATGAAATATATTATCAACTAAAAAAGTCTTTCTTAGCACAAAATGTACATAGGAAAAGATAAAACAAAGTCGACTTAAGCATCTCTTTCCTTCAAGTGAACTAGTTATGTGATAAAGCATTAATGTCCTTGTCCTCTTATAGATGAGATAAACATGGGTATGGTTAGAATGTCCAAATCTATAATTCAAGAAGAATGAGGAAAAATGTTTTTCTAAAAAAAAAAAAAGTTAATCACACTTTAGAATAAATAAATTTTATTTGATTATACCCTTTTTTTTTTTATCATATTTGTATATTGACTCCCTTTCATTCATAAATACTCTCGCCACCACAATATAAATCACTTTAGCAAGACTAGTGAATTAAGATTGATTTTTGAAGGATAGTGAATTAAGATTGATATTTAATTTTATACGAGGTAAAAAATAAAACTTACTTTACAAAATTGTTCTATAGTAATACTCTTTCTATTAATTAACTAAAAATTATATTTTATAAAAAAAAAATTATATAACTAAAAATAGAATATTATAATTGAAAATAAATTATAGTGACACTTGCATCCATATATTAAATGTTTTTTTATTGATTTACCTTGTATTGGATATCGAATTTAAAAAATAAAATAAAAAATGTATTATAGCTTTGATTTAAATCCTAAAACAAGGTCAGCCCAAGAGACATGTTGTTCAATATAGAACTTTAGACCTCGAAATTTTTGACAAAAAAGACCACGAAAAATATAATTTAGTTAATTGTCAATGGTTGCCTAGTTTAATACTTTAATTCCTTAAGATGAGAGCTACAAATCTTCATGATCTTATGTTTAAATCTTAAGACTCCACAAAACTTTATTTTTTTTTAATATTTTTTTTAAGGTTTTAAGTTTGATTTTCTCCGATGTCAATCTCGATAGGTTAGCTCATACAGAATTTTGATTTACCTTTAAATGAGGCCTCACAAATAGACAGTGGGTTTGAACCTCTCTGGTTACTCGGTCCTTGTGCCATATAACAGATTTTTAAAAAATAAAAAACATGTATTATTACTTTGAGTTTAATCCTAAAACAAGGTCGGCCTACGAGACAACCCGAACTTTAAACTTCAAATTTTTTGAAGAAAAAAAAAGCCTAAAAAAATACAATTTAGTTATAGATATAGAATATAACTAATTAATTATCCGATGGTTGCATAGTTTAATTGGTTAAAAATGAAATATTCAAATCTTCTTAATCTTATGTTTAAATCTTAGACTCAACAAAACTTGATTTTTTTTTTAATATTTTTTCTAAGCATTGTGTTAATTTCTATTTATTTAAAAAATTCTCACTATAAAACTTGTTTTAAGTCTCTTAACATGGATCAATACATCACCTGTGAGGAGTGATAAAGTGGTCGAGAGATAACAGATTGCGGATTTTGGGTTCAGCTCCTCTTATAAATTCTTTTAACAATTATTTACTCCTTTAATTTGTTCATGTATACTTGTCTTTTAAGGTTTTTTTCTTCTTCTTGAGAGGTTGTCTGTTAAGGTTATTTTGCACAAATAAAAAATGCCTTTGAATAATATAAGTTCAAAATATATATGAACCGCCGTGTAATTAAACTTTTTTTTTGTCAAGTAATTAACCTAATTCCCCTCAATAATTAAACCAAAAAAAGTAATTAAACTAATTTTACACTGATTTATTAATGAGTTAAGTATTTAAAAATTATATTTAAAAAGGAAATGCAGTTTTAAAATGAGCTTACGTGACAATACGTTGAATTATCATTGGATGTGTACATTAGATGCAGGTTTGTACTGAAGGAAGGAATCCATAATAACTATATGGTTTGGTTTGATTAGAGAAATATGGCATGTTGTTATCTGTGTGCATCCACAGTATCAGTATGTATCACAATAAATAAACAATGAAACCTTGATATTTTTCTATTTCTTTCTTTATAGATTTAAATTTTTATTTTAGCCATCGAATATCATGAAAATGTATGTATGATGTCGACATTATGTCTATACAATCTCAAAGGAATGAAAGCACATATGTCCAAGGACGAAGCTAGCAATATTTCTATGAGATGGCCAGCGGCGGAGCTAGAAAAAAAGTTAGGATGGACCACTAAAATTAACCGTTGAAAAATTGTTTAAACCCTCGCAAAATAGACCTATAATTAAATTATTTAAATTTTTTGGGTGGGCCACTACATCACTTTGCGGGAATTTGGATCAACCGAAACCTAAAACCGACATAAAATTGTATAAAATCTCGCAAAATAGACCTATAATCATTGATTTTTTAATTTTTCCTAGTGGACCGTGGGCCACCCCTGCCCATGAAGGGCTCCGCCACCGGAGGTGGCCACATATATATTTTTTAAAACTAATTTAACTTAAGCGAAAAAAAAATCGAAATAACTATTACTCCCTTTGTTCCTTTTTAAGTGTTTTTTAGCGTGAATTTTTTGTTACTATTTAACTTTTGTTTTGGTATTTTAAGAGTACGATTTGTCAATTACTCTTATATTTTTCAATAAAACTAATTAATGCTATATATTTGGAAAACTAAAGTTTACTTTTTTAAACAAAGTTTGTTTGTTTTGTTTAAAAATAAAATTTGTTTCTTGTTATCTTCAAATTTAAACAAATATAGGTTGGTTTGTTAATGATGTTTCAACAACAATATTTAAATCTCGTAAAGGAGATTTCAACATTCAAATCTATGTCGCACAACGTGAATCTAACATTGGTTGATGTCATAGTTGACGCCTTAATTTTGGTTAAAGGAGTTGGAGGAAAATTAATTTTTATTTTTAGCTTTTGATTAATGTCAAGTTGTAATAATTTTGATATAGACTTAAAATAATTAAAGAGATATCCACAATATTTAGAAAAAAAATAGGAATTCGTTGGAGAAAGAGAGTAGTAACTAACAATTGTTTGTTAAGTATTAAATTCATTGAAAAGATAAAAGTGCGTGAAAAAAATAGGAAATTATTAATGGATTAAAATGAGGGTATAATTGAAAAAAATGTGCAAAAATACACTTCGCTATTTGTGTTAAAATTCTAAAATGACACTTAAAAAGGAACGGAGGGAGTACTTACTAGTGAAAAGACGGGCACGTTTATTGTGTTAACATTTAAAAATTATGAACGTTGTTTTTTTTTATGAAATTTTGATTTTGAGTAAAACTAAAAATATAAATGTTTGTTGCATTTTAGTGACACCAAAAATCTTTATTTCTTTAAAAAAAAAATCTTTATTGTAGAAAAAGTTTTTTAAGAGTATAATTGAAATAATGAAAAAGTAAGTATAAATATACTCATCTAATTTGTTACATTTTTTAAATGATAAAGAAAAAAAACTAGACATATATATATATATATATATATATATATATATATATATATATATTCATATCGTGTTTCTTAGAATTTTTTAATATTTAAATTTATCCTTATATATTTGTTACACGTATTATTTGTATTGAAAATTGAGGGCATTTTTGAATGAAAAACCCAACCCAAAAGAGCTGAAAGGGGATGTTTTTTTTATATATAGTATAGATATAAAATGTTCTTCATAAAATATACACTTGATTCAATGAGAACGGATTATACTAAAAATGCAACAATAGTAGTTGTTTATGAAAATTGAACCCAGACTCAAATTCATTCATAATTGCATCTGAGTTAAACTAACTTATTTTATATGTGTGGTGGGTTGTGGATGTGGGCCTACTATTGTCTTATTTTATTTATTAAATAAACCTATTATTATTATTATTATTTATCTCATTTGGGTGTTAATCTTCCGGTTCCTGTACGATAGGATTAAATAATTCAAAGTTCGACCAAAAGCTAAATAAGGATGGAAAAAATTATTTCACTTAAAATAAAATTTGGGGTACCTAAATATATATTATTAAGGGTAGCAAGATATAAAAATATACCTACTCGCTCAAACAAATATTTTTTTTCGCGGTAGCCCTTATACTAGCATCCGCCCCTGCATCTGCCTGATCAATAGAATTGGAGATTTCTTTCTGATTTGATATCATTTTTAACTTTTTAAACTTAGATGGTAGAATATGAAGTGAAATTAGCCTCTTATATACAAATTAATCAGACACCATTTTATTCGTTAAATCCTTATATATAATGCAAAACTAACTCTTCAAAGAAATGACCAGTAAGCTACTTGAAGATCATACATATCATTTAAATGGGAAGTAAGTGTTCGGAGGAATCAATTGGTGGAAATATGCAACAAGTAAACTCAATTTATCCCTAAAAAAATTCAATTTAATTGGATATCATTGAAAGAAGAAAAACTGAATATTTAAACATTACGTCATTTTCAAAATGGTTTAATTAGCATGTACAATATTTTGCATTGTCAATCAGTTATACCAATTAGATTATTGAAAATGGTTGATTCTATTTATAACTACTTTCAAAGTTATTCATTTGATTTTCCCTCAAAAAAAAAGTTATTCATTTGATTTATTAAAAAAAAGTTATTCATTTAATTGATTCCGATATAGCGCAAAACTTTTTAAGCTCGTTATTTATAAAAATTAAATTCTATTCAAAAATGAAATGATTTTCAAAACTTTTCGAATCATAGTTAAAGTGTAATTTGGATTTCCTCATAATTTTTTTTATTTAAATTCATGTAGCAGCCTAGAGCTTCTCCTTGAGGACATATGGACATCCAAAGTAGTAACTTGATCTTGAGAAAATTACAGACCCTAGCTAGGGTTTGGTTTGCTTCAGCGATGAAGTGGTGTTTTGGACTTTTTGGTAGCTAATTTAAGTACCACTTATCAAGGACCACCCTATTCCTAGCCAACACATGCACAACACTCTCCTCCTTTCCTTCCCATGATTTTTAAATTTCTTCTCCTCCATAGCTTCACATAAAGAAGGCCCATGCTTGATTAAGTCTTGGTATGCACATTTTTCAGTAACCTAATTAGTTAGTGCATTTGACAAGTGACTGCATTCAAACAATTAATTATAAACGCTAGTTAAAAATGAATTGTTTGAGAGAATTTGAATTTAAATCTTAGATAAATCAATTCTTGATCAATTGTGGGTAGGAGGAAAACATGCATGTGTGGACTTGACTGAGGTTTCACCACTTGTGGGATTAGGGGTCAGAGCTTTTACGATATGACAGATAGTCCTAAAAGCTGCGTCAAGCAAAATGGTCAAACATGAGAAAGCGTGTTCTGACAAGCAACATGTTTTTATACCATTTGTTTTTTAAACTTTTGGCTTCCTAACATCAGAGGTTGTTGACCTTTTACATAGAGTCCAAATAGTCGTGCATAACAATGTTATGTCTCCTAAATCCATGAATGTTGTGTTCATTACGAGGATTGGTTTACCATCCAAAAAAGTTTAGCGGCACAGTTTGTTGTCTGCTTGCCTTCTATTCATGTGTAAGTAATATATTAAATATTAATGAAAGTCTATATAAAATTCTTGATCATTCTTTATTTATCATGATCCCATAAATCGAAGGGTTATGACCACACACATAAAGCATATCGGAGCAAGATTCTAAACTGCAGTTTTCTTTTTCCATCTTTAGGCAGCAAAGGTACATTAGGAATACTGTCTTTTTCTCTTAAAACTTAGGATTCTGTTATTATAACAGATAAAAATATATTATATGTAATAGAGAAGAAGTAAGAATGAATAATAGAAGTGTTACCTAATAATTGGATTCCACTCATGGTTTTAACCAATAAATTAATATAAAGATTAACAAAATTAAGGGGAAAAGACACAAATGACAAATCTAGCATTACTCCCTTCGTCCTTTATTAGATGACATGTTTGACAATGTACACTTTTGATCTGACATACTTTGACTGTATTTTTATACTAATTTACAAAGATAAATAATATCATATAAGATGTTGTTAGATTCGTCTCGATGAATATTTTCAAAATATTAAATTTTCATAATTTTTTTAAATAGATAATTAAAGATAAAAAAAAATATGCATTGGTACATGTGTCAGAGTCAACTAATATACAAAGATAAATAATGTTATATAAGATGTTGTTAGATTCGTCTCGATGAATATTTTCAAAATATTAAATTTTCATTTTAAATAGATAATTAAAAATATTAAAGATAAAAAAACATGCATTGGTACGTGTGTCAGAGGTTACCTGACAAAGGAGGGAGGGAGTAACATATATGAAGAGATGCGGTTGTAATGATTATGACTTCAAAGTGTTGGAAGATGTGGGACAAGATGTTCTCTATTCATCTTGCTTTTATCTCCTCTTAATGTGCTTTCTCTTTGTTTTATTGCCTCTCAATCTTAATCCCTTCTAGCTGCCCTCTCTTTATCTTTTAAAAACCTCTATTATTATAATTATCTCTTCACATTTCATGCCTTACCACCCACAACACATATATGCACATGCACAGACGCACGAGGACACGTAAGTATTATTGTCACGAAAGTATGCACATATCATATGCGTAATGCATTGTACTGGGAGGATATACTCAATTCACATCTACAAAGTCATGTGCTCAAGTACTTGTAAGGCAGTAGTATCCAGTAAGCATTCCCAAACTGCTTGATCATTGAGCTTAACAAATTTAAATGATGTTTCTTTTCTTTCTTTCAATGTGCAATTGATTATAAAAAGGAGTCTTTAACAATCATGTAGACATGTACTATTGGATTTTTTTAGTTATACATAAAGAAATGAAAAACGAGGTTTAAGCACTAGACAAGAAATTTCTACACTTCATTACAACAAAACGAAGTCTTAGCTAACATGGATGGAAGAATAATCCACAATCATCCATTTTAAATCAATATGGTACCCGAATTGGCTAGAAATTGTCTATTAAGTCACTATATATGCTATCCTAAATTAGTACTAAAGAGAGGTTGATTTGATAGTCAGGTGGAGTTGAAGGCTGAAGTTATAAGAAAGTCAAAAATTCAATCTCCACCCTTTTATATAATATACTACTAGCAATACTAACTTTAAATGCTGAATAAATCTTCTATTGACATAAATTGGCTACGCAAAGACGTATATTTTATACAACTTTAAATTTAACCGTGTTTTTTATTGGCAACGGAAGTCAAGGTAGCACGTTGTATTTTTATATTTTAAAGGGTACCCCTTCCTCTCTGGGAAAACTGACATAAATTCCGAAGACAGAATTCAAGTGTCGTTTTACAATCTGAACCATGACAATGGCAATATAATATAGTTATCGAGCCAAGTAAACTCAGCAACCGTTTCATTTCCAAAGCAGCAATTAACAATATAACACATTGTCTGTACAATCACTCAATATAAACATGTATTATATCATAAAATGATTATAATATTCAAAGATAGCAATCCCACCGTTTTGCATATCATAAATGATGAAATACATCTTTGATTTTACAAGACACGCCTTCTATTCAGAAGACATGTATCTAGCAACAAATGAGTAAACTCGTGTAACAATTTACTCACTTCTAAATGTACAAAAAAACCAACTTGATTAAATACATCACATTTCCAAAAAGGGGCATCTTATTTCTTACAACAAGCCTGTGCTTCCAAATGGATTGTTATTATGTGGGTGAGAAACGGGATTTGCATGAAAACCCCCAAATCCTGGATCGGCAAAGGGATTTGCAGGGTCCATCAACATATGCTGCTGCTGATGAGGCTGAGGCTGAGGCTGGAACTGTGGGTAAGGACCAAATGGATTTGCTTGCTGTTGCATTCCTGCCATTTGGACAGCAGCCGGGGGAGCGATGTTGCTTGATATAGCAAATGGATCATGAACTTCAAATGGATTTGGGGCTGGTGCTCCATAAACCGGTTGTTGTGCAGCTCTATACGCTCCTTCATCATATAAGCTGTTAAGAGTGAGAGAGTCCAGTCCACCAGCCTGACAATCCATGACAAAAAATAGAATGATAAACAAAGCTGAAGCTAGGGGATTTATGATGTACTAATCATTCACTTTGGACCATCTCACTTATTTTTATCAGACACGGTGATATTAACATGTGGACCCTTTTGGTATCGGGAAAAAAAATGTTCGCAGATCAAATGACCTGTTAAAAAAGTTTGACTTGTTTAAAAGTATATTTATGCATTAACCCAGAATCGTGTGTCATGAATTTATGCCATCAAATAGTTTCTAGAACAATGTAATATTTATTGTTTATGCATGTGATAAATAAATTCATCATTTGCCTGCATAAAAGTAGTATACTATAGAAATCATATGGTGCAGTAATTTATGATTATAAGAACGATCTATAAAGGGAAGGTCCTACCAATTGTCTATCATTGACTGAAGAAATATCAGTACTCGGAGTGCTGACCAGGGCAAGCTCCCATCCAGTAGGATCGAAATCTTTTGTCTGAGCAGCACCAGGGTTAAAAGCTGATGCAGTGCCTATATTCACAAAACATAGACATTTCATAGATGAGAAAAGCAATTCATTAAACCTTGCAAAGCAGCAGAGTTTGTGAAGAAAACTAAAAACAAAGCTCACCATTTTCAGTGGAGACTATGGCCAGCGCAAGAGCATTTCTTTCCTCTATGGATGATGCATTAGGTTCCAGGTCATTCAATCCCTGCATAAAGGAAAGGAATTAGAAAAGACCTAAAATCACATTAACTAAGGATATATTTGGACAGAGTAATTTTACCAGTAAGTCTCCAGTGTCAAAATGGTTGTGAGATGGTGGTGGAGGAGGAGGTACAGGCTCAGAATTGGGGGCAACAACATTATTATCAATAGGTTCTGATGGCACCTGTTCTTCAGACTCTTTGACGTCTTCAATTGCAAGAACTTCTTCTGGTCTGTAAGTTAACTGAAGCTGTTGATACAGAGAAACAAATTATTGGTCTAAAAGTCAAATGCAAAATTCCAAGGAAAAGTGTACATCGATGTCTAGGAAACAATGCTTTATGTAAAACACAAGAAAATATGTACTAACCATTGGCTCACTTGGAACATTAACCACTCGAGGTGCCTCCCTAATGTACTCTTCCATAGTTGTAAGAAAAGATTGTGGAGGCTAAAAAGAAAAATAATAAAGCAATAGGAACCCCAGATTAAAATGAAATAGGAAGAACTCATTAAATCCTTACATTAAATTGCAATACTACAGACATACCTCTCTTAAGACAGGAAACTGAAAATTCCTAGCAAGTTCCAATCCTTTGCAAACTTCATAGAAATCAGAAAGACTTGCTGCCTGCAATAATTCAGGTATTTCACAAGCACCATGAAATTAAAAATGTAAAAACCTAGTGGTTAACCAAAAGAGCTAAAAGAAGCAAATTATCACCTGCTGACCCGCACGCTTATAGGCTTCAAGGGCTTTAATAGCTTCGTGTCTTGGCATCTCAAAAAACTACAAGAAAATTCACTTTTCAACATAAAACAGCAACAGCTTTTATTTCAACTTAATCTCATCACATAAATAATCCATAGGTCAATTTACCTTGTCAACAAGATTGATAATACCATCATTAATAGCGCAGTAAATCTTAAAGCTCTCTTTCAGTACCTAGAATGAGCCAAAACCAGATCAATAACAACAACAAAAAATTAATTTATGTGCACCTAACTACAACAAATTTAAAACTATATACCTCTACCACTGGATAGTATTTACAAATGGGTAAACAACCAATTTGGTCCCTGAATGTATTAAAATTGCAAACACGTCCACACGTATCTCTTTTAATAGTCATTTTGGTCCTTGAATCTGTTTTTAGATAGTCAATTGTCCTTGAATGTGGTTTTCATTGGTCAATTAAGTCCAAAAAATTACTAACAAGAGGCACTAAGGATATGTTTGCAATTTCAATACATTTAGGGACTACTAAGCGCCTCACACATTCAAGGACCATAATGACAATTTTCTCATTTATAAATGCAACAAATAGATATGAAGCTTACAATGCCTCGTTAACCATGAGCACGACCATAAAGTCAATACCAAATTCACAACTATAATCATTTAACTTCTCTCCCTATCCTAAACAGAGTATTAGTTGGAGACATCTTGAAACCAATTCCAATAATAACAACGGAGGATATTTGCAGTACCACTTCAATGGAAAAATGTATATAAATGGTCAAACAAATTATAAAAAAAATCGATTCAAATCTAAATTTGTATGCCCAATACTTCACATTTACTTTGTCTTAATCAACATAAATAGAAAACAACAACAACCAAACCAAGCCTTCTATCACTAAGTGGGGTCAGCTGCATGGATCAAATTACGCCATAATGTTCCATCATAAACCATATTTGGATCCAACTCATCAATCTCTAAATCTTTCCTAATAGTTTCTCTAACAGTTTTTCTAGGTCTTCTTCTACTTCTTTTGATCTGACTCTTCTCCATCTGATCTACTCTTCTTACTGCAGCATCTACAAGTCTTCTCTCTACATGCCCAAACCACTTAAGCCTATTTTCTACCATATTTACCATACATCCAACGCAATGTTTTCAAAACCAGATTGAACCAGCTCGCTCAATTGGTTTAATTGGCCAGTTCAAGCCTATTTGAAATGTAGGTTAATCGAACCAGATTGAACTGGTTTGACTCACAATTGATTACTGGTTTTACTTTTTGCTTCTTTTTTTGTTTTTTATTTATTTACTAGTCATCTAGTTCAATCGTGGTTGAACTGATTGAACCATGATTTGGAGTTCTCACTGGTTCAATTTCTGGTCCGGTTTTAAAACATTACTTGGAAAGTAAACCAATAAAGTTTCAGTCGAACACAAAATTGCCTGATAGAAGCTTCCTAGCCATGTGTAAATACGGACAAGATGATGATGTTTAAAATGGAGGGAAAAAGATTTGAGAGAAAGCAAATCAAGAGAGATAGAGAATCCAAATTTGTGTATATACATATACTACTCTCACCAACGTATCTGTAATTTTAGAATAAATAGCCTAATACAAAGAGTGCGTTTAGATAAATAGAGGAGACAACATACCAGAGCTAGAGCATATTGTATCACATAATTGCTAACAGCTGCTCCTTCTGGCTGTGTCATTTATAGCACAAAATCAGTTTATATCATCTAAAGAGAAAATAATCAAAAAGAAGAAAATGATAGTATGATAAAAAAAAATTACTAAACCAAATTGATGTGTACAGTAAACTTGTCAGATTATGAACAATAATAATAATAATAACAACGACGACAACAACAATAACTATCCACATGTTTCACATTATTACCCGGCAGCCAACAAGTCGATATAGAAGTTGTTGCAACGCAGGCAACTGCTCCAATAGCTCCTCACTATCTAAATCCCTAGTCTTGCTGTGTCCCTGCTTTTAAAAAAAAAAAAAAAAAATATTTAAGACTTTTTGAAAACAAACATAGTGTACAATAAGAAACCTACATGCAACAAAAATGCAGATGGATAATAATAACAGCTATGATAATTCAACAATTAACCATTTAGAAACTTTTAGCACTGTTAATTAGCAATACTGACCAGTTTATATGAGAAATATAGACATTTCCAATAATATAAATAAAAGTATTATGTTGGATTTCTCCCTCGTTCCGACGAAAAAATATATTTCCCTGCAATACCTTTAAATCATAGAGCTCTGCAGAGTCCTACCAGTAACCGGTGACCTTTTGAATTGAAAAACTAGTCAAGTTAATCAATAGATCTAGATCGCTATATGATTTCAATATTATTTTATAATTTCAAAAAGTATTTAAAAGTGTCTGCTGTTAGAACATTAGATGACCATGACAAGATGAGGGGCCCAGCTGACTTTTTTTTTTCAAAGAAACCAAATTAAAAATTCTAATGGGGTCCTTACAGAACTGTTCTTGGGTGAAAGGAAGTCATAGACAATTAGAAGGAAGGGAGAGAAAAAAGACTATCAAGTCGTTTAAAGCATTGACAACGATGAGCATAACACCAACAAGAAGCACAAAGATATGAAAAACTTGCACATGGTCGACACAACTCAAACATAAACACGCACAAAAGGATGTCTTCCTGCTAATACCATTAAAGGGGGAAAGATATGCCAAATGTTCACCAGGATACATTAGGTGTGAAGGATCCTTTAAACAGATTTCAGAAAGCATTTAAAATAACACTGATGACTTTCAAACACAATACACACATTTGAGACACCTATATTCTCACTCGAAATTTGATGTGTGGGAGGGGCGAATGTCAGAAAGAATAGTGTTCAACTTATGGCTTAGTTTTCAATGTGAACACTCTTAAATTGACATAAAACAATATCAGATGCTGCATACTTGAAACTAGACATGTTAACAAAAAGGAGTATAATAACTCGTTATTGAATTACCTTCTCCTGTCCTTGGGCAGGTTTGGGTAGACGCTCAGCTTCAATATCATACTTCAGAATCCGAAAGCATTCAAGTCTTTCTTCCAAAAATAATGCATAGGTACGTACCCAGGCAGAACAATCCCAGGCTGGAAGCAAATAAAATCACACGGGCAAACAAATTATACTTGTCAATTCAAATATATTTGCAAGAATATTATTCAAAGAATAATTGTTGAAAACCTCTAACTTGAAACCAAGTGGGTTAGAAAACAACATATAAAGATGATAAGGTCAAAAAAATAACCAATTGGACTAGAGTCATCCTTAAAATTTGAAAGTTGGAGAATTCTTCCTCTTTGTGAAAAATTCAGAATTTCCTCTCTAAGAGTTGGATCACCCTCCCTCAGTAACCTATGGATGACTATCAGTGTTTTTAATGCTACCTGCGAACAAGATAACGGAAGGCTGGACATCAGATCAAGGCTTGATCCTCTGATATCTTATTCTTGCATAAAAAAATAGAAGATGGAAGCATCATAACATGTTTGGAATTAGTGAATTGAAATTTCTTTTGACATATAATAACCTAATGAGATTTTTTAAAAATTTGTGCATACATTTAACAAAATATAAGGAAATGCTGCTTTTTAGCAGGAACTGGAATTCTCAAGTATAAGTGGGTCCACATCCACTAAACAAGCTTCATCAAAACTGATCTGAATCCTTGATACATAATTCCTTCCACCATTTGGTGTCATCTAGGCCAAATGTCACCGATCGTTATCAAATAGTGATATTTTGTCACTTAGAAACAACATTGATAGAGGTTTAATAATTAAAATGCCTACAACAACAAATTTTTGGTGACAAACGATATGGTGTTTGTTTCAAAGTTTCAAATTAAGTTGCGGAAGTGATATCCAAACTAAGTTTGAAAAGCATCAGACTCGCATTCATCTAATAATATCAAATTCACATCTCTAACAGTAATTCTGTTGAATTTGATAGTAACTATTCTATGAAATGAAATGCCACAAACCCAACATTAGTGCATCAAGTTAAAAAGAGAATTTTCTAAGTAGAAAACAGTATTAGAAATTAAACGCCCCTAAGATTCATATTAACTTCTAACAGGAAATGTATAAAATCAAACTGTACGATGCAACTAATCGCATAATTGAAGTTCATACCGTCCAATTGCGGGTTTTCGCAAGTCGTCTTGAAAGAGCGTGAATGCAATAAGCAACATCAGCCCTGGGACGAACAGCAGAAGTTGCAAAAAGAATTTCTATCCAAAAATAGATTAAAAAAACAATTAAAATTTCGCAAAAATGAAAATCCCTAAAACAACGAATTCGGATCTGAATCGTAAAAAATCAGTAGTAGTACTCACTTCTAAGGTGTCTTTCTTTGGGTGGACATTCAACGTGATTAGTGGATTTGACTATAGCAACATCCAAATCCTAATAATAGAAAACAATTATTCAAATAATAATCGCGAAATTGATTCATGAAAAAAGAGAAGAATCAAAGGGAGGGATTACCGCGTAATCGCTATTGACATGGGCGAGACCAACTTTGGTGGTATCTTTGACGGCACCGTAAACTCTTCGCCAAGACTGAAGAGTACCCATTGATGCTATGCGATGATCTTGATCTTGGCTTTCTCTCTCTAACAAGAAAAAAGGTGTTTGGTTACGATTTAGAGAGAGAAAGTGAGGTTGAGTGCCAACAATAACTGAATTCAATTCAGACACCCTTTCCTTTTACTTTAGCAACCCCCTTCCTCGCTGTGTTCCATCAACCATCATCATCCCTTTTTTATTCTTTATTTCTTTTTCCTTCTTTTCATTTATCAAATTTATTTTTTTATTTTTTATTTATTTAAAAATGTGTTGGATTTATTCCTCTCAAAAGAAAAATTGTGTTTACTGGTGTGGTGGTCGGGGTTTGAACCTTGCATATATTATACATTGTTCATATCAACTGAGTTAAGCTCACGAGGTCTATTAGTTGGATGATTAAAAAGTATTTGACTTTTTTTAAAGGAAAAATATTGCTTAAAAATATTTGACTTTAATTATAACTATTTTTAAAACAACGTCAATGGTTGAGATTTACTTACAATATATAAAAAAAAAATAAAAAAAAAGAAGCCAAATGCAATTATTTTTTAAAAAAAAAATAGTCAATCAAGCACAAGGTGTATCTAAAAGAGCTTAAAAAAGATTCAAAAATAATACATACTAACAGGTTAGACCATCGATAATTAAAACCAAAAAAGAAATTAGGTTTTTAAGTCTGGAACAACTTAATTTTGCAAAATATTTGAGAATTGAGTTCCTTATGAATGATCCAAATGCATGTCAAGCAGTTTACTTGAATGCAATGACAAATGATACAATAATATTTACACTTAAAGCGCTGGCAACTCAATCAGATCACTTGAATTACCCAAATTAATATAATTCATTTTAGCTTAAACATAAATTTTTAAATTAAACCCTCCCTATAAAATTCCGAACATTATTTGGTTTATTTCATATCATAAACTCTCCGGTTTCTAATTACCACATTCAAACACGTTTAAAGTGTAGTGAGAAATCTGGGTTCAAACATGCGTCCAACATATCAAATATCTTTGAAGTCTTTTATCATTTCAGTATTTACGAAACTTGATGAATGCAACTGTAAGTATTAGTGTTACATGTATTGTGCCGGAATAATTGGTGAAAAAAAATAATCGAAGAACATTCTTTCTATGTTAATAATCAAACTGTCTTTTTGTTCCTCATAGGTTCTCAAAACCAGAGTTATTCCTATTTTATACATGTCCATACTATAAATATGGATACTTCTTTCGGTTGAAATTTGAACATTAATTTAATACGTGAAAGTCTAATCTTATTCGATTCACACAATCTCAAATTGTTGATCAAACCATGCTTACTACGTGTCTTAATTAATCTATAATATCTGGTTTTGAATCAAAGATGAGCTAGTTTAGAATAAACATTAACTAATTATCTACTTAACTTTAAATTTACATATATGTTCTCACATCTATCTATGCCTTAGTGGCAGAGGGGTAGCACTTTGGTGACATTGGGGTGCCAATGTCATGTGACATCGGCCAACTACAATGTCACACGTTTCAAAATGACAAAAAAACATTACTTTCTTCTCTCTTACTAACAAGCATTTTTTGTCCTTTTACACCCTTGTGACATAGTGGTTGACCAATGTCACCAAAGTGCTACCTAGTAGGGGTGGACAGCGGCCGATTTCGGTCGGGGTTCGGGCCCAAAACCTCAATCCGCCGTAAACCACGGGTGACAGTACAAGCCCCAAAATCGTCCGTTTCAGATTTGGTTAACCACAAGTTCGGTTTTTCAATTTAGGCGGTTGTTACGGTCGGATTTTGACGGTTGATGATTAAAGAAAAAAACATCTTATAACATCAGATTCAAGAAGAGAAGAAATCAAATTCGATAGTCGGATTTTGCGAATGCTTCTTGTAATTTTGTGTATGCAGATCTAGGATTGCGATGATGTTACTGTAATTTTTTTTATGAATTTTGATAGTCAATACTGTAAATTTTATAAGGAAGAAGGAAGAAGAAAGAAAGATGGAAGAAGACATGGTTTTTACTGATAGGTGTAGTACAATCAGAGAAAGGGATGAACCATGAATGAAGAAGATTTTTGAGAAGAACTTATCAGAAAGGATGAAGCGGCGGATATGTATTCTAGGGTTTCAGGGAAATTTGAGTATTTATATGGAGGATGTTTTATGTTGGGTTGGGAAAATCTGTTGGGGCTTAAGGAAAATGAACCAGTTGTATAAGCCCAATTCGGTTCGGGTTCGGTTACTAGTGGTGCTGTCCACACCCCCGGTTGTCATTCACTATTACCCAATATAAACTATTTTACTAAACCCGTCCAACCCGTTTCTACCCGCCCGTTTGCCTTTTTGTCTTCGCGGGTCGGCCCAATCTGTCCAGCCCTACTACCTAGTGGTGGAGACGGGGAATAACTTTTGGAAAAATATGTGCATGGAGTCATTGATTGAAAATCTGGAGGGTTGCCTTGCTTGACAATTTCTAATAGAATACTAGATATAACAGCAACACAACCAGAATTTCTACATTTGACTGACGTATTCACAAGCACAATTAGTTATAGGTAGGCTATAGAATATAGTCTGCCTTCAGGTGCGGACTTCCCTCTCGTGAATTGCCAGTTGTGGCTGTTGGAAAGAGCCAAAGTCTAACCATAAAAGTTGTTGAGTTTCATGATTAACTTTTATTCCAGAAAATAAAGTTATAAGAATCCGAAAATTTAACTTTAAAATGAACGAAACCATCCCTCAGAAAAAAAATAATGAATGAAACCTTTAAAATTATTATCAACAATGAACTATATTAGTCTCTTAAAATAGACAATTTTCAAGATCTAAATTTGCCTAAAAAAGACTTATGTGATGATCCAAACCGGATCGAGAGGATAACCTAAGGAGACACTCGACCAGAGCTTTGTGTATATTGATCGAGGGTGGTGTTTGCAAACACTTTGATATCGAAGTAGGCAAGTGAAGCGGAGGAATGAGGTTAATTGAATAGAGAATGTGTACTTTTCCCTCGTTTTAGTATGTTAATTAATGGTAGAAATATTAACGGTTGACATTTGCCATTGTTTCTAATCTTTTGATGAAATTTTATTTCTCTCTATCAAACTCTGGATTATTAGTGTTCATTTCTCATGAAAAAAAAATAGTTTTATCAATGATTTATCAACATGGGTTAATGTCAAATCAATTGGAAGTACTAATTTTTTTTAAGGAATTGGAAGTACTAATTTTGAATTCCAACAAAAATAATATTTAGTTAAATTTTCCTTACCTTCAAATCGAATTTTACGTTACTAAGCTCCTTTCTCATGGGGGTTAAGAAAAAGAAGAAGGAAAAAAAATATGTTACGTTAGTAGACTACAAACTACTAGTATATAAAAGTTTTAGTTACATGTCAAAAACTTGAATGAATGGACAACAAGCAATGGGAGTGGTGGTGTGGATGAGTCACATTTCCACGTGTAATTATGAATTTTATCATTCACTCACTCGTTTGATTGCCATGGAACAAAACAAGAAAAGGATAAGGAACCAAACTGAGAGATCAGCTCTAACCAAAAAATGAGCTGCTCATTGAGCCTCCATGTTCTAAAAGCTCTACCTCCTCTTCCCTATTATTCATCACGTTCTCTCTTCATTGCTTCCAAACACAAACTATTCCTCAACAACACTGCTTCTACTCTTTCAAACCAATCACTACATGTAATAATTAATTTGCTTTTCTTATTCCACCAACCAATTCTCTAGTCGTATTTTTTAGTTAGCTCCTATTATATTAACTAATTATCTAACCTTAACCTATTAAATAATTAATTATCCAATTGCAGATAGTAAAATGCAGCAGCCAGAAGGCAAATGATCCTATCAGTCTAAAGAAACCAAATTTGGCACTGCCCATTGGAGCACTTCTCTTGGCCTTGGTGAGATTATTATACTCTTTGTACATAGAAATTCAATCCTTGCTACACTTTATATCACTACTAAAAAAAAATGGCAATATTAGAGGGATATTTTATATACTGTCTAAATTTTGGTTATTAGTTTAATTAAAATATTTATATAGTGTGTTAACATAGACAAAAGGTGATTATTTGAACAGGTTGACCATCCAGCAGCATTAGCAGTCACTGGACAAAATAACCATCCGCAAGAACTTTGGTGGATTTTGACACAATTGGGGGTTGTATCCTTTTTCTACTTCCTTGTTGGGCCAGTAAGTTTTAATATCACATCTTATAAAGTTTGCCATTATATATAGTGAGAGCATAGTATATTAACTGGGAGAATTATAATTACTGCAGCCAATAATCTTGTTCTGGCTTTGGAAAAGATGGTACAGAAGAAAGCTTGCGGAGATGTATTTCCAATTCATGTTTGTCTTCATTTTCTTCCCAGCGTGAGTGCACCCTCTCTTATAAGTATTTACAATTTGATGCAACTTATTCTAATGTGCATGGTGATTAGATTCTCTCTTCTTTTAATTACTAATTTCGTTTTTCTTGTGATGTAGGCTCATTGTTTGGGTACCATTTCTAAACTTCAGGAAGTTCCCACGGGATCCAGACATGCAGTATCCTTGGTCTATACCTGATGATCCTTCAAAAATAAGAAATGCATACTATAAGTACCCTTTTGCTGATCCTGAAGATTATGATTAGCCATCAAACTACGACCGAAACACCAACAAATCATATGTACCATTTTATTCTTAAACTATATTTTTGTTGATGTATAGGAGTATACAGCCTTTTTCTGCTTTTGATCATTGAATGGGATTCAGTTGTAAAAATTAAAGGCAAAGTTAACACCAAATTTTCACTTTCAGTGTTGAACGGTGTCACACTGTCAATTGGATTCCGTTAAAAAAATTAACTTATCTTTTATCACTGCCCTAGTAAGATTAATACAGACAGGGCCAACAAAATGTGTTGGGTTATTCCCCATCTACAAATTCAAACTAACACAATTAGCTAAGCCAACTAAGTCTTGGGCAAAATCATGCAAAGAAAATTCAGAAACCATTATGGCAATACCATACCAAAATCTAAATTCAAGTAGTCAAATCACTTCTTCTGCACATGGCTGGTGATTAGGGAGAAATGATGAACTTCGGGTGGCCATGGAGGATACGGATGTTGGCGGCGGCGACCATTAGCCATGAACACCAAATATGGGAACGAGCTTGAGAAGAACTAGACTTGACAACAAAACACCAAACAAGTAACAAAACAGGAGACACAAAGGTATTATTCAATGCACCACAACATTACGGCGTATAATATTAAAAGAATGAAACCACAACATTGACAATTTGGCTTAGAAATGAAACCACAACCTTGCCACTTTGGCTTGGGTGGAGGATGATTTGGTCCTTAAGAGGTAGGTGAGGGATCATCCATGGAGATAGAGGACAGAGACGGTGCTGGTCATTCCACCGACAATAAAAGTTAGAGGAGAAACTAGCAGAAGGAAAGAACAAAGGGATTGTAGATATAGATCGAAGAGCTTGGCCTCCAGTGATGGCTAAGATCTTCAATGGTGAGTGCGCATATGAATATAGAGTGGATAAAAGCGTGTTACGGAGAGTTGGCAAAAGGGTGAGCGACAGGAATGATGTCAAAATGGACCCCGATCAAACGTGGGAAATCCTCATAGAAGAGGAGAGAAGGTACCATAAAACTAGGGAGGGGAACAGCCAACAAGGAGTAGAGTTTAGAGAAAGAGTAGAAAAGGATGGGTGTGCTATTTAATTTAATTTAATATGAAAAACCTTGTCACGAAGTAAATACATGATGTATTACACGTAAAATTTAATTTGAAAATAGCTACTAAGAAGGTAAAACTTATTTTAAAAGACCAACAATTCTTCCGTTTTTCCACACTCAATCAATCACAGTGCATAACTTTCACGAGGGAAAAAAATTCAAAGCCATAAGGCAAACATCTCTCATTTATGATATTGATCATGCAAAAGCCTGACTTCTTAAAAACTACAAACAAAAATAGATAATGGTCAAATTTCATAACCTCAGTCAAGCAGCATGCAAAATCACAAGAGCCTTGTAAAATAGTAGAGTTTAATGAGCATGTATGCATTAACATTACTATAAAAAGTATCACACAATCACCATCATACAGATGTTTATCAAAAAAATAATATAATATAACAAATTAGCAGATCGGATGAGAGAATACGGTCAATAGATATACATTTAACTCTAAAAAGTTATGGCCAGTCAACATGATACGGAAAACAATCATCTTCCTTCTCTCACTCGGTATCCTGATCTTTATCAACCAATGACAAGCTCAACATGTGTTGTTCCATTAAAAAGGAACAAATGAAGAACCGAGAAAAGATAGGGGTAAGGATACAGACCAATGAAAATAGTGCAATGGCTATGAAAGAAAAAAAAAACTACACGCAGTGCATCATGAAAACTCCTTTAATTCAACTAAAATTTATCATAAAAAAAAAAAAAAAAATAA
>Ga0228710_1001505_pt1 | contig 35063 bp, 25 predicted proteins | sample MedpolnodulmetaG_FD_177995 | JGI IMG/M metagenome (GOLD analysis project Ga0228710, IMG submission 177995) | Root nodule microbial communities from Medicago polymorpha collected in Santa Monica, California, United States - pink nodules | ecosystem: Host-associated > Plants > Roots > Nodule... | reverse complement strand
TTGCTCAAGCACACAAGCAAGAGACTTCTAATCAAACAGAATTACAAAGAAGTTTGTTTGAGTTTGAACACTTGATATACAATCAGTGGTGTTCACAATACAAATCAGATACAGACTCTTAAGACTCCTAAGACTTTAGAATTTCTAAAATATGAACTTTGATAAGAAATTCTAAGTGACTTCAGATACAGAACATTAACAGAGTTTGACACTTTGTGAATTGTTGTATGAGTCTTGATTTTGTGTGTGTCTGTATATCCAACTAGCAGGTCTTCACTCCTTTATATAGAGGTGTGAAAGATACGTTGGAAAGTTGCCAGCACAATAAAGAGTCATATGAAGCTTTGATTAAAATCACTAGTGATCTTTTGCCTGATATGATTATTGTCCTATGAAGGATCAATTTCAAATGCATTCCTAGTTTGAAGGAACATTTCTGCAGGCACAACTCTTATTCTTGTCTTGTTGCAGAGACACGAACAGAGTAGTGGATGAAGAGGTTGTACAGTTCGTACAATTTTCCTTTGTCAACGCTCTTGATAGAACAAGCATCCAATGCTTTCTAGTTCCTTCACAAAAGTCGTTGTTACACTCTTCCAGTCTTCTGCAATTCTTAGACGAGATTAAATCCATTGAATAGCCTTTGAAGCTTTAAGTCTCTCATCTCCTAATGAACTTCAGCTTTTGGTGATCTTGCTTCTGATGAACTTGCTTCTGATGACGTTATCACTTCAGGAGCACTTATACTTCAGATGCACTTTTCTTTAGATGCTTCAAGCTTCCTTTTTGTTGATTCCTTTGCTCTCTTTTGTTCTTCCAGAACCTTATAAAGATATCAAATTTTTGTCTATGGTCCTGTACACTTTGAACAAATATTAGCATATCAAATTGACAATTTTTAATACCTTGTTATCATCAAAACTTTAAAGGGTAATGTTAAACACATTTTGTTCCAACATAGAATTACTTCATATTGATTTATTTGGACCAGTTAACACTGCATTCTTATATGGAAGTAAATATGGATTAGTCATTGTTGATGATTACAGCAGATGGACTTGGGTTAAATTCCTAAGAAGTAAGGATAATGCATATGATGTATTCAATAGCTTCTGCACTCAATAACAGTCTGAAAAAGAAATGAAGATTTTAAAAGTAAGAATTGATCATGGTGGAGAGTTTGAAAATGAGCCATTTGAAACCTTTTGTGAAAAATATGGAATTATCCATGAATTCTCTTCTCCTAGAACTCTACAGCAAAATGGGGTTGTAGAGAGAAAGAATAGAACTTTACAAGAAATGGCCAGAACCATGATTCATGAAAACAATTTGATTAAACATTTCTGAGCAGAAGCAGTGAATACAACATGTTATGTCCAAAATAGAATCTATATTAGACCTATCTTGGAGAAAACAACACATGAACTCTTTAAAGGAAGAAGACCTAATATCTCTTACTTTCATCAATTTGGATGTACCTGTTACCTTCAAAATAACAAGCTCTACCTAAAGAAATTTAATGCCAAAGCTCAAAGAGGAATCTTTTTAGGTTACTCTGAAAGGTCAAAGGCATATAGAGTGTATAATTCAGAGACACTCTGTGTTGAATAATCAATGCACGTTAAATTTGATGACAAAGAGCCTGGAAATGAAACTCCAAAGCAAGGTGAAAGTTTTGCAGATATGCAGGTGTTTGAAGACATATTAGAACCTGATCAAACTCTTGATTTTGAAGAAAGTCCAGAAGTTGAACCCACTCCAGAAGCTCAAGATGGTTATCACCAAGCTAATCAATCCAAGAATACATTCAAGTACAAGTCCTCACATCCTGAGGATCAAATCATTGGAAACAAAGAAAGTCCTAGAAGAACAAGATCTTATTTCAGACAAGAAGAGTCTATGATAGGACTGTTAACAGTGATAGAACCTACTACAGTTGATGAAGCACTATCAGATGATGGATGGATATTAGTTATGCAAGAATAGCTCAATCAGTTTCAAAGGAATGATGTATGGGATCTGGTACCCAAGCCTCAAAACAAGAACATTATTGGAACAAAATGGGTATTCAGAAACAAGTTAAATGAACAAGGTGAAGTAGTTAGAAACAAAGCTAGGCTTGTTGCTCAAGGTTACAGTCAACAAGAAGGCATTGATTATACTAAAACATTTGCTCCAGTTGCAAGATTGGAAGCAATCAGGTTACTTCTATCCTATGCAGTAAATCATGACATAATATTATATCAAATGGATGTAAAGAGTGCATTTCTCAATGGAGTGATATCAGAAGAAGTGTTTGTCAAGAAACCTTCTGGTTTTGAGGATCTTAAGTATCCTGACCATGTTCACAAGCTTAAGAAATCACTATATGGTCTCTAACAAGCTCCGAGAGCTTGGTATGATAGACTGAGTAATTTCTTAATTGAAAATGATTTCAAAAGAGGACAGGTTGACATAGCACTTTTCAAAAGGACTCTTGTGAAAGACATTCTTGTTGTGCATATATATGTTGATGATATAATATTTGGTTCTACTAATGCATCTCTTTGCAAGGAATTCTCTAAGTTAATGCAGGATGAATTTGAAATGAGCATGATGGGAGAATTGAAGTTCTTCCTTGGAACTCAAATCAATCATTGTAAAGATGGAGTATATGTTATAAAGTATACAAAGAAGCTTCTGAAAAAGTTCAAGCTGGAAGATTGTAAAGTGATGAACACTCCAATGCATCCAACCTACATCTTAAGAAAATAAGATATTGGACCAAAGGTGGATCAGAAGCTGTATAGAGGTATGATTGGTTCTTTGTTATACATCACTACATCTAGGCCAGATATTTTGTTCAGTGTATGCTTGTGTGAAAGATTCCAGTCAGATCCTAGAGAATCTCATTTAACTATTATTAAGAGAATCTTCAGGTATCTGAAAGGAACAACTAATCTTGGACTTCTTTACAGGGAATCCTTAGATTATAAGCTGGTAGGATTCTGTGATGTTGATTATGCTGGTGATAGGATTGAAAGAAAATCAACCAGTGGAAACTGTCAGTTTCTTGGTGAGAATCTGATATCCTGGGCTAGCATAAGACAAGCAACTATTGTTATGTCTACAGCAGAAGCAGAGTACATTTCAGCTGCAAGTTGTTCTACACAACTGCTTTGGATGAAACATCAGTTGGAAGATTATCAGATTAATGCTAACAGTAATCCCATTTATTGTGATAATAATGATGTTATTTGTTTGTCAAAGAATCCAATTCTACATTCAAGAGTCAAGAATTTTGAAATCAAACACCACTTTATTAGAGAATATATTCAAAAAGGAATTTTAGATATACAATTCATTGATCCTGAACATCAATGGGATGATATATTTACTAAGCCTTTAACATTGGAAAGATTTGATTTTATAAAGAAAAATTTGAACATGCACTTTGTGTTTGATTAAATTTGCTTGCCTCTGAATAAGAAGTTAGGTTCTGAAGTCGTTTAGAAGATATAGTCCATTAGAAGCTCTTCGCTGAAATTCTGAGGAAAATGTGTTTCTGAAGATGACGTCAGCATCGGAACTTCAGCAGCTGAACTCTTTGCTTTTGAATAACAGAGTTAGTGGAAACGTTGGAAGTTACTTTTTGGTAACACCTGTCCCACTAACTTGGAAGTTACTCTAAGAAACTCTAATGTGGCTTAAGTGTATTGGTGTATAAGGGCAATGATGAACTTTTGCTTTGAATGTACTATCTTGCGCCCCCTAAGTCATTAATGTTGTGTTTGTTTGTCCCATTCTGAATTGCAAACGTTTTTACTAAAAACACTTAGACGAAACACACACTTCTCACTTCACTACCTACACTTTCTGATTTTAGACTGTTCTCTAAAAAACTCTCGTCTTTTCAAAATCAAAAGCCTAGAACCCTAAAACCTTCATCAATCTTCACATCGCTTCGTCTGGTTTGAATCAAGATACATGCATGTATATAGATTCTGGAGAATCTCTACAGATTAAAGGAAGGACCATGAAACTAGAGGAATGGCAATTTGCAGTTCAAGTTGAAATTCTGGTAGATTTCGTTTCACTAACAAGGAACAACTGTGATTTGACAAGAGTCTTAAGGTATCAAGACTTATCAGGGTACTTCCATATGTTGGATGGTCCAACTTATGAGAATCTAGTCAAGCACTTCTGGGTAAGAGCAAAGATTTACGACAAATATGCTGCTATGGCTGAAGAGGATCACTTTGTTTTGCTTGATCCTAATCTTAAAGGGAAATCAAGGGCTGAAATGGGCTTGAAAGAGTTTACCAGGACTGAAATTCGTTCTTGTATAATGGGGATTCCAGTCACCATCACTGAGGAAGTGATTGGAAGAGCCTGCCGAAGAATGTTGAAGGATCATTTCAGTGGAATCTAAATAAGAATACTAGCTCATAGATTCCTGTTGTGAAGCAAACCTTATTGAAAGGAAAGAAGGATGGAAAGTACGGTGACATGGAGAAAGAGCATAAAGTTCTTCAAAAGCTGATGCAAGAGTGCTTCCTACCCAAAGGAGGTGGTGTTAATCAACTATCACTTGAACATAAGGTGTTTTTACACTACATTATCTCATTTGAAAAGGGGAATTTGCCCAGATACATCTTCCACCATATGTTATGGGCCTTGGAGAAAAGTCAGCAAAATGATAGAACCTTTGTGCCTTATGGAAGATTGCTGTCTGAGATATTCCATCAAGGAGGGATGCTGAAAGTTCTCAAATTGTCAAAAGCTTTCAATGATAACCAACTTGGAACAATGGTTGGAAAGTACATCAATGGCTCAACTCTGTTTAACATGCATCTGGTACAGGAAGTTGACAAGAGGGATACTGATTTGCAAGAATCATGGATTCTATCAAACATGATGGATGATTTTCCCCCTATCTCAAAGGAAGATCCTCCTAAAGTAAGAGCTCATTATGTGTATGAGCATTGGAAGGCTACTGGAGAAACCATCAAGTGTGATGACATCCCAGACACCATGTATGGTGGTTGTCTGCCAATTGCTTCCAAGAAGAAGAAGTCTAAGACGAAGGTAACTTCAGAAGCTGCTGATGAAGAAGAAGCTTCTGAACCAAAGCCTAAAAAGGTCAAGAAAGAGAGAGGTGCAACTCAATCTCAAGAAGTTGGTTCTGCTATGCCAACCATTCAATAAGAGGTTGAAGATCTTGAACCTTTCAAGATCATTGAGCAAAGAACCAGAGGGAAGAGATCTGTTGGTTCATCAGGAATCATTCCTGATCAACCAAAGATCAGCAAGAGGAAGAGAACTCAGGTTAGAAAGTTGAAGGAATCCACATACATCTTGCAAGAAGAAGAAGATGTGGAAGCTACTTAGTTGGTCATAAGAGAGGTCAGGAACCGGAGGGCTGCAGATGTTGCTGCACTTCAGAAAGTTATGCAAATAGCTAAAGAAACTGAAATTCATGCTTCTAGCATTATGAGGGAAGATACTGGTGTCAGTGCACAGAAGGTTATAGAGGCTCGTGAAGAAGTTCAAGAGATGGTATCAGCAGAAGCTGGAAATCTGTTGAAGATGTCAGCTGAAGATCAGAGAGTAGAAGCTTCAGGTACTGAAGAACACACTTCAGGAGCTGCTACAGAAGATCCAAAAGGTAAAAAAATCTTATTCACAATGCTTCTGATAATATAGAAGATCTAGAATTGTCCTCACTCTCATCTAGCTCACATACATCCTCAACCCCATCACCATCAAACCTTAACTCATCTAGTGAATATGTTCCTTTGGTTCCATCTGTTCTAGAAAGAATAGATAACCTAATTCAAAGACACATAGATATAGGTCAGAGACTACCTGAAGGTCATTGGGCTAGACCTGATTTCTTGAATCTTATTCAATCAATTGCACCTGACTCTGACATTCCTACTACATCTACATCAACTAAACCTCAACCTTCAAACATCAATGATGTCTCTGTAATTGATCAATTGTCAGATCATTACAAAGGAGAACTGCCAAGCTTTGTAGTTAACTCAGAAAAAGCCTCTGAAATAACTTATGAGGAAGTTGTTTTAGAAAACCCCCAACAACAACAACCTGAACAAAGGCTAGAATCTCCAAAACCAATTCAACAAGAGTCTCACTCACCTAAACAACCTGATTATGATGCTAACACTTTAGTATCAGAAGATCTAACTCAAGATGAACCTCAAATCATTGTAGCCTTACATGTTGTCTCAGAAGCTGCATTTAATCCTCAACCTATTAGTGTAGTCCTACCATTTTCTGAAACTACACTTAACCCCTCTGAACCTAAATAAGTGATCATAACACATTCAAATGCTGAAGATGAGATTCCTACTCAAACTGGAACAACTTTAGACCCATCTTTATCATTTGTCTTAGAACATGTCAATGATCCACCCTATGTCCCTAACTGAATTCTTGCTATTGAAAGCAATACCACAACCATCATATCTATTGCACCCTCTTCCTCAAATACTCCTCAACTCACAAATATCACTGCCCCACCTAGCTTGTTGCTAGATTCTGCTATATTAAAAGAGGCATGTGAACAGATCTTCAAGCATTTGAACAAACTGGTGAAAACTAGCAGCAACTTTGTTCGTGAGAAGGACTATGTAATGAGTGGACTTCCTTGAGAAACAGAGTGGAATATATAATGTGTGAACTTCAGAAGCTGTCTTTGGAAGCTCATGACAAGGCTTTGCTTGATCTTCAGAAATGGTTTAAGGGAGTAACTTTGAATATGAAAGAATTAGAGGTCAACAGAAGGCAAGAGAGAAGCAGACTATACTTATCCGACACACCAATCTATCTGGATGCTTCAAGCATTATCACTTCAAGTGTGCATTCTAATAACCCAGACTTCATATGGTTGACTAAATTGAAAATCCAAGCTGATGATCCTATTCTTGAAAAACTGAAGGATGATCCTGTAATGGAAAAGGAAAACAAAGAGCTGAAGAAAGAGCTGTTTGAGGAAAGGAATATTGATGTTGTACTACAAAGGAAGCTGATTGCTCAACAGGAAGAAACAAGGGTCAGAGAAGAAAATCTTGTCAGAGGTTACAATGAACTTAAACAAGACATGTAGAAGCAATTAGAAACAACAAACAACTTGATCAAAGACCTGATGGAAATGGTTCAGAAACAAGCCAAGCCTTAGATTGCACACAATTTTAGCTTGTTTACTCTTGATTTTGTCTTTTGTTTGTGCTTCTGAGTTTGAATACTTTATTTTGCTTCTGAATGTGTTATCTGCTTATGACAACTCTGTATGCTTCTGAACATTTCTTTTAATATTTTCTCACCTTGTTTTTCTCATCTCTTCTTTTTGTCTTTATTTTTTTATCCTTTTGTTGATGACAAAAGGGGGAGTATGTATAGTATTTAATTTAGGCTCTGAGCCCCATTAATTTAATTTCAACCAAATTAAATTAAGAGAACCTTCTTCTCATCTCTTAGTCTATTAATTTAATGTGAGATTATTCTGGGAGTTATTACGTTTTTAAAGATAAATTTAATTAACATGGATAGAACTCAGGGGGAGCTTACAAACCTCACCTTAAAGTACTATTAGACTCAGGGGGAGCTTACAAACCTCACCTAGTAGTTAACTTGTTAATTAGATTAACAACAATTGAACATTTTAAATACTAGTGTTTGTCATCATAAAAAGGGGGAGATTGTTGGAACAAAATGTGTTTAACATTACCCTTTGAGTTTTGATGATAACAAGATATTAAAAATTGTCAATTGGATATGCTAATATTTGTTCAAGTGTGCATGACGATAGACAAAAATTTAGTGTCTTTAATTCAAGCATAGGTTCTGAAGAACAAATGAGAGCAATGGCAGTTACAAAAAAGAAGCTTGTGCTGCAAGAAAGAGGTTCTGAAGACAAGAGGTTCTGAAGAAGCTGACGTCATCAGAAGTACCTTTTCAGAATCTGTTGACCAGAAGCTGACGTCATCAGAGGTTCTGAAGATCATCAGAAGTTGAAAGACTGAAGACATCAAATGTTGTTCAAATGATGTTGTAATCACACCTATGTTTGCAGAAGACTAGAACATGAAGCAACAACTAATTCAAAAGAATTTGAAAGCATTGGATGCTATTCTTTGGAGAACGTTGGAAAAGGACAATTGTACGAAGTGTATAACCACTATCTCCACTACTCTGATTTCTATCTGCTAGTACAAGAACAACAATTGTGCCTACACTGGTATTCTTCCATACATGGAAATGGATTTGAAATTGATCCTTCATAAGACAACAACCAAATCAGGCAACAAATCATTGGTGGTTTGATCAAGCTTCAAACGACTCTTTCTTGATGTGCTGGCAATCAACAAAGTCTCTTTCACACCTCTATATAAAGGAGTGAAGACCTGAAGAATTACAAGACTCAATACAACAATTTTACTAGTGCCAAAACTCTGCTGAAATTGTTTCACATCAAAGTTCACTTAGAATTTCTTAACAAATTTCATATCTTAGAAATTCTAGAGTCTTAAAGAGTTTGTATCTGATTTGTATTGTGAACACCACTGATTGTATATCAAGTGTTCAACCTCAAACAAATTTCTTTGTAATTCTGTTTGAATAGAAGTTTCTTGCAGTTGTGCTTAAGCATAGGAAGTCTCTTGATTTAGTTCTTGAGCAAAGGAAATCTCTTGCAGTTGTGCTTGAGTAGTTTGAAGTCTCTTGCTAGTTTTAGCAGTGAGCAGTTGTAATCAGATATTACACTTTTTAGTGAACTCTCCTTGGAAGTGCAAGGGGGACATGACTACTTCCGGTTTGTGGAAGGAACCTGTATAATTGTTTTGTGTCCTTCTTCTCTCTCTCTCTCTCTCTCTCTCTCTCTCTCTCTGTTTTTATCCGCTGGAACTAGATTCTGAACATCATTTCAGAAGTTGAACTCTATCAGATTCTGAAGTGTGATTTCAGCTTAGGAGAAAACGAAGAGAAAGCAAACACAATTCTACCCCCTCTTCTTGTGTTTTTCTCACCTTCATTTTCTATTGTGTTTTTTTGTGATTTTGTCGTCTGATTACGGCGTTGTGTTGTTCGTCGTCTTGTGCGGCGTTGTTTGATTTCCCGTCTTATTGCGATGCTCATTTGATTCATATTGGAAGATCAACTACGTCAACGTTGCAGGAAGTATAGGTATTCTCGTGATTTAGATTTTATCATATTGTTTGTAGGCATTTTGTCGTTGTATGCTATTAACTTCGGTGCTGTGAGTTTGTTCGCTGATTCACCCTTTACGTTTTTAGTGATGTTGATTCTTATGTATTCTATCAATTTGAATGAATGAATATTGTTTTCCTTTTGTCAAAAAAAAAATCATTTTGTTCATCTTCATTATTCCAATGGAATGAGTCGTCATTTTCATCTCAAAAATATCAAACTTCTTCATATCCTTTATTCAATATGTGATCTTCATCTATGTCGTTTTAGAATCGAATCATAGTTGTTATTAGGGGTAAATTACCCTCAATTCATCATTGGGTAATGCATGTCTCATTGATAGGTTTTTTACGACAATCAATTACCATTTTCATTTCAAGAACGTCAAACTTCATCATCTACTTCATTCAACATGTGATCTCTATGTTTTTCATTCTAAAATTAAATCATATTTGTCATTAAGAGTAAATTACCTCTAATTTAACAAGATATGTCTGATACATACGCAAAACTTAACAAATAACTACCCCTAAGACTTTGTTTGGGAGTTGGGTTTTGGAGGAGACGGGAAAGAAAGGCTTATGGAGAGGCAAACCCTTGTTTGAGAGTTTTAAAAAAATAGGGAACGGTTTTGGGGGGTTTTGAAGGGCTTCATTTGTCCAATTTTAAAGTTCCCCCAAATTTGGGGGTTAAACATACAAATTGACAATTTTGTCCTCAACATAATTCAAAATTCCAATTATAATTTACAAGATAAATTACAAAGTATAACACAATGTATTGATTTTAAGAGAAAAAAATGGTAAAATCGTAAAATTATCGCATAAGTCATCCATCTCCTTCCCTTGTTGGTTTCTTTAACTCCCAAATAAGGGAAAGGCTTTCCCTCCTTTCTCCCTCCCCTTCCTTCCTTTCCCTTCCTACGTCTTTCCTTCCCCTCCCCTCAAAACTCACAAGCCTAAAGCAAGATGAACACAAAGCCAGAACAAGAGCCCAATATTCTCGAACTGAACCTATGAAACAAAACCAAATGCCCCCTTCTAGACCAAAACAAATTACAAGACATGAAGAAAACTGACTAAAGATTATATCTTGAATGCTCAAAACCTAACCATGACCGACCACAAACCAAACTACAGAAGCTGATGCAAAACTTCATAGATTAGAATTCTATATACTCCCACTCGGGAAACTAAACACCAGTATTTCACATAACATATATTTTTTTTGTTATAAGAAGGTAGATAGGGTTTGGACTTAAGAGTGAAAAGAAGGACATGAGTTTACACACAAACAAAAGAACAGCAAAAATTTGCAATGGCAAGCATGGAAGTAGCAGATATCTGACGTTACGTACCATACAAATTCAGCATTTAACATTGGAATAAATATATATGAACTTATATTAACCATTTGTAGCATTAGTCCCTACAATCAAATTTATGCTAATTGGATCAACAAAAGTCGTAGTCAACTTTATGACAGTCAATTTAATTGACATGGCATCCACTTGTCAAGTGACACAAAAATTTTATTAATAAATTCCAATTTTAAACTCATAACTCTCCAATTAAAATTTTTGATCTCCATAAGATTCGAACATTCCATGCCCCCCTCCACTCCCCAACCCAACTTAAAAACAATAAGTATTGAAGTGGCATAACTCGTATAGTCATTCCGCAACTAATTGTGTAGTCTTCATAAAAACCATTCAGAAAGCAATCAAAGAAGGAAGATTCAAAAAATGCTAACTTAGACAATAAGTGGATCTAATGAATCTTAGACAATAAGTGGATGAATCAGATGCTAACTTCATTGATAGGTACAGAAAAATGGATGGAAAATGTTCAGTCTAATTTCTTGACATTTAATATTCATCAATGACCATCAATGGCATGCACCCACAGCTAAATGAGAAATTGGTTGGGCATGCGTGCCACGATCTGAACGAACTGGCATCCTGAGGGACACAATTAGAAAAGTTCATTCAAGAAAGAGAGAAGAAATGTGCTACTTGAGGGAAAGTTTCGCTCCTTCTTTCCATCGTAGACAATGAGGAATTCGATTATGAGATTTCAGCCAAATTAACGACAGATGTACTAATGGCTGGAATCCTAAAAGGAAAAAGCTTATGCGTGCTGCATTATGGTCATCCAAATGGAAGGATATTAGAGTTCAACAGAAGACTGAACTAAATTTGCATTTGATATGACTAAAGATGGCCAGATATTTGATTATCTACTGACAGATAAGTGGACTCGGCTATTAGATGGTCAATAAATTCCTCCAGCTAAGGAAATCAAAGGCAAAAGGTATTGTAAATGACAAAACTCCTACAACCATTCAATGGCTAACTGTTTTATCCTCGTTTGATGAAGCCCTCTATAAGTAGGTCTTCTTCCATAAAGTTCCAAGCCTACTCGATCGGCTAATGTTTACATAGCGTTTGAACAAGAGGAGATAATGCTAGAACTCATGCAAAAAATTAGGAAGCAGATAATGAAAACCCTGACAATTTCGGCTGAAGATAGTTGCTATTAGGCAACCAATTTGTTAGTTGTCTTTTTTGTTCATTGATATGAATGGATTCTTTTTGACTTAGAATACATGGTGACTATTTTGATTTTTTATACTTGTACGTAGGATAAGCCGAGAGCGTATAAATTCTAAACAACTATATGGAGTTTTTTATTTCTCTCAAAATTGCTACAAGCTATTTAAAATAAAGGAATCTATCAGCTAACGAATATAAGAGGAATTAGTGGAAGGCAAAGAAATTTACAGCAAATAAATTCCATTGTTCAAAAGGCAAAGGATTTTGATTGCCACAAACGGCTGACTACCTAGCCAAATAACAAGATACTAGGATAACTAGTGGTGCTGAGGCTGATACTAATCTTCTTTGTCAATACTTGCTGAGATTTATACAGATACAAGAGGTTCAGAAATCACGACCGCAGAAAAAGCTGACTTAAGAGGGCAAGAATTCTTTACAAGAGGATTTGTTCGAACAAAAACAAAAATAGATTATCTAGCTTGTGCCAACGAGACCTTGAAATTATCCCATGTAGCTTTCTGGGTAGATAACCCAATAGAGGATCAATTTCAGCATCAATGATGAAAGAATCTTGGTACAAGTTATGTTTGTGAATATTAGCTAATTTAGCTTCTTGGCTATCTCTGTGACTCCGAGGCCAATTTTTCCAATTCTGTTTTGATTCCCAATTGTCTCACAGTCAATTCGGAAGTTCTGTCTGTTATTTCCTTTTGTCTCTTAAGGAGTTTCCCTTTGTCTTGGCTAAGACCAACGTAAGTCTTCCTGACGGATTCTTTACGACCTTGCAACTCATGAAGCTGAGAGAGACCATATGGGATGAAAAATCACGCTTGACCTTAAAGCTGGATGAATTATGTTTTTGACACTAGTTCTTCTTCCCCAGGAACTTGAAAGTAAACCCCAAATTTTATGAGGAAAATTTTCTCAAAGTTTAAAAACTCCACAATGGGGTTGGTTTTCTGCCAATAAAGCCACCATCGATGAGCTCCCCATTTAATTCGAACCAAAACCATGATAGACATTATTCGTTGTAAATTAATCTTTCGAGCTTTAAAATAATCATACACTTGATCAACCACCAATAAGCATCACTATCACAATTCTCATCAAATCTTGGCATCATTGTTGCCCCCATCTCTATGAACACCGACACTCCTCGAAGATCCAGCAGGTCCGACCAATTGTAAGGAACCCAAAAATTTGATTCCTAAGAAATAACAGTTCTATTAAGAAATGGGATAAACTAGGAGAAAATCACTCCTCAAGAGTGTCCACTTCACAATAGAGAATACTCTATTCAAAATTACAAATATTCGAAGATACTCTTTAACCTTTTTGTTCTCCTATTTATACACATATTCCCTAACTTATTCAAATAACAAACTAACTAACATCTCTAACAACTCATAACTAATTTAACTACTCTAGTTAGCCATTATTTTATATCCTAACACAAAGCATCCTTCTCCAAGTTCTCTAGCTTGAGCAAAATTGTTTGTTGCCTCTTGGAGCTCCTCATAGGAGAAGACATGGATCTCAAAGTAGACAGCTCCACTTTCTCGGATTGTTGCATTTCTTGAGAGACCATGATTATTATTTCTTGATTACAGTTTGATACCTAAGATTTGATTCTCCAATAGTATAGAACAAGGGTAATAACAAACAACGCAATTGCAATCATGGTTGCCAATCCAATAGATAGACCTGTGGATTAGAAATCATTCAACTGTTAGATCAATCTATGAACTTTAACATCTACCTGCACTTCAAATATATGTGTTTATTGAGATTAAATTTGTAAAAGCATCTTCATGAAAAGAAAACAAAACAAAAACAGGTTACGCAAGTGTAACCGCTACACAGGATTCAAGCTGTCAATTTCAAACTTGTACCCTGTAAAGGGTACAAAGGTGCAGCTACTTCTATAATAGTTAGATTTAAGAGAAATAAACAATTTTATCTAATGGTTCTGCTATGAAAACCATTTTATTTTAATAAAGTTACAATACAGTACCTATTACGGCATTCTTCAAATGACGATCATTTCTCTTAGGAATCGGAGGTTTCAGTACTACATAGCAAAAATTGTGAGAGAACAAATGAGTGTACATTATCTGAAACATATCAAGGAATACAATCCTGTGCAACCAAAGAATAAGCGTCAGTAAAATATAATGTGTTTACCTGAACCACAGGTGAAATTTAAAGTTTCCTGGTTTAGTAGACAGGACTTTCCTTCAAGATAACATCCTCCACAAGACTCTAAATCAACTTTAATTTCGAGTAATGAAATTATTTCTACACAATTGAAAGTTTCAAACGGAACTGGAAAGCAAGCTAATGGAAAAATAGGGAACATGGGAGGTTTATCAGGTGTAGAAGTAAAGTAGATATCATAATCAGCACAGGTTCTATATTTGAACTTGTTATCATGGCTATTGTCATAGCCATGATTGCATACATAAAAGTTAATAGTGTTAATGCTGAAATTTGGTGTATTCTTTATTGGCTCTAATTCAGAAGAATTTAGGCCATAGATGATAACTGAATTGTTCATAAAACTGACGCTATCGATTTCATAGGTTTGGTTTCTCAGGTTGATTGTTTTCACTGAACTGTTATTGTCAGAACCAGTTATGTATAAGCCACATTCTCTTTTATCGACGGTGGTAAAAGGGAAGGAGGAGATTTCCCCAAGATATCCACAGGAAGCTTCTTCTTCTGCGCATTTTCTATCCCATTCAGGTGAAGCAGAGAGAAGAAGCAGAAAATAAGATAATAAGAAAAGGAAATAGAATACAAAGTAGGAAGCCATTAAAAAATTACAGATTAATTAAGGAGAGAAATTTGAATGAATATTTTCTTTTTTTGTGGTGTAAATATGAATGAATATGAATGTATAAAATAGAGTTCTCTAGTGATGTTGGCCATTAGCTGTGTTGATTACTACAGTAGTTGACTTGACTTGGACAATTCACTTAAAAAGACTTAAGAAATTGGCCAGAAAGAGTGTATTGGGAATTTTATTGGAGCCCTTATGTGACTTTACACTAATAGTCCATTTCATGGAGCCCTAAGTTTACATCGAAGAGTCCACCAGAAATTGATAAGGTAGAATTTTGTGCACACAATTAAACGAAGTTTATCTGGTTTATTATATTTTTAAGAGGATTAAAATTGATAAGGTGGCTGGTTGGTCTGAGGTTTGGACTTAAGAATGATAAGAAGGTCGTGAGTTCAATTCCCCCGCAACAAAAATAACGAGTTCAATTACCCCGCAACAAAAATAACAACTTATGTTAGCTATTCCCGGAGTTCAAGTGGAACTAGAGGGATATTTAATGTTAGGCACAGCGTTATAGCGAGGGAAAAAATTCTAAAAATGTTCATGTGAAATATTTAAAGTTGACACGGCATTTGTCAGAAATTTCTTCAGCGTCTCGATAATCAACCAACTTAGCATATGTTAGTTTCGTAACTGCTCCAATGGCTTTCTTTTTCAACAGAATTTTGATAAGTAATTTTGTTATTACCATGTTGTTTAATGGTAACACTCACAGGCTTGTTACTATACTCATAATGCAGGAAAACTTCAAGGACGTTTTGTTCTTCTATTCAGTGTCTTTGACAAATTTCCTCTAGACTAGTGAGGGTGCCTAAACACATGAGGCATTAAATTCTTAAATTTTTGGAATGGTGCTGAGTATCTCTGATTCAGATCAACCTTTCGATATAATTGATTCTTGTTTTAATCACATTTTGGAGCATTTTTGTCCCATTGACCAATTGGAACATTGCAAGGAGGAACATAGGTTTTCTTCAAATGTGGAGGAATATAAGGACTATTTCCTCTGGAAGGCACATATGTTTTCTGTTGATAGAAAGTCTTTGACTTGCCCATCAACTTACAACACTGAGTTAACTTCTCATATGACGGTATTTTCTATGGTTTTTAGCTTCTCGAATTCGATCTTCACATTGGAAGTTTTATAATGACTTGGCATCAGCTTTATCAAAAACGGTGCTGCATCTTGGCCAAAGAATAACCTCTTGATTTGAACTACAATTCTTTTGCAAAAACTCCAATAGAGTATTCCCAGCCTTAGGGTAAATTCTACTTGAAATTTCTTCTTCAAACTTCTCAATTGTTAAGTCAATATCTTCATATTTTATAAAGACAACCACAAGCATAAAATGTTAGAATCAAAATCTACCTTTTCATTAGCATATTTTTTGGGATCTTGATCTTCTTTAGGAGTAACCTCCACAATACAAATATTGGGCTCTATGTAGTTAGACATACATGGAAATGATTTTCGCCGACTTTCATAGGCGGTTTTGGCTTGTCTTCAAGTTGATCATCAATATGAGGCAAACTCGACTCTTGATAATCATCATTCGAATTGTTATTATTGTTAGCATTTTTGCTTCTAAAAGAAGTCATTCATTATATTTTTGGTTACACATTTTTAAACTAAGAATTCGACACAACTATCTCAAACTATAATATCTCATTGGGTGTGCCAATTTGTTGATTCGAAATAGTTTCTCCACAGAAAATGAACTCGACGAGCAATCTAGAATATGAGTTAAATCTTTAAAGAGGGGTCTTAGTTGACAGGTTTACGTGTAACAAGCCTGAAGTAACATATCGAGGAAACATGCAAGATTTTTTATTATATTAAAACGAAAAAGATACAAGGCACAAGCATGTAAAATGGAAATGTCTATTTATCTAGGGGAGAGATTCATACATGGTTCTTTCAATGTTTTTAGTAAGAGTATTATCCTTTAAAAATGGCATATGATTTTCTAGTAGGCGTAGTTTTGTCCAACAAAAAGTAAAGGCAAATTTCAATCAAAATCTGATTAAGCGTAGCAGATAAAAAAAAAATCGCTTTCGGTGGATTCTTACGAATGGTTATGATCAAGGATCAAATGATTACCTCTTGTAGCGCAAATCCTTTGAAGTTGAACTAAAAGAGTGATCACAAGTATTGTTCAATTGATAATACATTTACATAGCCTACGTGAATAGAGTTCCTTGAGTCATAGTGCTAGTTGGTACATATGATGGCATAGATCAAGGATCAAATTCTTTCTTGTTGAAGAATTTTTGTTAGGGTTGGTTGGTTCTTCGACCAATTGACTGACACAAATTGTAATGGCCCTTTCCGTTGACAACCCATCATTCCCTGATGGTCTCAACATTATTGCAATTGATCATGACACCACTTTCCTTAACACCATTGAGGAGATGTGTAATCGATGCCAATATCAAGGTTAGTTACTTGGTAAATTACACCTTATTCATCAATTCTAGAGTTTTCATCTTTTTCTAAAAATTCTTGATTTTACATATTTTTACGTTTGTTTATTTCAGTTACCAAATGCAATACAGCTTCTGATGCCTTGAACTTGTTGGAAAGAAAGGACTGTTTAGATGTAATGTTAATTGATGCTCATATGCAAAACATAGATGCCTATGACTTTGTTCAACATGCTACCGTACAACTCAATATTCCTGTTATTAGTAAGTATTTCTTTAACTTTATACTAAAAGTCACTCACTGGTTACATTCATGAAAATATATATACCTATGAAGTGTGACTGACATTTGATATTTCTTCCTTGCAGTGATGTCTACTGAACATCCCACTTTAGGTTCTGTTACAAAGTCTATCACGTATGGGGCTTGCGAATATTGGACCAAGCCTTTGTATGAGGAACAATTCAAGACCATGTGGCAGCATGCTGTAAGAAAAGGTTTGAGGGAAAATAAAAAACTTGAAAATATTGGAAGCTTGGATGTTCAAGGTCATATAAAACGGGAAAGAGAAGATGATAATGTCACAAAAGAAGCAAATGCGAAGAAGCCCCGTTTGTCATGGTCACCGGAACTGCATCAACGATTTTTATGGGCTGTCAATCAACTAGGCCTTGATAGTATGATTCTTTCCTAATTCTTTTCTTTGCTTTGTTTGTATTATTTAACAACTGGGCTAATGTGCATTTTTCTCTCACTTATTTTTCAGAGGCAAAACCTAAAATGATTCTAAAAAAGATGGATGTTCATGGTTTGAGTGCAGGACATGTTGCTAGTCATTTACAGGTTTGTTTTTTAATAGAATCTAAGAAAATTATTGATAATATACCACATGTTTTGTGTGATTTTAAATTTAAATTTATGGAGTTTATTAAAATTGTAATTGGAATATTTGCAGAAATATAGAAACTATTTGAAGAGATCGATTGATGAGAAAAAATGCGGGAAGAAAAAATCAAAGCCGAGTGATGACTTTCAAGCTCAGCGGATTGACCGGAACCAACATGCTGACGTTCAAGATGAGTGGATTGACCTAGACGAAAGTTATCCGCGGGTACAAGATGATGCACAACAAAATTGGATGGAAATTGGCAAATCCGACAATATTCGCAACTTTTTTTCTGACATACCCAACTTGTTCCCAGATTGTGTCGTGATTAATTCATCAGTTGATTATTTCGGCTAGAAGAAGGTGATGGAAGAAGAGAAGGCAACATCATGGCCTAACTTAGTTCTTATGCATGTTTTAGCATATGTTGTTTTCCATAATGGCTAATTAAAGAATAGTTAGCTTTCTATTTTTATCATTAGTTTTACCTTGCCCTTAATGAACTCTGGTTAGTATATTAGCCAATCAGAGATAAAAATAAAGAAACTAATTTTTGTACAAATCTGGCATAGTGAGGTGCCAATTAAGGAGTAGTTGTTACCTCAATCAGAAAACAACAAAAGAGAACTATGCCACTGTTTTACTAGTGTCATCTTATTCACGTCATCTAGTCTTTGTAGGCGATTTCAAACTACTTTCTTAGTCAGTGGTGCTATCGGCGGTGTTTTACCTGCTACAGACATTGGAAATATCGGATTAGAGGTATCGCCTAGCAGCTTTCTGGTTACTTTGCATAAGGGCTTGGTCTTATCTGTTTATGTTTTATTTATTTATTAATTGAATCAAAACAGCAGAACAAATGTAAACACCTAGTCTTGATTTGTTCATCAGCCAGGTAATACTTGTTATATAACCAACCAGATTATTATTTACAATGTAATACATGCTCAGGTTGAGACCCTTTAACTTTGTCATGGTCCAGGATAATTGATCCAATTCATTGTATTCCAGTGTCTACAATGGGAACCGCTGCAGGAATTTCTCACAGGTGAAACTTATGATTGTTTTAGTGCTGGGACTTCAAGTAAACTTCACCAAGCTTGAATGTCAGATTTCAGATGAGAAAGGGGAAGTTCTAATGAGGGGCACAAGGTCTAAGGACAATTGTTATCTTTGGGTATCTCAGGAAGAGGCATTTATCTTAACCTGTCTCTTGAGCAAAGAAGAAGAGATCAAGTTGTGGCATCAAAGGTTAGATCATCTACATCTGAAAGGAATGAAGAAAGCTTTATCTTCAGAAGCTATCAGAGGTCTACCTGATCTAAAGATTGTTGAGGGCAGCATATGTGGTGAATGTCAGATCGGCAAGCAAACCCGAATGTCCCACCCTAGGTTGGAACATCAAGTAACCTCTAAAGTCCTTGAACTTCTGCACATGGATTTAATGGGACCTATGCAAGTTGAGAGCATTGGTTGAAAAAGGTATGTTCTTGTTGTTGTTGTTGACGACTACTCAAGATTCACTTGGGTGAATTTTATTAGAGAAAAATCAGACACTTTTGATGTGTTTAAAGATTTGTGCACAAAACTGCAAAGAGAAAAGGACTGTGGCATTGTGAGAATTAGGAGTGATCATGGAACTGAATTTGAGAATGCTAAATTTGATGAGTATTGCTTAAGTGAGGGAATCAAACATGAATTCTCATCTCCTATAACTCCTTAGCAAAATGGTGTTGTGGAAAGAAAGAACAGAACTTTCCAAGAATCTGCTAGAGTCATGCTTCATGCAAAACATTTACCTTATCGTTTTTGGGCTGAAGCCATGAACACAACATGTCATATTCACAACATGGTTACCCTAAGAACTGGAACCACAACAACTCTCTATGAATTGTGGAAGGGAAGAAAACCTACTGTTAAATATTGCCATGTGTTTGGTAGCAAGTGTTATATCTTGTCTGATAGAGATTACAGAAGGAAGATGGATCCTAAGAGTGATGAAGGAATTTTTCTTTGCTATTCCACAAACAGCAGAGCATATAGAGTGTATATTTCCAAAACTGAAACTATAATGGAATCTATTAATGTAGTGATAGATGATGTGCCTACAGAAAAAGTTCCTGATGTTGATACTAATGTTGGAACAACTGTTCAGGAAACTAATGCACCTATTCTGGTGAATGAATCTGAACCTGAGAGAGAAGAAGTTGTAGAAGCTGAGCAACATCAGATGTCCTCTTCTAAAGGTCCCTCTATTAGAATTCAGAAGAATCATCCTCAAGACCTGATCATTGGGAATCCTGACCAAGGAATCACAACCAGAAGGTCAGTTGGAGTCATTGCTAACTCCTGTTTTGTGTCCGAGATTGAACCAAAGAATGTTAAAGAAGCCTTGACTGATGAGTTTTGGATTGAAGCAATGCAAGAAGAACTGAACCAATTCAAAAGAAGTGAAGTGTGGGATTTAGTTCCAAGACCTGAAGGTTTGAATGTGATAGGTACCAAGTGGATCTATAAGAACAAGTCTGATGAAAATGGTATGGTAACTAGAAACAAGGCAAGATTACTAGCTCAAGGCTATACTCAGATAGAATGTCTGGATTTTGATGAAACTTTTGCACCTGTTGCAAGGTTGGAATCTATAAGATTGCTGCTAGGTGTATCTTGTATACTCAAGTTTAAGCTATTCCAGATGGATGTAAAAAGTGCTTTTCTGAATGGGTACTTGAATGAAGAAGTCTATGTTGAGCAACCTAAAGGATTTGTTGATCCTAGTTTTCCCAATCATGTCTACAGATTGAAGAAAGCTCGGTATGACTTAAAGCAGGCACCTAGAGCTTGGTATGAGAGACTCACTCAATTTCTTGTAAATCATGGATACAGAAAGGGAGGAACAAACAAGACCTTGTTTGTGAAAGATGATAATGGTAGACTGATGATTGCTCAAGTATATGTTGATGACATTGTTTTCGGTGGAATGTCAAACAAGATGGTCCAACATTTCATTCAGCAAATGCAGTCTGAGTTTGAGATGAGCTTAGTTGGTGAGTTGACCTATTTTCTTGGTCTTCAGGTCAAACAAATGAAGGATACTATCTTTATTTCCCAGAGTAAATATGCCAAGAACATTGTGAAGAAATTTGGTTTGGATAATGATGGTCATAAGAGAACTCCAACTGCCACTCACTTAAAGCTGACAAGGGATGAAAGTGATATATCTGTTGATCAAAGCATGTACAGAAGCATGATTGGGAGCTTATTATATCTTACTGCAAGCAAGCCATATATCACTTTTGCTGTAGGTGTGTGTGCAAGGTATCAAGCTGGACCAAAGATGAGTCATCTTACTCAAGTAAAAAGGATATTAAAGTACATTAATAGCACTAGTGATTATGGGATCTTATACTCCTATAGTGAAAACTCTAAGCCGATGGGCTATTGTGATGTTGACTGGGCAGGAAGTGTTGATGACAGAAAAAATACCTCTGGAGGATGTTTCTTTTTGGAAAATAATCTAATTTCCTGGTTTAGTAAGAAACAGAATTGTGTGTCCCTATCTAATGCTGAAGTTGAATACATTGCAGCTGGAAGTAGTTGTTCTCAACTTGTGTGGATGAAGCAGATGCTGAAAGAGTATAATGTTGACCAGAATGTTCTAACATTGTACTGTGACAATTTGAGTGCTATCAATATTTCCAAAAACCCTATTCAACATAGTAGGATGAAGCACATTGATATACGACATCACTTCATCAGAGATCTTGTGGAAGAGAAGGTGGTAACACTTGAGCATGTTGATACAGAGGAGCAATTGGCAGACATTTTTACCAAGGCCTTAGATGCTAAGCAATTTGAAAAGCTAAGGGGCAATCTGGGAATTTGCCTGCATGAGGATGCTTGATCATCTGTGTTGTGAGACGTGCTATCAATTTTCTCCTATTTTGCACGTCTTTGATTTGTGGGGTATACTCTGTCTTGATTGTAACAATGTGAAAATGTTTGCTGAAAATTTTTGTGATGTTGTCACTTTTCCATCTCTGCTTTTTCATTTTTCAATGGATGTATATGTTTCCTACGAGCATATTTTAGATTTACAGATACAGGTAGTTGAAGAGGATGAAGAAATATAACAGGGACAAAATTGTATGTGAAAATGTCTAGATGTTCACAATTTTATTTTCAATAAATCTCAACCGTTGATTCAATCAAATGGTATTTTCTTCATGGTCCACCGGTGAGGGACTTAATTGAGCCCTCACCCTAGAATCCACCTAACCTTATGCTTTTAGAATTCTTTGGTATATGATTAGTTTGCTTGACAGGCTGATGAGAATTGATGCCAATATAAAACGTGCTCTTTAATTCTCATTTTCTATTCAAATATGAAGTTCATGGCAAGGTACTGTCAAGATAATGTTTCTTTTATTTTGTCCATAGTACTAATAAAATAGTACATTGCGTGTGAAGCAACATGCCTAAGAATAAACCAAAATAAATCATTCAATAGGAGATTTAAAAGAGGGAATATCTTTGGAGAAGTGACGGGAAATCCCCTTCAATATTATGGACAACTTTTGTAGAAAAGTTGTAACTGCAACAAGTGATGAAGTGAATAATTAGAAGTAACACAAACCTACCTTCTAGGATTGGTCCTTTCCATTCCTTAATGGGAGATGTTGGAATATTTGCATTGCTAATATCCTCAAACTGCAACAGCAAGACAAGAGACAACGCCACTACACAGCAACATTAAGCAGACTAAAGTTACATATAATTATCTCAAGGGGAGATCAAATACATGAATATTATTGGCAGTAAGCAGAAACTACCTTAGGTATTTAGGTAATTTTCAGGTGTGGGAGAACATTTTTTGAAGTGTAAAGAACAATTTTCTAGTCTCAAATGACCATGGTATTTAACACGAAGCATGATATTATTGATTTGGTGAAGTGAAGGTGATTAACAGTGGCGTCCAAAATCTTATTTTTCGTAGTCTTATTTTTGGTTTTGAAGGATCAATTGTGGGTTGAGATTTGTTTGATCTTGAAGGACCTTATTTGTGTAGTATGATCAAATCATCGGTTGTTACGAAATAAATGTTGAAACCTCTCACATTAAAAGAAGAGTACTGACTCAAATGAGAAGAGTGATGCATATCAAAGTTATTTTTCACCAGAGACAATCAAATTTCATATGTGGTTTTTTTTAAGATCATCAAACAAAAACTAGATTCTATAAACTGTCTTCATGAAAACAAAATTACCCTAAACAGAGAAATTGTACCACTCTGCAGTGTTTAGCTTATGTTGTATTTGATTGAGAATTGGGATCCTATCCTATGACATGTCTTGTTTAAAACTTAGTATTTGAAATGTAAACTTTGACGGCCAATTTTAGAAAATACATTTGAAACGAAATTACTTTGATTTTTGAAAAGATGATTGTGATTGAGGTTAAAAACTCTCGGAAAACAATTAGGCTATATTTCCTACTTCAAAAAAAGAAACATTTTAATATGTAGCTTGAACATGAAGGAAGCAAAGGCCCTGGAACATTTTTCGTCATTAATAGATATACATTTTGCGTCATCATCAATTTAGCAGACTTTTTGGTGTTGTGTTGGATAAGGAAAAATTGGTTGCAGATATGTTTGAAGAGGAGGGTTGAGTTAAAATGACAAAATAGACAGTAAGTAAAATAAAAAGGTCCAACTTCTCATAATAGCTTTCCAAAAACCTTGTCTTGAGATGCATACTATGAACTACCAGTCCATTGTGAAAGAGATTGACATAATTGTGTTGGTTTCTCAGTATGTCCAGCTATAGGAAACATATAACATCAAAGCATGGCAACCAAAATTCAATCTATTATTGATAAACTAAAAGTTTATATTTTGTGCAAGATTATGATACTTGGACTTGAACTGGTCGATTTCTGAGAGAGGTCTTTTTTTTCCTCCATAAGATGTCTGAATTGCGAGAAGAAGCAACAGACCTCAGCTTAGTAGGAAAACATGAACTATGGTTACATAATCTATCAATGTGATACTATTGTCGAACTGCATAAGAAGTTGACGAAAGTCGTATTATAAACTTGAAGCAGACATACATATCTTTACCCAGTGAAGAACTTATGATGCAAATGAAACAATGAAAGTTTGAAATGAAAAATATGACATATAAATATAAACAATCATCTTGAATCACAATGCTAAAAACTATCAACAACACCAGGTAAACAAATAAAAAAAAAACATTCAAATATTGTAGTATTGTTCAATGTACTTATTTCTTTGTAGATTGTATCACTCCACTTGCAACAACATTTATTCAAGACTATTTCTCTCTTCGCCTTGAGGCTGCGCATAATCCAAAATTGCAGTGGATTTTAGCACCGATTTTGCCTCCTCCATATTCATTTATGATCCAAAATTGCAGTGGGTTCTTAAGATAAGTGACAACAAAACATCTTGAAGAAAAGTGTTCCTCACATCTTAAGAAAAGTAAAAATTGGCAACAAAAAAAAAAAGTTCATTTCATAGTTTCAATCTAATGTAATTCATTTTTTATATCTTTTTGGAATTCAACATCTTCACTAATCAAGTGATGTAATACATAAACAGAAAACAAAACTTTTAACTTTATAAATTCAAGTGATGAGAAATAACATGTAGGCATAAGAACCATAACTTTTGTTGTCAAAGATGTGCAAGTGATGCAGAGTTTGAACAAACAATGAATGCAAGCACCTTGTTCTGAAAAAGAAAGGGAAATTTTTTGTTGGGCAGCCACAACAATCTTAACCAAAATATGAGAAGCAAAAAGAGATAGAAACAGCTGAGAAAGTTGTCATTCAATTAACATATTGTGATGTAAATCATCAATGATCAATAATTAAACAAAAAAATCCCCATACAAAATAAATGATATATATAATAAAAAGAACAGCAAATGAACAACATTCCCAAGAATATCACATGAAACAAGACTGATGCAATAGTTTTCCAAAAATCCCCTAAGCTAGTAAATTATTTGAAGTATGAAGTTACGTTCATGTTATGGTTCTAACTACAAGGATCCAACCACGGACAAATTCCAAAACCCAGCAAATGTGTTTCTCTCAATACTCCAAATATGTTATTTTGCATCTGGAAGTTATCTTAACCTTGTTTTGCTTTTTTTTTTATCAGTGTGGAGAATCAAGTCTTAACATGACATTTAAACTAAATGTTAAACTTAAGAATCCCATAGATAATCTTGACAACAGAGATAGGATCAAGTGTTCCATGCAGAACACAATAAAAAAAATGAGTAACTACTAACTAATCAGAGATCAATAATTAAGCAACAAATTAATTCACCATAAAAAATAAGTTATAAATAAGCAACAAACCATTGGAAAGCTCACAAACCAAACTAATTGGGTAAGTAGGATCATTTCTATGGAATGAATCAATTCACACCATTTGAAAATTTCTCTCCAGAATCCTTTGAGACCGAATAAGCAGGAACATCGGCAGAAGTCATTGTATATCTAACAGACCCATCGGTAAAAGTAGCTCCAGATTCAAGATGAGCATCAAACACAAAGACAATTTCTCCAGCATGAGCTTCATCAACATACTTAATCAGATAATCATGTCTCTTACCCAAACCAAAAATCTGAATCTTCTTACCAGTGTTAACATTTGTAATAAAATCACCCGTCTTAATAACACCCTGATAGATTCTTAGATAAGTTAATTTTAAAAACATCCTATACCAAAATGTGAAAGCCTTTGCAACAAATGGAGCATCAATACTTCCAGACAATTCAACTTTCTCGCCATTCCTATTTTGATCAAGAGCACAATTACTAACATCGATTGGACTCGGCAAATACCTAATTACACCCTCCATAAATAGTTCTAACCCCTCATATCTCTCATCACTAATGATAATTGGTACAAATTTCCTTGCTATAGTTGCCCTACGAATTCCATCATCGAGATAAGACTCTGGAATTTGGCTGCCATCACGAAGAGGTTCAGAAATTTTATCATCAACCTCCGATACAATTTCAATGAGTTCGCGTCTTTTTTTCAACACAAAGGCTTGCATATCTTTGGTTACTTCTTCTACTTCTACATCATCATAATCAGATGTTTCAGAGCGAAAAAAGTAGGCCTTTAACTTGTTGGCAACACGATCAAAAAGTCCAGAAGACTTTTTAGAGCGAAAATAGGAGGCCTTTAACTTGTTGGCAAGATCAACAAGTCCACAAGAAGTTTTAGAGCTAAAAAAGTAGGCCTTTAACTTGACAAGATCAACAAATCCAATATAACAATCGTCAATGTGTATTGGAACTTGAATTGCAGCACAACAATGATTAAGCTTAGATTTTACTTGATCTACAACGTTCCATAGATCTGCTCCTTTCCGATCAAGATCGTCAATAAATATAAGCCTTGGAAGTTGAAATCTTGTCATTTGTTGATCAATAGTAATGGATTCGGTTTTAACACCATCTCGACAAGAAAGAACAAGAATTGCACTGTCGAAAATACGCGAAGCTAGTTGAACATCAACATTGAAATCAACATGATCAGAAGATATCTTCTCCAAAAAAGTATCACCACAAGATATGTCAAATAGGGTTATGTTTTCAGAGGAAGTGACATATGTTAGGGTACGTTGTTTATCTTTCTCGTCCACGTATACAAAACGTGGGTCGTCGTCATCCGGATAGCATTGATCTCCTAATACTATTTCATCGTCTGTCCGCATGGGATAGTCGCCGTAGTATCCAGAAATCCAGACGTGACGCAGATGCTCCACTGAATGTTTGGAGAAATGACGGAGGGGGAGAGGGGTGGAGAGAACGGAGGAAGATGGATAAAGAGAGGAGCGTACGGTGGAGTAGAGAAGGCGTGGCAAGGAGGACCTTAAGAAGCGATTCATGGCAGCAAGGAGGGGTTTGATGGAAGCTGCGGTGTAGTTAGTTCCGTTTTTGAAGTGACCCTGATCAAGGGGAAAAATAAACATTACAAAAGGTTTTATTTATTTTTAGGTTTCGTGGGGGATAATTTTTTTTACCAAAATTAATTAATTAATATATTTTTTATACATGTAAATAATGATAAAAAAAAAGTATTACAATTATATTTTATTTATCAAAAGAAAATTATATATTTTTTTTGAAAGAGTGTTATTATTATTGTAGACTAGTTTAATAATGTTCTAACTCTCATTCCCCGGTTGTTGGATAAGGTTAAATTGTTTTGTCTTTAGGTTGGCTGAAAGCTAAAAAAGCCACATTTGTTTTTGGTACTCAGAGGTGGTGGTCGAGCCCTTTGGCTTGTTTGGGCATCGGCTAACTGCTTCTTGTTTTTTTGTTCGACATTGCTTGACTTTGTGTATTTTGTAGTGGTCTCTTAGGCACGTCTTGTGCTATTGGGACTGCTATGTTTGTGGTTATATAATTCAATTTTGGTTTGTTCAAAAAAAATGTTCATATGCAGTTGCAAACACTGTGATGCATCAAATACAATGCGTAGAGCATATATAAGCCCTTTGCTTGATCCAATGGTCGTTGGATCATTAAATCATAAAATTGTAGTACAAATATCATTTATTTATACGAAATTACTCTTTATTTTCCACCATGGCACTAGTGAGAAGGTTGAAGTCGTAGTTTGTTTAGGAATGGTAAAATCAATGGTGAGGGTGTGAAGGAGATACGTGTTTTTTTTATGTGGATGGAATTACACTACTAAAAAAACAAAAATTAGTTAGGGAAATTTAGTGAGGGAAAACGTGAAATCCCTCTCAAATTCCCTCACTAAATTTTGCGACCAAGAAATTAGTGAGGAATTTTAATTTTTCCGTCACTAATTTCCCTCTCAAATTTTTCTTTTTCTAGTAGTGTTAATTGTGGGGTGAGATTTGTTTAGTCTCAAATGAACTTATTTGTGTATGTCCAAATCATCGGTTAGTGACCAAAAAAAGTGTTGAAACTTCTCACATCAAACGAAGATTAATGACTCCCTATAATATCATGAATAAATTAGGAGAGTGATGCATGTCAAAGTTATTTTTTCAGAGGCGATCATTTTTTCAGAGGAAATGAAATTCGATAAGTGGGCTTTTTTAAGTCTGCACATCAAGTCTAATTATTAATATCATAAATCAGAAACTTTGATTATTTAAACTCTCTTCATGAAAATTCCTTAAAAAAAATCATTATTGAAACATAAAATATAAGTTAATATCGGCTTATATTTAACACGAAGCATGATATTATTGATTTGGTGAAGTGAAGCTGCAAGTTCAATAATCTAGCCAAGTACATGGTTAAGTAGTGATTAACAGTGGCGTCTAAAATCTCTTGAGTGACTTTCGAAATGAATTTGCAAATACACCATGTTACCGAGGATGCAAATTAGTAGAAGGAAAGTTGGGTAGCTCAATTTTTTTTAGTCGGGTATCTTCTGCGCGCAATTGCGAAGACTAATCTCTCAAGTATTGTGGAACCTAAATGGACAACAAGTTCTTCTTAAAAGTTTTAACGCTGCTGCATACTCAATGCTAGATTTGAACCCAGAACCTTGATAAGAGTTCAAAGAAGAAAAATTAATCTAACAGCTAACAATAACATTTGTCATTAAAAAAAAATAAAACGGAGAGGCAAGATGTCATAAAAAATTAAGTGGATACATTAACAAAGGACCAATTTTTTACTTGCACGAATTTTTATAAGTGGAATTACCTTGAATAAAACCCATCTAAAAATAAATAAAAAATTACCGCATTAAGTAAACCAAATTTATGTATTACTCAGAAATTAATTTCTACATGCATATAGCATGGGGAAGTTATAAACTTTTCCACCATGGACAAATTGCTTTTTGACCATTAGATTAACTAAAGATCACGGTTTTAACATAGACTTTTAACATTAGATTGTTTTTACACTACCTTCCACCACCATTCTTCCCCATTTATGTGCCTATCTCCCACCACCATTTCCTCCATTTGGTTCTTTTATCAGCCAAAATAAGTTAAAATTAAAATCATAAGGGAAATGGAAAATAATGACTTATTCACGAGATTGAAGCTGAAAAATGAATAAATTAGAAGAGTAAAGTTGCTGAGTTGGTATTTGCTTCTATTTGACCAAGATAACCTATTATTGTTTGAAGTGATGCACTTTTTCTTCATCAAAAAATTGTCTCAATTTTTATTCATATCTTTGAAACTCGTCATACGAACAAGCCCGAAATGTTGATTATATATTGAGAGAAGGTATTTGAGGAGTGTTTCTTTTAAGATCTGAAACTTTATAGATTTCTTTTGCTAGCAAAAAGCTACTACAGCTATGGAGTTTTCAGACATGGGATCTTTTACGGTTACATGTACAATGGTATTTAAACTTCAAGATTTAAGTTTCTACAAATTTACAAATCATACTTGCTAACTCTTCTCTCTCGGTATAAATGGTACCAGTTTTAAGTCTTTTATCTTCTTTTTTTTTAACACTTAGATCCTTTATCTTTATTTTTTTTCACTTAAGTTCTTTATGTTTAAAAATGTGCATAAAGGTGTCATTTTTTTCATTTTTGGTTAAAAAATGATGAAATGGCATGGCCAAGTAGGATTATAAATAATAATTTATTTTTAGAATCATTTTTTATTAAATTAATAAAATCGGTGTTCTTCCTTCCCATTAAATATATGAGTTTCAAACCCATAATTGCATCCCCTCTTTCTTCCTTCCCATAAAAGAGAACAATACAAGCTATGGCAGCAAAACACCACTTACACACGTCAAACAATTTGGCAACCAAAACAAACAGAACACACACTACCGTAATAACAACAAAAACATCCATGAACCCAAAGGCAAACTCTATCAGTAGCTGCATAAGAGACACACACAATGATAAAAGTTTTACTGTTTAGTTATGGATCACTAGATACAAATTATAGCATATCACCAATAATAAAGAAAAGAAGAAATTGTGTACCTTTGAATTAGGCTGATAGTATAACCGCGCCCGCAACTATGAGAGGGATGACTACCCTCATTCCGTCTAACTTTAGGTTTCAGTTCAGAATGCTTAACCGTTTGGTGGGATAACGTTTAAATAGCTAAACGACTGAGGGCAGGGACCTCTCATTGGACTTAGCTAAATGGTCCAAGCTATCGCGATCCATTTATAAAGAATAGTTCAATCACAGATATTCATCAACTAATTGGTGCTTAAAACAATGGACCATAATTTATATTATAATATTAACTTACAATAATTGATTATTTTTGATCCATAATTGATTAATTAAATAATTAATCCAACACACAATACCCCCTTAAATCTAACCCCAATTTCCTTTCATTATTCAATTCCTTTCAATACAGTCTAATCTCTCCAATCTTTCCTCTTTTTTCTGAAACTTTCTAACTATAAATATGCTGTATGCATAATCTTACGAGGAAATCTGCAAATTGAAACTCCCAACGAAATGCTTAACCAAAATGAATATGGTTATGTATTTTTAATTTCTTATTTTTGGGTTTTAATTTTTAATTTTATTCACAAAGAAACAAGGAAGAATACACTATTCAGAAATCGGATGAAACATGCTTAACATATTTCATTGAAATGGAAGGATAGATATGTGTGAGAAAGATAATGAAGATGAATTATTTTTGGGATTTTATGAATGTAGATTTTGAGAATGATGCAGATGAATGAGTGAATGATTTTAGGTTTTTTTTCATAAGTTGAATGAATGAATCTAGAGTTTTAGGGTTGTGGATACTAGTTTCCTTGGTTGAAGATGAAGAGGGGGTGAAGATGAAATTGTTAGATTTTTTTTTTTTTATTCAAATTTATTTTAATTAATAATCTGAAAATAAATAATTAAAAAATTGATGATACTATTGACAAGTCATCTACACATCAGCATTTTTAAACAAGAAAATAGAAAAAGGGTAAACTTGTGCACATTTCAAAACATAAAGGACCTAAGTAGGAAAAAAAGATAAAAGACCTCTGGAGTAATTTTGTTTTTTATAAAATTAAAACGTAAACAAGATCTAATACTTATGCTCGCTAACTCTTCATTCTCGGGTGATTCTAAATGAAATTCTCAGCTCCAAAGTAATGAATCGGTACATAAACATAGCCAATTTGAAAATTGCAGGATCAGTCTTTGTGTTGCCCCATGAATGTGCGATGTGTGAAAGGATGTTATATCCAACTCGTTTTAAGCAGAATTGGGAGAGAATGGTGATCAAAGTTAGTGTGGAAAAAATCTAGTGTTAAGGGTCAATGATCTAATCGTCAAAAAACATAATAGTCAAATGAAACAAATTTTGTCCAGAATTATGTTTACTTTTTATCACAAGTAACAGATTACTATTTGTGTGTAAATCTTTAAGAACACAACAAAATGGACAACCTTCTCAAGAATGTCCCATGAAACAAAACTAGTGAAACAGCTTTCAAACAATACCCCGAGCATGTGTAAAAACAACTACATGAAGCTAATAAAATCATTTTTAAGTGTGTAAGTTAGGATCATGTTATGATTCCAACTAGAAGTTCAATAGATGCCTCACACAGAACGATCCAAACATGACTAACATTAGACAGGGTATGGACATGAACCAAGTTAATAACGAATTTTGTCCAGAACTATGTTTATTTTTTATCACAAGTAACGGGCCTACCAAACCCAACAAATGTGTGTTTCTCTCGATACATCAAATTAGTTAAATATTTAGACATCCTTGCATAAAACCTTGAACATAGCAGTTAAGAGAACATAGCAAAACATAATAAACTCAAACAAACCAAAGCATACTTCTGTCATTATGTAATTAAGTCAATGGCAAAACATTGTTATACAATTACCATGAAATCAAAATAAAATTGCACTAAACATAACATAAGAAACAAAATCATCTTGGGTTTTTCCTTCAAAATAAACTGCAAAGTACATGTCTGATCTCCCAGACAAGGTGATTCACTTGAGAGGAATGAACCTGGAGGAGTGAGTAGCACCAATACCAGGTCTACCATGCTTAACAGGCTTGTATGAAATCGAGAATTCAGCAAGGTAATGACCGATCATCTCAGGTTTGATTTCAAGCTGGTTAAAGGTCTTCCCATTGTACACTCCAATAATGCTCCCAATCATCTCAGGTACAATGATCATGTTACGAAGATGGGTCCTAACAGGTTACATAAAGACACAAGTTAACATTTCCCATAAATAAATACAAGACTTTACCCAACTCAGTCTGATCAAACTTAATCAGATCGAATAAAAAATTTGCTAAAACCAACTCGACTCAACACATGAACACACTCACTGCATAGACTCTAAATGAAATCTCATCTCTAAGGAATCTCGTATTTCTTAAAACAAAATGCTTTACATGTAAATAAAATTGTTAAAAAAAAATAAAATTGTACGAATGTTGCTGATGGAATTTTATGTTTTATATTAAAAATTCACTATATAATTGTAAGGAAAAATAATGGCTACTCCAAAAACTAATTACTTTTTATATGATATGATATGATAATTTATTTCTTTAACTTATTTAAAAAAATTATTATTATTTCTTAAACTGGACGCAATCAATTCGAAAAATTAAATGTAGAAGATTTTTGTTATCATTCATTCAACTAAAATTATGACACAATTAATTAATTTCTTTATTTCTTTACTCTCATTCCAAAAACTAATTTATTTCTTTATTTCTTTATACTCCTCCCAAAAACTAATTAATTTCTTGATTTTTTTTCGGTTTGTGATTAAATAATCGATTTCAATATTCTTTTTTATTTTGATGAAATATTTTATTTTAATATGATGTCATCCCATTTATTGAGGTTTAGTATAAATACTACACCCTCCGTCACAAATTATACGTCGCTTTGAAAAAAATTGTCCCAAATTATATGTCGTCATTTATTATTATTAAGGACAATTTTGTAAAATAACTCATAATATCTCTTTTTTATTAAAAAAAACTGATAATATCTCTTTCACATAAAAAATTTATTATATTTCTTAATACGTGTAAATGCGCAAAACATCATACAATTTGGGATGGAGAAAATAGCGTTCAGTGTCCGTTTGTCAGCTCTTTTTATTGCACCTACAATATAGTATAACATTAAAATTGGTTTAAATGTATAATTGAAACGTAAAAAAGCCTGCCAACAATTATGTATTTCCTTTATATATAACTAGGGGAAAACTAGTCACTCACGTGCTCGTTATTCCATTCATTTTATTACGTTAACACTTGTAAATTATGAATAGCATTTTTGTGAAATTTTGATTAAAAAAGTATAGATGTTTGTCAATTTTAAACTATAAAAATCCTAACAAATCATGTTTATATTTTTCAATTACATTAACAATATAACAAGTCCTCTAAAAAATATAGGGTTAATTATATTTTTAGTCCCTATAAATATATCAACTTTTTGTTTTAGTCCCTCTAAAACTATCCTTCAACTTTTAGTCCCTATAAATTTTTCAATCACTATTTTTGGTCCCTATTTTTAAGTTAATTTTTGTATTTTTTTTTTTAATGAAATTGTGCAGAAATGTGTAGAATATTGTAAAAAAAATCACAAAAAAATTAGAATATTTTAACAATGCACAAATTAAATATGAAGTTTTAACCGTAAAAAAATATAAAAATTCATACTAAATTCATCTTTTGTTAAAAAATTCTAATTTTTTTTGGGAGAGAGTCTTATAATATTATGTATTTTGCTACAAAATTTTATTCGATTGTATCTCTACTGATGAGTTGACACAGACCAGGCCCGTGCTGGAGGTTGTTTCTCCAGTAACGCACGTTGACGTGCATTCTGAAGAAGTGGAGCGGTTGAATCGGACATTGCAGGAGGGGATGGATATCCCCACCGTTGATGATGTTAATGCTATGCTTTCTAATGATGTGGAACATAATCATTCGAGTCCACGGGAGCTGGTGGAGAGTCCCAAGGGTTCCCATGAGCATGTCTCACACTCATCCCCTGTTGAGCACGATGACGTGCATGAGGTGTTTGTTGATCTATTACAGGTTCAAGCGGATCATTTTGTGGAGCGCAATGACGTGTAATTTGACTCACGTAGCTCCCTACCTGTTAAACGTACTATAGATCTTTCTTTGGTATCTATTGAGGCCGTAAAGGGGTCCCTTGATGGGACTGGAAATGTCGAGAAAGAGGTTGTCTTTCAGGATGGCCCAACGCAGAATGTTATGCCAGAGGTTCACAGTAATTCTAGGATTTAGCATGACATGGAGCTATGGCGCCGAGTTAAGGAGTATGATAAAAAATGTGCTAAATCACCTTTCCTTCCCTGTTTTAACAAATAAACAGAAGCAACACCTAAAGAAGACCACTATGGATAAGCCGTACAAAACCCGTTCTACGGGTGATAATTCTATCACTGATCAATGATAGTTTTGTACTGGAATATTCGTGGTTTTGGTAACTCGGACACTAAAATTACCTTAAAAAGTTCACATTTTCCGTGAAGGTAATTGTTGTGCTGACAGGTTGGATGTTATGGGTCTCTTGGTGCAGTTTGGTTGTCGGTTTTACCTTCTGATTTGCATCAGGACTTTTGTTCGGACCGTTATGGAATGTCTCGGTTTAGATTTTCGTAGGTGGTTGTCTTTATTATTTTTATTTTTTTTTGCTCTTCTTTTCTGTTTTTTTGCTTTTTTGTTTTTTCTTCGAGGTTTTTGGCCTAGTCCCCCTCTTGAATTTTCCCCCTTTTTTAAATAAAATTTGAGATTGGCGGTATGAGATGGGAGTTCATCGGGGTACCAACTTAGTTGGGATGTCGTTGCTTCTTCTTGATGCCTGTCCTTTCTCCTGGTTTACCGAAGAAAAAAAAACAAAATTTTATTAAAAAATATGAATTCTACATATGAGTTTACTTTAAATGAGAGATCAAAAGTGAAGATGGAAAATTTTTTAGAGACTAAAAGTTGAAGAAATTTTTTAGAGGGACTAAAATGAAAAGTTGACATATTTATAGGGATCAAAAACATATTTGACCTTATAACATGTATAATATAATTTACATATTTTTTATTTTCAAATAGAAAGATAAAT
>Ga0228710_1001504_pt1 | contig 35107 bp, 18 predicted proteins | sample MedpolnodulmetaG_FD_177995 | JGI IMG/M metagenome (GOLD analysis project Ga0228710, IMG submission 177995) | Root nodule microbial communities from Medicago polymorpha collected in Santa Monica, California, United States - pink nodules | ecosystem: Host-associated > Plants > Roots > Nodule... | reverse complement strand
AAAAAAAAAAAAAAAAAAGTTGCAAACACAAATAATTCTCTAACCCTTTTCAATCCCTCTTCCCTGCCCAAAAACAAGTTAAAATCAATAAGTATAAACATAAAACCCTAATCCCAAATCCCATTTCTTATTTCTTATTCTTTTTCTTCCCATTTCTTCCACAAAATCACCGAAGAAAAAAGAAACATAAAACCCTAATCCCAAATCCCATTTCTTATTCTTTTTCTTCCCATTTCTTCCACAAAATCACCGAAGAAAAAAGAAACCTAAAACTCTAATCCCAAATCAGTGATCTAAAAAAAAGTCAGGTTGGGACGAAGGAGACGTATACTACAGCGACCAAGCACACTCATGGGACGACGACGACCGCGATGGCGAAACCGAAGCCACCATCTCCAACCACACCATCCTCCAAAAATTCAAAGAATACATCCGTAACTTTTGTTTTTTTGTTTTTTTTTGTGTAGTTTGAAACTGCGGCCGCGCAGGTTATGGTGAGTTTGAACACGAAGGTTGCAGGAGATACCAGTGTTATGGAAGATGATGCTCCTAATGATGTTCAGATTCTTCTTACTTTTAAGGAGGACTTTGTTTCCATGAGAACATCTGAGGTGATATTTCTAAGGAAGATTTTGTTTCTTCTTACTTCTAATCACGTGTTTTTAACTTCTAATCATGTTCAGATTCTTCTTTTTTTTTTTTTTTTTTTTTTTTCTTTTTCATTTTGATTGTTTTTAACTTATGGTTGTTTCTTCCATTATTTTAATTCAATAAATATACATTTGGCTTTTTTATTTATTTTTAATTAAAAAATTACACATGTGGCATCCTACTCACTTAAGTGAGGTGCCACGTGTGCGTTGACTCGGTCAAAATTTGTCTAGGGGGCCAAAACTGTAAAAGGGGTTAAATTTAGGGGGCTGGGTTGTATTTTATTTTGTTAAGGGGTCAAAATTACAACTTCCTGATACTTAGGGGGCTAAAACTGTTTTAATACCTAGTTTATACCAATATGAAGTTTATTTATGCCAACATGTAAATAACCATTCTTTATATGGTTAATTTTATTCATGTAAAAATTATAATCACTTTAACACATGAATTCCCCATCACCTTAGGCATTACTTTGTGATTCTTTTATTATTTTTTGGTTATGTGTTTATTTGGTGTTTAATTTATGTGCTCTTTTTCTCTCTTTCAGTTGAGAAATAAATCTATTATCTATATAATATATTATAATATTATCATATCATATCATATATATATATATATATTATAATCCTATTAAGTTCTCCTGTATTCCTTCCTTAAATTCCTATTTTTTCCCTCCTAAACCAAATTAGTGGGTCAATAATTATGCAATTATCTTATAACAATAAAATTTCACTTTATAATTTATACGCACTGTTTGTCTCAACAAAAAAAAATATATGTATTGATATGACCGGACTTTGTTTTCCCATGATTATTCCACTTTCAATCGTGTTTAACAACTACTCCATTTTCATTATACCGTGTCCTCAATAAATGCCTAAAAACAATAAACAATTCACTAACCCAATAAAATGAATGAACTGAAAGTTCTTCTTCCACCTCCTTACCGTCCACTATTGTTTCAGTCGGTCTCTCTCTCTCTCATTTTCTTTCGCAATAATTCAGTTTCTGTGAATTTTGTTATCATTTCTCTCCATTTTTCTTCCACCTCTTTCTCATCTTTCTATCTCTATTTTCTTTTCTAATAAGGTAATTGATGATAACTATTATGACAAGTATGAAACTGAAATTGTTAATTAAAGGTGGACATACGACAGTGAAACTATCAAGCAATTCATGTCACGGGTCCACCTCAATTGTTTGACAACAATTTGAAGGTAGAATTTAACAACCTTAAGTTTTTTTTTTAATGGTTATATCAAGAAAATAACATATAAGAGATTCTTCCTTCCATAAATATATAAGATATTCTCGAAAGAAATACTCAATTGTTGAGTCACGGGTCTACCTCAATTGTTTGATAACCTCAATTATTAATTAAAGATTATCAATATAAATAAAATAAACGGATAAATTTTTTTATAGATCTCACCCATGCGACACGGGTGTGCGAACTAGTTATACTAGAAGTTACAAACTTTGCACTCACCATAATCCCCCATTTTTGACGAGTCTAAGTATTTTTTATGAAAAAAAGAGTTTGCAAAGAATCAAACTAGGGACCATATACTTAAACTTTGCAACTTTAAACACTAGACCACTTTCATTTTTGGTGAAATATTGTTGCTTCCAAAAATGATATACAGTACGAAAGCATTTCTTCTAAGCCACAAACGCCCTAACGGTTCCTTTTCTCATAGCAGTTATTTTTTATTATTAGTGGTTCCTTTGTTGATGACAGTTATTTTTCGTTGTTATTATTATTATTATTATTATTTTCTTTCGGTTACCATATAAAAGTTCCTTTTCATTTGTTTCTTTCGATTATCACATATCAGTTCCATTTCCTTTTCATTTGTACAGATTTAACAACCCTTGCGGTTAGTATCGGTTTCTTGGTGGACACTAACTACGTGTTACGATATTAAAGTTGCATCTTTAAAATTGTTGATAATTTGACTTATTCAAATGATAATTTAATCATTAGAAACTTCACTTTTTAGTGTAATTTTTTCAAGTTCTTTGTTTCTCCTATATTATATTACTTGAAGTTATTTATTCTGACTTTTTATTTGCAAAAATCACTACATTAGGTTATAACATTATTTTGCTTTCTCACTCTGATTTTTGAAATATGTGTACTATTTTCAATTTGTTTATTTTAATTGTTATTTTAACATGAATGCAATCGAATATGAAGGTTGAGAAAGAATAAATTTAGGAACACAACTTGTTACTATTATTTGTTAAAAAATAAAGTTAATAGCTTAAATTGGTGTAATTTTTGCACATTTTTTTGTTGCTTTTTGTAGTCGTTTCATAGCATAGTATTGAAATAGCACATGACAACACATCATAACTTTTTGTTCCTTTTCATTATTGTTTTTTCTATTGATTACCACATAGGAGTTTCTTTTCCTTATATATTTCTTTCTTAAGATTTAGCAGCCTTTGCGGTTAGCTTTTTCTCAAAGCAATTCCTTTTCATTATTATCTTTTTCTTTCAGTTATCACATATCACTTCATTTTCATTATTCTTTTTTCTTTCCGTTACCACATAGCAGTTCCTTTTTCTTTTTATAGATTTAGCCGCCCTTGCGGGTAGGACCAGTCTCTTTGTGTAGACTTTAGTATATTGTTTTCTTTTGATTACAACGTTATTTATGATTTATCAATTTTATTGTGTTCATTTCCAGCTTTGATTAGTTCCATTGAATTTAATTTATGACTTTGATTCCATATTTATTTTTGTAGATTTTCATATTCATTTTTGTTGATGCAAACTAAATGTCGTTAATTTGCTTATTTGAGATTGTGCATGTTGATCACTCTCAATCGTCACTTAGTTTGATTGTTTCTGTGTTTAAATGTAACTCTACAAGTAATAATATAATCAATTTGATATTTTATATATGAAACTCTACAAAACCCGCGCATCGCACAGGTATTACTGTATTAGAGTCCAGTAAAAACAAAAATTAACAATTATGTCCTAGAAGAGAGTCTCCTAATAAATTCAACTACTCTGTTTTCCACTTAATAAAATTCAAACTCTAATTCTATGAAGCACATATCGGGCACAACACGGACAACACCGATAAATTTTGAGAAAATAATCATAAGTGTTGGTGTTGTGTCGAACATGATGCATGTCATACATTGGAACACACGTTTAATCAGAAGTGTCCATGCAACAAGGTTTTCATATACTCTCGAACAAAATATATGAAAATAGCTTAAAACTTGTACGAAACCAACAACTTTTATAAAGAGTAACTCAAACTATCAGCTATAAACTGCAAATTAGATTGTTTATCAAAAACACTACCTTAATTAACGTAATCTTACCTTAAAGTCATTGTTTGCAATCATGCCTATGGCACAGAAGAGAGTGGCAAACATGCACATAACGAACTGAAATTCCATAACAAGAGAATAGGTTATGGGTTGTTTAATCTTCTTATAAACCAACTCAACCGAAGGCAAAACAAATCCATATAATGCAGAAGCAGCAACCGTGGTTGAAAAACTAATCGCATATTGTTTTGCAGAAACACCAGCAGAACGATCACTACTCGTATGCATAGCCAAAACACCAGCTCCAATCGTAAGCAAAACAATGGCGTTTACAGTAAAAGCTGTAAATTTCTGTTTCACAAGAAGAAAAGCGAAAAACGCTGTGAAACCAAGCTGAGATGCTATTATTAAGGAAGAAGTAGAAACTGGAAGCCGAGCAATGCCATATGCGAAGAGATAGTCATCAATGCCGTTGAGGATTCCGATGAAGGCAGCTGCGAAGAAAATAGGAGGTTTCATGGAGATTATATTTAGTTTTTCTGGGGTGATGGAGATGGTTGTTGATGGTGGAGGATGGTGGTGGAGATGGTGGCGGTGTTTGATGTATGAGATTGCGAGGGGAATGAGCATCAAGGGGAAACCGGCGGTTTCGAGGAAGGCGGAGAGCCAGACACGTTGGCCGCCGTGGATGAAATAGAGACGCATTATGAGGGGACCACCGGAGGTACCTAGGGCTAATATGAGACAATTTACTATGAGAAGGAATCTCTTAATTTTTTTCTCTGCAACTTGTTCCTTTCCTTCTTCCATGGTTTGTGTGATTGCTTAGTAATGAAACTTAATGCTCAGATATATATGCAAGGGATATATACAAAAAAAAGTATACTAATATTCGTTTTCAATGGAGAAATGGAGAGTATATATACTTTTTTAAGGTAGATATTAATGCAATGCTTGTGTTTCTCAGGATAAATATTCTAATATACCAATGAAGTTTCATCTAAAATTTTAAAGAATTTGTAATAAGGAATACAGTTAATGCAATCAAATGTAAGAATCTGAAATTTTAAATATGCTTGCATCCCTTTTTGTGTTGTTTTCTTTTTTCTTTCCTTTTTGCTCTCTTTTCTTTCCCTTTTGCATTGTAACCAAAAAAAAAAAATGCTTGCTTCGACTTTGACTAGTAGAAACAATTGGTGGATTCCCATATTGAATGGTGGAAGGAAATGGCCGTCTTTATCCAGTCGTTTAGTGAACCTCAAGGTTCAAGCAAGCAACATCGGCTGACCCACGAGACGACAAGTTCAACATTCTTTTTGGAAGGAACAAGTTCAACATTCTTATTCTTTTTTTTTTGTTGTTGTGAATAAGTGGGGTGTTCGGGGTCGAATCCCAGCCCCTGTATATAACAATGCATGTCCCTGCCAACTGAGCTATGCTCACGGAGACACACAAGTTCAACATTCTAATTCTTTTTTTTTAATCATTAAGGTAGTCTATTTTTAACCGTTTATAATAATTATATTAAGTTTTTCCCTAAAAAAAACAAGGCCAAATATCAGGTTTGGTCCTTTTAGTTTAACATAATTCCTAAGTTAGTCCTTTAAGTTTCAAAAGTTTCAAATAAATCCTTTTAGTTTGATAAAATTCCCAAGTTAGTCCTTTAAGTTTCAAATAGGTCATTTTAGTTGATAAAATATTTCACCGTTAGCCCTGTTGTCAGTTAATAATTAATTGATGTTGATATAGTCGTTAAGTTGTTGACTTTGATCAAAACGCTGCCTTTTAAAAGCTCCAGGGTATCAAAATGTTACGTTTAATGGTTACAAATATCATTTTAACATTATAAATGTCATTTAATTGTGCTGGAAAAGCATTTGTTGTTGTAAATAACTGTCTTTCTAGCACTATAAATGACCATGTAAGAAGTCCCTATTAAGGAACTACCATTATGGATGCTTGTAAGAAGTCCCTATTAAGGAACTACCATTGTGGATGCTTTTAGTATGTGATAATACCATCATTTGTTAGTCTGCAAGCAGCAAAGTCTAGAAGGTTGTGAGGCAAATAGGTAGTGTGACTTAAAAAGGTAAATGGATGCACAACTAGTTAGGTGAGGATGGATAGGTCAACTGGTTTGAGTTAAGGAGTTAGTCATTTAGAGGTCCAAGGTTAAAGTTCCGACAAAGATAAAAAACTAGCGTATCAATTAACATACTAAAAATGAGTAACATACAAACATTTCAATGAACATACTAACAACAATGAAGATACTAAACTCCGCAAGAGTTTGAGAAATAACAAGGATGTTCGAGACTTCAAAAACACATTTTGCCCTCGTTTTCTAATATTTTGTATTATCAGTACTATAAGAATATAGACATTGTCATGGTTGGAAAAGGGTTCTAAGTAAACACCTATGAGATATCAACATCACTATATCAGCAGCAGCAATTGAAACAGCATTTGCTACCACAATATGGATCAAGTAGTAGCAACCAACTAAACAGATTAAGTTTCCTATTCAACTCACTTTACCAAACTGCAAAATGATTTTCACATTACCCACAAGGGAAGACTAAAATCTAGTCTACTACAACATTGATGGTGAATGCCAGTTTCTTCATTGGTTGGTTGGTCTTGAGATAATTCTTACGCCTTCCAAAACTCTAGATCGAAACCAGCATAAGGGATATGGAAAGGAAGAAAAAAAAAACATTGATGGTGAATTCAGTAATTAAGCAATGAGTATTTCAATCGCAAAACGATTTTCCCTTTTTCGACACCAAGCTTTCCGCCGGTAACTAACCAATGACCAGGAGGATCTTCAGGTCCTTTGCTCATTTCAACCAAGTCAACATACTTCACCAACTTGTTTGTTGTGTTGTTTTCTCTTGAACCCAAGTTTGTTGTGTTATTTGTGTTCGATGTGTTTCCGGAAGTCGAAGATTTAGGTGAAGTATTTGGTATGTGATCCCAAAGTGATCTTCGGATTGTGCATCCAGGTAACCTTGAATACAAGAGCTTCATGTAAAGTACATTACGTGATCCGAAATCCCATACTCCAAGTTGAGCTCCAGTGACTATGTAAACACCAGAGAAGTCTCCTATGAAGGTTTCGGGATTCTCAATGGGTGCAGTGCTCACATGAGAAAAATTCTTCCACTTAACCGGCTCAAACCATCGGCTATCTTGTTCCTCGGGTCCCTGCCACTTCGGAGCGCCAATCGCTACATGGCTGTCCCAATATGGTTGGAGGATCTTTGGAAGGGATACCAAGTGTTGAAGATGAACACTCAACCGATTCTGCTTGTTTCCTTCGAGACAAAGACGTATGCCAGTTACAGGTCTACGTCCAACTGTTATCTGCATTCAATAAGAACCATCATATTGACAAAACAATAGTTAATGTTGCATTGAGCTATGAAAACCACAGATAAATAGGAACAAACTATTTTACAAGCGACAAATAAAAAGAAACCGTGGGAGTAACTCATTTTATTGTGTACACTATATAAATACGAAATACAATCATTTGTTTCCTAAAACTTCATACAAGTTTGCTAGAGGCACCATCTTGTAAAGCAACTCACAGTAAGCAAGAAACATCACAGTAAAAAAAGGGGGGAACCCCCATTTACTTAGAAACTGCAAATACATTAAATATCTTTAAAAAAATTGCGACAAAAAAAGTTTCAAAACAAAATATAGCAAATGATCATTTACCTGTTCTTGACTGACATAAAGCTTTTGGCCCATTATGCTGAATTGTAAAGATGGACAAACAGGTTCCTTCCTTTGTTGACCAGGAACCCTGTCATGTAAAGGAGCCCAAACACGAGGAACCTGAAACTCTAGGAAGTATCTAAGTTCTTCAATAGGAGGTTTATCTGAGCACAAAATGCAGGCAGTTGATATTAGATCACACTCCAAGAAGAACCAATAAAAAAAAATAATATGCCCCTATTTGGATAACAACCCGATTAAGGGCTTATATAAGCTATTTCTATCACAAAAGATAAATTAATAAAGACAAACTATTTTCATATAAGATACAAAATGTTTTCATAAGCTATCCTGGAGAACTTGTGAAAATAAGCTGAAAAACAGCTTATGGACATGTCATATGTTGTTTCCATATGTTCTCCCAAATAGTCTCACAAGTACTTGTGCCGGTCGATACCCCCAAATAAGTCAATCAAACAGGCCCTAAATTATCTAATATAAAGGATAAGTTGACTTACATTCTAGATAAAGACCAATGGCACGGGTCAAATGCTCCTTAGCAGGTATTTCCTCAAGGAGATCTGTTATCGGACAGAAAGTCATGTCTATGATATCGGGTGAGGATTTGACAGTTTCTAACCATACACTGTGGTTTTGTTCCAAATCATCCCCTCCTCTTCTTCTGAAAATGACTGTGACATCCTGAATAATAAGTATACATTGGTGTTAAGAGGAAAACAAACTTGATTTTTTGTTTTTGTTTTTTAGAAGATACAATAGATGGAGAAACCGCGTATGGTGCCGCCATGGCAGACATCCTTTCACGAATTTACTGTGGCGGTTGTCAAAAAAACCTCCATGCTATTCCACCATGGCGACGCCATTTAACAGCATTGTCTCCACCAGACCAGCCAGCAATTAACAATCGATGACCATAAAAACATGTAAGCACACTCTCAACAATAAGCACGAATGCTTCACAGTACGGCTGCATGCTGGTGCACAGATCATTATCCACACATTACTATGCCCTTATTTCCCAAATGTCAAAGTGGAAGTGAAAATGGGAAGAAACACCACTAGAAGACTTATATAGACCAGATTCCAGTTAAATATGCAAAACAAAATCCGTTATAGAAAATCATAAAAAAAAATCGACCAACAGATTTGACTTTCATGTCTCTGGGAGAAAATTCATAAACCCTAAATAGGATCGGGGAAGAAGATGCCACATATGCCACATCGGCAAGAGTTAAAGGCGTCTATGTCAGTTTTCATAGAAAGGACCAACTTGCGTCAACAGACATTACTTAAGGGATCAAACTGACTCATTAAAAAATGAGGCACCAAACAGAACTTAAAAAATAAGTTAAGGGACCAAAAAGGTATTTATGCCAATTTTTATTAGGTAAATGTCATGTGTTCTTCCATAATCTATCTTTCACTGTCAACCTATTCAGCTCAGATTCCCAAAGGACTCGAGTTCGAATCCTGCTGCAGATATGAGGACCTCGTTGGACGATAATAGCTAAGTATCTTTGGATGCACTCTATAAGCCCTGCGGTTCTCTCTGGCCCTGGTGAGCCTCAAGCACCCAACTTGCGTAAACTTTATGTAACCAAGAAATAATATATGCTTCAGTGCTTACAGAATTGCGGTATACTTGTGTCGTAAAGGTGTCATATCTATTCAGGGCTTTCAAGCTAGATTCCTTTTGTTTTTTACATGCAGTCTATGGATTCGCAAAGGGATGGGAAAATTGGAAATAAGGTTCTGTAAGGTGAGTCCTGAATGGATCATAACATTGGTAATTGTATGTTATCATGCCTAAATGTCTACCAAGAGTGTACTTGTTTTCAAATAAAAAAAATGGTTCATCAGAACATAGTTAAATCACCAAGATTTCGGGTGTCAATGCAAATAAATTCTTATAAATAGTATGTTACTACATAAATTACATACTTCTTTCCCAGTAGGATATGTTGCAGTCGTAGGTTGAGGGTAAATCCCTTGACTATTGAATGAAAATGGTTCAACGCCCTGCAAATAATAAAATTAATATAACCAAGTGTTATATTTCATGATATATTTAACCTAATTAATATCAATTCATGCAAGAAAAGTGGAATTCTAGTGAACTAGCCTTGTCCTTGGATTTTGTTTGACCTGAACTTGTGTGGCTATTGATGTCAGAGAACCTATGATTTCCAATATCTTGAATATAGTTTTTTATCTCCAACTTCGACAAAGGTGAAGTATGGTGTTGCTTGACGTAAATAACATCTTTACCACCGATGGTTATTGATGTGATGACATGCGTCCCAAAATTTTCAATGAAACTGTCAAAATGTAATTAAAAGTCAGAGGCCATCCAAAGATAACCTTGTTACGGCATTATGAACCTGTTTGAATTCACTTATTTCTGCTTATCTACCAATAACCACTGGTGAGACTGTTTGGAAGAGATTAAGAAAACAACTAATCACATATCCATAAGTTGTTTTCAGCTTATTTCAACAAGCTCTCCATAATAACTTATAAAAACAGATTTTAAAGTATACGAAAATAATTTGACTTGATTTAATCTTTATTACAGAAATAGCTTGAGCATACTAGTCATCTTCATTGGAAAAGTCTGAAATATATATCAAACAACAAGGCTTTATGGCTAAAATGGTATCTCTCAGAGATGTCATTACTTTCATCCTCGCCATGGCTTTTGTGATCCACCTTTTCTCTGCTGGTGTTGAGGGATCACTTCGTGCAGAAGAACGTGGTGCTGCATGTGATTATCGATGCTCACAGACTAACCATATGAAGCCATGCTTGTTCATTTGCAACAAGTGCTGAGCAACACGTTTGTCTGTCCGATCAGGGACTTATGGTAACAAGGAAGAGTGTCTGTGCTATAACAACTGGACAATTCATGTGCTATAACAACTGGACAACTCAAGGAAATCCGAAGTGCCACGAATTGATGATGTTATTTTAATATTTGCTAACTCTTGTTAATGCAAAAAATATTATAGAAATAGCTTATACGTAAGCAGTTATATGATAAGCACTTATTTAAGTTGTTTATCCAAACAGGACATAATGATAACTTGTATAAATATAAATACCTTGACAAGGATGGTGGATCCCAAATGACTGGGATAGCCCTTTTGACATTTTCTTGCAACATTAAGTTCGATTTTTGAAGCTGAACCTTCGCAAGAGGTACATAAAAACCATCCGAAGACAGGGTTTTTGTAGCTGCGGCATCAACATGTTTTGAACCAGTAAAGCTAAAAGCAGAGTTGAAGCTTCCAAGAGGAAAACTCCCTGATATATTTGCCTTATGATTAAAATAATCTACCATCTGCAGTCAAGTGACAAATGAACAATCACAGATTTGAGAAAATATGAAGAAAAAAAGGTTATAACTATGGTTACCAAATCGCGATTCAAATTGCGAATCAGACGACTAATTTTCAGAATTGTGAATCAAATCTTATTATGAATCGTAAAACATATTACCAATAAAAATGACATTTTTAAATAAAAAACAAGTGACACAGCAAAATTTGTAAGTTACAATATCATAGCAGAACTCAAAATGATTCAAGATTCAAAGTTGACAAAAACTGGCTGGCTACACTTAGTATAGGTAGTGATTATCAGAAAAAATCTAACTTCATCACTGTGAATCGGTATTAAAGATGGGATTCATGTCCAAAATATATGCACATTAGGAATTTGTATCGGTTGAGTTCAGTTTTGTATCAAATGTATGTGACAACATATGGTTTCCATTATTATGTGACAACTAATAGCTATGGCCTTTAGTTTTAGAAGTTGCAGCCACGATTTCTGGCCAAATTGGATAAACTTTTCAACGACTTAAAGCAAAATAAAATTGCAATTGTTCTGCAATGATTATGAGTTGAAATGAGTCTCTACATTACAACATTTTCAGAAGCTCTTCCATATAACTTCTCCATAACCAGTGGTTAAGAATTAAACACTTATCTCAATTAAAAAACAAAATCCCATAAACTTTGATGCTAACAAAACTAGGCCTTAAAAAAGTAAAAATATGACTCTAGTTCTATAATACAGGGAAATCTGAAATTATTATACTTTGGTAGCCACAAAAAACTTAATGCACACAAAATATCAGGGAATCATCCTGCACTGCACACTATCAAAGCAATTTACAAAGACAAAGAACAGCATAAGATATAAATTTCACTGGTAAGCATGATTTGGAAATTGCAGTCTGCAGCCACAATATAAGGGCCCGTTTGGTGCGCAGGATATGATAGAGACAGGATAGGATTAGAAAATGGATAAAGATAGGATACGATAATGACAGGACAGACACTTATCCTCTCATGCGTTTGCTGCACACATGATAGGTCTCCCCGCAAAGGCATCAAAACTGCCATTTCTCCGTATTGGCTGCAATATAAAGATTCACACAATAACCAGTGAATCGCTACCGCAGTTGAAAACCATGATCTTTGTGTCCATGCTAAAAAGGACAGGCTATATCTAGCTAAAGGTGGAGCCTCCAATGACTTTAGTTTAGGCCATACCTATATAATTGACAAATACTAAACCACCACTTTCTAACCCACTACTTCCCACACAAAACCATATTATACATAAGCGAGAAACAAAATCATCCTCAATAATATCACTCAGGGCCGGCTAACAAGTTCAAGGTGAGTCATTGCACAGGGCATCAAAATTAAACAGAGCCTCCAAAATGTTTAAGATGGTCCTGATATCACTTTGGGTTTGGGGGTTTCAACATATCCATTGTTAGCAACTTTTTCTTCACAATCATGAATTGAAATCTAAAATCACACTCAAATTCGCCAAACAAAAAGAGACCAACCATAATACAAATAACTAAACACAATTAATCAACAAACATGCAACATTCAACATTTAGAAAAACAAAGAAAAACAGCATTCAGCAAGTCAACATGCAACATGTTATCACAAAACCAAAGAAAAACAAAAATTGAATCCTCAACTTTACCTCTTGAAAACTGCAGACACCAGAACTCAAACGCCCCATAGGTTCAGGAAAGCTTCTAATATCCCTTGAAACATTAGGAACAACAACATCATCATACAAAAACAAATCCCTTTGATACTGTTCATCAATCTCAACTACCCTAGAACCTGAACCTCCTTTACAATAAAGCAACCTAGTATCAAAATTAACATCAAAACCCCTTCCTAATGCTTGCAAAGCGTTAGTAGCAGTGTGCAAAGCTGCTACATGCTCCTCCATATCTCATCAAAAAACTCTTCCAACCCAGATTCTTAATTAAACCAAAAACCAAATTATCTCAACAATCAAACAAAATTACACTGACCCAGATGAATAAATCCTACAAAAATATCAAAAAGACACGATTTTTAACTATCTGAGTTTATGAGTCATTCAACAAAGTTGACCCAGATGAATAAATCCACAAAATCATAACTTTTGAGGACAACCCATTTTTGTATTGGTATGAAACAATTGATTGAAGATGAAATCAATGGATCTCGGAGAGATTAAGGTTTAATTGATTTTCTCTCTCTAAATGTTTTTTTTCCCTCTCTGTAAAACAGAAACAAAACCTCGTTGTTTTTTTCTAACTTCTTGACATCATCGTACAGTGTACAATAGTGTTGGAAATTCTAACCATAGGAGACTCCGTGTGGTTAGTTTGTCAAAAGAGACATTGACTTCAGTTTCAGTTTACTTTTCATCTGAAGACGTTTGCGTGTTGTTTTGTCTAATATCTTGACCTTTCATTCTTGGTTGTGTGTCCAACGTATAAAGAAATGGAAACATTTCCGTTTTTATGAAATTAAACATTCATTTATGTTTGATTCCACTTCAATACAAGTTTCATAATTGATGATGAAATATAACCGATTATATATTTGGTTATCATCGAGTAGAATTGATTTTATTTGAAGTTAGTATCTTAGTTTTTTATTTTAAAATTGATTTTCACACAAGTTTATAATTTAATTGATTTTTACATAAATGGATATAAACATAAATCACTTATAGTCAAAATCACTTTTAATCAAAATCAATTATATAAAATAAAATCGATTTTATCAAAATCAATTCTCTTTGCTAGACAAAAAACACATACGTTTTAATTTTTTTAACACAATTATTTATCTTTGTTATCATGTTATATATAATTATAAAAATTTTCATTACTGTTCAGCGGTCAAGGATCGAATCCTTAACCATTTGTTTATAGAGTTTGAATCTCTTCATGTTTAAATCAACACATTATTAGTTACTCTATCTTTCTTTAAATGTTGTTATTTTTTGGGGCCAAGTTATTTTTGTTATTAAATATACATTAGTTAAATAAACCATTACAAGAAGTACCTCAAATTAAGGTTTATTAAAAAGGTGTATTAAAATTTGTACCAAAAAGACACGGTATATTAAAATGCATACAAAAAAAAAAGGTATATTAAGTTGTTGAAAAAATGGTGTATTAAATCAATAAGACACATCTCGTGAGTTTAGTTCAGTTGATAGAGACAATGCATAATATATAAAATTAATAAGACTCATTTCGTGAGTTTGAATCTCGGACATCCTACTTATTCATCTTAAAAAGGTGAGTCACTAGCCTAATTGACGGAAAATAAAAATCAAATCAATAAGACCCAAAATCACTTGGATGATACAATAAGAGATCTATTCCAACTTGAAAAGAGGTCATAAGTTCAAATCCAGAATTAGCAATGTGTTAATGTTTAATCTCTTGATGAACACTTTTGTCACTCATGACAGTCATTTCCGGCTCGGGGGATTAGTATATACAATTGCACGTAGAGGTTATCACGTGTAACACCCTAAACCCGAAATATTGTATATTTAAAGTTTATAGATAAATAAAATAGTTTAAGGTAGTCGATAGTACCTAGACTCTACTTCTCACAGGATAATTTCACGCTAAGGTACTTTGTTAGGAGGTTGATAGTACTATTTTATCTACCTCTAAATAGTTTAATGTCAGTCTTTAGAAGATTTGTTAAGGGTGTGTGTTTAGGAACAAGGAGTGAGTTGGAGTGAATGCTTACCGTTGATTGAATTCACTTACAACAACAATTTTCATTTGAGTATTTGTATTGCACCTTTTGAAGCGTTGTATGGAAGGAGATATAAAATAATGTGTGATGGTATGAGTTAGGAGAAAGTGCTATGATTGGACCATAAGTTGTTCAGCAGACTATGGAGAAGGTTAAGATGATTCAGGAGAAGATGAAAGCATCGCAGAGTAGGTAGAAAAGTTATCATGATAAACGGAGGAAGGATATTGAATTTCAAGTCGGAGATCAAATGTTTTTGAGAGTTAACCTAGTGACCGGTGTTGGTCGTGCTTTGAAGTCCAAGAAGTTGACACCGTGTTTTATTGGTCCTTATCAGATTATAGAGAGGATAGGAGAAGTGGTGATGACAGGTCATCTTACGTTACTCTTAGCATGTTTTTCAGTCGTTTTTAGTAGGTTTTACCAACAAAATAGAGGAGTATTAGATCAATTGCCTATGATTTAAGGATATTTGTAATATTTTATATATTTGAGTCTGTAATTCTGTTCTTCTTGAAACATAGCAATTTTAGGGTGTTTTTTTATGTAATTCACGAAGAAATCATGCAAATCGGAAAAGCAAAAACATCCAAAGATTATGTGGTGCTTGGGAAGATAAAGAATGAAGATTCAAGAGGTTTCACAAGACTTTACGAAGGGAGGAATTATGTTCCCAAAGTTCCAAGACAATTTATATAGAAGCAAACACCTAAAAAGACGAAGAAACTGGTGTTTCGCGGCCAGGAAGCAACGAGGCACATGCGCCCCGAGCATGAAGTATGCGCCTGGAGCATGGAGCAACCAGACACATGCGCCAGGCGCATGAAATGGTGCTCCAGGTGTCTAATGGCGGTTTAGGAAGCAGGCAGATGCGCCTTGGGGATGCTTTGTGCGCCCCGAGCATGCTGCCTTGCTGAAAAAGTTGCATTTTTATGACGTTTGTTCCCTTAAAGTCCGCGGTATTAGCCCAAGTTCAGGTGCAAACTTCGCTATAAATACCTCCTCCTCATTCATAATTTCTCGTTCAGAACTAGAGCAGTTCAAAAGGAGGGCAGATTCTAGGAGCTTTCGGGAGGAGTTTCTCTCTCCTCTTAGAGTTTTATAGGGTAAGTTTTATTTTTTTTGTAATTAGTCGTTTAGTTACCATGAGTAACTAAATCTTGTTAGGTTATGGTTCTAAGATGAACCTCTATTTACTTTGTTGGATAATTATTTATTTATGTCGTTTATTTAGTTATTTTATGTTCGCTAGTTAGTTTTATTAGATTTAGTTTATTTGTATTGTGGTGCAACCCTAGTTTAGGTACTTAGGTTGTCACAAGGCCTAATATTGATGCTTATATCTTTATATTTATATTTGCCTAAAGATACTGAAAGCGAGTTAACCCTAGTAGTAAGTACTTAGGAGGTGACATTACTAATATTGAGTAAAATCTAGGATGTAACTATTTATTGATTGAGGATACAAGTACTGCAAGATCTAAACTGAACCTAGGAGAACCATTCTCCTTGACCCTTGGTAAGGTAGACACTGATAGAGCTGCCCATTTGTAGAACTACCAAGAGGGAGAGTGTGTTATGAGATACCTAAGATTCATAGATGGGAAACCCCTTTAGGAACACCGACCTTCATTTCCATTGGAAATTTAGGAATGTCAAGTTAAGTCTATGTTTCAATTACCTTTGAGGGACTAAGACCCCATGTGTAAGGATCACCGTGTGACTGGTAGGTGAAACTCACATTGGACGGATATACCGAAATCAATTGAGAGAGTAAGACCCTGCACGTAAAGATCATCGTGTGATCAGCAGGTGCAACTTGACGAATCGATTAGGTTAGAACGTCCCAACTGCCTTATCATTTGTATATTCTACTCAAGATAACTAAATGCGGAATGAATAATATTTAATTCCAATAAATAAATAGGGGAAAGTGATTTGGGGAGGACCTACCAAAGAAAGCATTACTTGGGAGTTGGAGAGTCGGATGAAGGAGTCATATCCGGAGTTGTTACTTCAGATAATTTTCGAGGACGAAAATTCTTTAAGTGGGGGAGAGTTGTAACATCCCAATTTTTAGTTTGTTATTGTTTTAATTATTTAGAATTGAATTGTTTAATTGATGTGTTTGAATTGTTGGGTTAGTTTATTTTTATTAGAGGTTGAGAAGTAAATGGTATTTTGGTAATTTAAGAGTGAAGAGTATCTTGGTAATTTAGGAGTGTAGGGTATTTTTGTGAAGTTAGTAGAAACTTTGAGGAATTAAGAGAAAGAGGTGTATGAGTAAAATGGAGGTTTAAGTGAAGTAATTGTGTAGTTTTTTTTAAGAAGAAAAATAGAGACTAAGCCCATTAAGAGTTATGTGAACCAAATCCAAAACAAGTGGATATAAATAAGTGGATATAAACTCTTTTTTAGCGAAATCATATAAACTTAGATACTCAGATTTCATTGAAAAAATCTAATAAAAAATGATAAGATGTTCTCATTATATAACATAAAGGACTAAATGGGGACAAAAAAAATAAATGACGAAAATGTTACTTAAAATTAAGTTAAGAGACGAATTGTATAATTTTATAAATTGTGTTTATATTGCAACTTAAATTTTGGACAATAAAATGATAATATCTTTTGGGCAAAATTACACAAATGGTCCCATAACTTATTTTTAGGTAACGTTTTCGTCCTTTATCTTTTTTTTCCCTTTTCGTCCTTTATCTTTTTAAAATGTTGCACCGTTACCCTTCTGTTAACCATCTGTTAAAAAAAAAACTCTATTTTCTGATTACCTTTCTACCCTTTTATAATTACTCTCTTTTTCTTTGTTATTTTCAGAAACGCATGTTCACACACACAGAGAACATAAACGCGATTGAGAAGAAGGAAAATAGAAGATGAAAACCTAGAACACCAAGCTTGATGTTGTGATTCGAAAAACTAGGAAAATGCTGCTATTCGATTTGAAAATTTCTGCGATTTGGAAAACCTAGAAACCCTAATCGATTTTGAATCTGCGATTTGAAGGTATGTATCTGCGATTTTATGAATTTATTTGTTTTTCTGAATCATTATGTGTTTCTAATATTGCTTTGATTCATGAACATGCTAAAAACCCTCTCTATATTTCTTGTTCTTGTTCATTGTAGCAAATCACAGTGTTATATTTCTTGTTCTATTTCTTTTTCCTTTTCTTTTGTGTTACTTTGTTTTCATATTAATAAGCAAATCAAGGTGTTATATTTTAGTTATTGTCTGTGTTCTATTCTTTATTTTTATAGCATGCTAAAAAAATCCATTTTGATTAGTTTACTATCTATTTCATGTTGGGATTTTACTATCTATCTATGTTATTTATGTGTTTCTACTGTTGTTTTGGTTATTTATTTATGCATGTTGCATATGGGTCGTTTCTGATTTGTTGTGGTCCCTATTTTTTGGTAGTGATTTGTCGCGGTCCCTACCTATATGTTTAATAGTTTTCCATTGATTGTGTTTTTGTTGTTATTCAGATGTCTACAACATCTGTTAATATTCATCATGGTGGCTATTTTATCAACCAATCAAAGAGTGTGTACGAAGGTGAAGTGTCAAATTGGATTTGTGACACTGACTATTAAGTGTTTTTTTGATATTGAAGAATATGTTGGCAAATTGGGGTACAAGGATAACATTAGCATGTGGTATGAGGTTGGTGGTGTTAAAAAGTGCCTATTAGATGATACTGGAGCTAACGAAATGAGTGATTGGGCCAAGGGTAATGGAAAAGTGCATTTGTTTCTAGTATATTCAGTGTCACAACCCAACTATATTATCTATAGTGAAGCCCAACCTGAAACACAAACTGAAGCCCAAAATGAAACAAACAATGAAGCCCAACCTGAAATGCACGATGGAGACTCTGATGATAGTGCCTTGGATGTGGGATTTGGAGACTCGAATGATGAGCTGCTCATTAATGATGGTTTTGGTGATGTACAAATAGAAGTTGTTGTTCTTGGGGAAATAACACCAACTATTGAGGATAATGAGGAAAGAAGGAAAAGGTTAGGTGGTAAAAAGAGGAAGGGGGCAGAAAAGGAAGGAAATTCAAGTAAAAAAAAGAAGGCCCCAACTGGTAAAAAAAGAGGGAGACCTACGAAGACGATAGTTGAAAAAGATCTTAACGTGGTACCAAGTGTAGAGCCAAATGTTTTAATTGATGATGATGATTTCGATTGGGGTATAACGAAAAGGCAGGAGCTTGTGATACCACATAGAGAGTTGTCTGATGATGAGTATGTGTCTGAAGAGTTAGTTAGTGATGAATCGGGAGAGAATAGTGACGAGGAAAGTACTAAAGAGAAGTTTTCAGGTTTTGTAATGCCAAAAAAGATGCTCGACTATAAATGGGTCTTGGGTACACTTTTCACAGACAGGGAGGAATTTAAGGATGCAATTGCAACTTATTCTGTTCATGATGGGGTCGATCTGAAGATGATCAAGAATGATAAAACAAAAGTGAGAGTTGTATGCAAGAAACCGTGCCAATGGATGGCTTATTGTGCTAAACTTCCCAATGAAGATACATGGTAATTGAGGAAATTGTTTGACTTACATTCTTGTCCCAAGGATTATAAAGTCCCATTAATGAGATCAAGTTGGTTAGGGAAAAGATTAGAGCCAACAGTGAGGGAGACTCCTAATATTACACTAACATCTACTATTGATACCAACAGTGAGGGAGACTCCTAATATTACACTGACTCCTAATGAGAAGTTATTATGACAAAAGTTAATTACTATTGATACAAATTGATATTGTTGTGTATGAACCTGTTAATTGAAACTACAGGACACCAATTATATGACACAAATTGGTAGAGGAAGTTATTATGGCAGCTGGGGTTTTGGTTCTGTAGTGCTTTTTGTTTTTTTTTTTTTTTTTTTTTTTTTTTGGTTTTGGAGCCTAGGCAGGGGCACTTTTTTCCAACTAAATATTGCAGGTTTTTTCTTTTTTAGCATTTTGCTGCTGTGTTGCCAGTAGCTCCCTATGTTTGTTTCCGTCTGTGGCTTGTTAGTGCTTCTAGCACGGGCTAGTGGTTAATAATATTTTGCCGATTCAAAAAAAAAAACTCTTGCAAAATTAATTGAGATCAAGTCACCAATTTTTTTTTATAGCAGATCAAGACACAAATTGTTGATACTAACTCATTCAGTCGAACTACATCAAATTAACATAATTGTTTAGTACATTCATCAAGTACATTCAATACATAATTTTTTAACAATCGAACAACCTTAATTGGGCAACTTAAACATCATAATAACACAAATTACACCAAATAAAAGACAAATGATAATCAAAATCTTCATCCAATTTTTTGAAGAGATTCAATGCATGGTTGGTGTGCTTGTTATGCTTGAGGGTGATAATCTGATACCCAGTCAAAATAACCACATCCAGAATTAATGTTACTAGCCTACAATTTATGAAGAAAAAAAAACCACTAAAATTAAGGCAAAATTAACTAGTGATAACAGATCTGAAAAGGATGAGCAAGAGAGAACAAGGTATGTACATAATCATATATATGAATACTCACCACAATGTTCCTACAACCCCAAAATTTCCTTCCTCTAATAGGACCCGTTTTCGTCACTGTTCTAATAAAAGGTTACATGTTGCAGAAAAATTCTCGCGTGAACAGGTTGCATCCCCTAGAAATGAAGGAACCGAAAAATGATTGTGTGTGTGAACCTTGTGTGTGTGAGGATGTCATGAATTTTGAGATTTGATTTTTTAGGGTTCTTGCAGGTTGAAGGGTGACTGAGAAGAAGAAGCTTGTGTGAACATTGGAAAAGATGAACATAACGTTAATTTTTTTTAAAAGACTAGTTAATAGATTCCACTTAAAGGATTGTTGTGCAACATTTTAAAAAGATAAAGGACGAAAACGTTACCTACAAATAAGTTATGGGACCATTTCTGTAATTTTGCCTATCTTTTGTAAAAAAAAAAATGATAATATGTTCTTTAAAAAAATTGATAATATCTTTAATAGAAAAATATAATTTGTAATAAACAAAAAAAATAAATTAAAAGGTACATGATGTACCACAAGAAAGAAACGCTGCAACAGGCAACACACCACAAAAACAGTCCCTAACCGATAAGAACAATGCACCTACATACGTATTCAGTGGAAGCACACATGTCAAAGAGAATTTCAGCTAGCCACTTCCCAATAATCCTACAATCCAAATCTGTCACTTCTTTTACTGTATTTCATATTGTCATATTCTCCATTTGCAAAGACATATTTCAATGTGTAAACAATTGTCAGATTTCTTTACTCTCGCTAACTATTGGGTTACTTTTATTCTCACCCCAAAATCAAACATGAACACTTTAATGTATGCACCTACGATTCATAGCTACAAACCATAACCTCTATTTTCCCAATTGTACAATTCGTGATCTTCCACTTTTAATCTCCACTCTCAAATTATTTTTCATTTGCCTCTTTTTGGACATAACGTTGCATCTTTACTTTTGTTTTTTACTAGTAAGTTTGTTGCACTTTGTCTTATTTGTCATATTTTTTCAGTCAATTAATCATAAATTTAATTCTTATACGACATATGTTAATTAATCCTTAAAATATGTATAAATCTGTCAATTTAGTCTTATGAATTAGGGTTAAAAAATCATTTGCAAACTTTTTGAGATAGAGGCAAGAGCAGAGAAAAGGGGATATAGAGAGAAAGAAGAAGAGAGCTTATGGAATCAAGAGGAGAGTGAGACCGTAGCTAAAGGGATGCTAATTTTGAATAGATAAAAGGTACACATGTATATTATTTTCACCATATGAGATTTATGAGCAATTGGATAGTTATGGGTTTGTATGATATTTTTCTACTTTCATGAATCTTGTGATGAAATAATATTGAATTTGTGTTCTTGTATGTTGTTATGATCACGGGTATATGCTTATTTGAAAATCCTTGATATTGTGATGATAATTCCATGATTTTAATATATGGGTATTGTGTTCTTGAGTTCTATGTTGAAATTGATGAATTCCATGAAGTTGTTGCATATTTGATGTTTGGTATGTAAAATTGAATGTGGAGATATGCATGCATTGAAGATGATAGAATGTTGTTGTTGTTGTTGTCATGTTTAGAAGTAGAATTATCATGTTAAAATTGAGTAGAAACAACTTGGTAAGCTTTGAAATCATGAAATTTGATTGATGTCTGTTAGCCAAAATCGGGCCACGATTTTGGACCAGAAATTTGGTGTTTTGGATTGAAAAAATCAGGCCACGATTTTGTCAGGACATAAACTCCAAAAATGCATTTTTATCCATTTCAAATGTCTCTACACTCTATAAAATGGGTAGGAACTTGCTCTAGTAACAAAAAATGTTTTTCCATGATTAAATCAAAGTAAAATGACGTGTTTTCTTAAAATATGACATATTGGTGATTGATTGAATTAATAGGAGTATGATTTGGCATTGTAGGTGTAATTATCCAAGTTCTTGATGGAAGTGAACATAGAGATTATCATGACTAGTAATGGACTTGTAATTGGTTATGCAATGAATTGAACTAGGAAATAATTGTGAACTCACTAGATGATTAATGAAGTATATTTGATGATGCAGCATAATGTGTTATGAATATCCAATGAGAGTGAATGTGATTATGAGATAATGTGAATACATATTGATGCATGATAATATGCATGATTAATTGAGTTGAGGATATGATGATATAAGAATGTTGACTTAATATGATGATGTTTTTATATCAATATGATTGCTATAATGATGTTGAATTATTGATTTGATTAAACATTGATATAATGATGATGAAAATGATGATGATGATGATGATGATGATGATGATGATATAATGACGTTGATATGATGATGATATAACGATGACATAAATGATGATGATTTAATAGCGACGGTGAATATATGACGATGTTGTTGATGTAATTTATTGAGTTCTATGAATTTATGCATTGTTGAGTCATGATGAGATGCTCAAGCATTCATGATCAGTCCAAGTGACGGTCGGATTCCTCATAAACATACCTATGATATCCAAAGTGAGGTGGGATCACTAAAAAAAATACCGCTAATATCCAAAACAGTACCACATGCATATAGAGTTGAATTATAATATTGCATGCATATGAGTCTGGGTGGAAGTCGTGTACTCAACTATGTGAATCTATGTGAAAGAGGCATACATAAATATGTGTATCTATGTGAAAAATGTGTGATTTGACGATGGTGATGAAGTGTGAATGATATGTATTCAACTTGGTGATAAATTGATGATGTGAATACTTGTTTATATCCTTGTGATGATGATTTGAGATTCATTGTATCTATTTAAATAATTGAATGAGAATACATATGAATATGATATTGCTTAAGATGAATATGTGTATATATGATGTTGTGATCCTAATATTATACATACGTTCGTATTTCCTCTATGTTGAATTTATATCTTATCCTACGTGTGGCAAATGGTCGCCTACACCTCTGTGGTGTAGACTTGTAGGTTGAGGACGCATAGTTTCCGTGAGTTTCCCGAGGACGACTTGGAGCCTACTTGTCTTTTACCGCTTTGATTTTGGAGTCTTAACTAATGGTGCTCTGATTAAGACTGTTGGGATTTTATTTATGTTATTGGATTTGAGGAACTTTGAGTTCATTTTGATGATGTACTTATTTTGAGATATGATGTATGACATTTATGTTGCTGAGACATATTTCCGTTGTGACTTAATATTTTATGATGGAAACTTGATATATGTTGAAAGATGAAGAGTAACACATTAATATGTTCTTTTAAATGTTGAATTATTACTTCAAAATAGTATGTGGGGTTCAGGGTGTTACATGGGGCACACGAGTCAAGGATATTTTCTTTCATTCTTCATGTTTTTTTCATCCTTGATATGAGTTTGGGATTTTAGACAAAATCACATTTCCTCAAAATCACATTCAACCAGAATCCGTAGACCTCTGTCAACTCTTGATAACTATCAGTGCAATGTAAAACATCCCATTCAAAATCACATTTCCTATGATCGTTTGTCTTCTACCTACAAGGAGTATCTCTTTCATGTTGACACTATATGTGAACCTTGTTTTTATCACCAAGCTGTGACTAAACCTGAATGGAGGCTTGCAATGGCCGAAGAGTTAGCAGCACTAGAAGCTAATCACACATGGAAACTCCAACCTCTTCCTGCTAACAAAAAAGAAATAGGTTGTAGATGGGTGTTTAAGGTAAAATACAAGACAGATGGTTCTTTAGACAAATATAAGACACATTTGGTTGCACAAGGTTTCACTCAGCAAGCTAAAGTGGATTTCTTAGATACTTTCTCACCTGCAGCCAAACTTACCACTGTTAGAACTTTGCTTTGCATAACTGCTTAAAAACGGTGAGAATTTCTTCAACTTGACATTAATAATGCATTTTTGAATGATGATTTATCTGAGGAAGTGTATATGCATTTACCTGAGAAATTATAAGAGAAAACCAATGTGGTTATTAAACTAATTGCTTCTCAAAAGAAAACCATATATATTTTAGAAAATCAATTTTCCATTTTAAAAAAAAGATTTGAGCAAATCCTTAAAGCTTTCTTATAAAAAAAAATCCCAGACTACTAGATGTTCTAATGTTTCTTTCAAATGCGAAAATTTTGCGAGTTTAGAAGAAGAAAATTAAATTTTGAAAAATACACTAGCAAAATGTTTTAAAGAAAAAATTGGTTTTTCTTTGAATGGAAAAACTTTCAAAACTTTCTTTAATAAATCTGGCAAACTTAATATAGCTTTGTTTACATGCTTCTGTTGTAATGGTAAGGATTACACCTTCTCAAAACTCACATTATAAAAAACTATGTTGCAAGAGGATAAATCATGTAGTTACTATAGGGACAAATTCCCAACACTAAACATCGAGGGGCTTAGAATATGAGGATCAATGAGTAATCCTTTTTATTCTTTACTCCTATTTAGTCAATTTTCTATCTCTTACCATAGATTGAAGACAAATGAATAAACATTCGAAAAAAATAATAATATTCATTCAACACAAACTGAAATGCTACCATGGAATTAGTATTCATACAATCAAACTTAAATGAATCCTCTAACAAACTAAGTGTTACTCCATAACAAACTATTTCCAAATCCATCTATACACTTCAACAATATTGATAAAGCTTGATTGGGAACGAGTTGTTCACAATGTAGCTAGTTTTTCCTTTGCACACAATAGTGAAATATGTATCATGGAAAAAAATTAATCACCAGCAAGTTTACAAATTAAATTGCCTATTACAATTAATGAATGAACAATGAATAAAATTACTCAAAAAGGAAAATAACTTACACTCAAAAAGACTACCATCACTAAACAAAAATTGAATTATAAAAATCTCATTGACTAAATGGAAGATCAATGTTAAAAAGCAAACTCTTCAAAATTAATACTTAATCATAGGGGGTATTCCATGAATTTCACTAAAAAGAGAATGAATTTGAGTACTCCTTTATATCAATGAAATTTGAGCAAAATCCACCAATTAATTAAGTGTAATTTGAAAGGGAAAAAATGCTTCTAATAGTATTAAAAGCCGTACAGCATGTTTGGAACCGCGGCAACAAAAAGTTGTAACTTCCAGAGTTACATGCATTGGAATGCGATTTTGCAATTTTCAACCGCAGATCCAAACATACACTTAAAGAGTATCAAGCAATACACTTTCCTCATCGATTACGCTTTCTTGCTCCGTTGTTTTTTGAGCCAACTCCAATGCCCTTCTAGTTTGTTGCTCCCAATCAGTTTGAATCAATGTATACACCATCATACAAAAACAAGAAACTTGTGCTGCCAACATTCCACACCACAAACCAACCAATTCAAATTTGTACACAAATGAAGCGAAAATTGAAACTGGTAACCCAATTAAATAAAATGCACACAAATTAATCCTAGCACCAACATAAGGACGTGCGGTGCCAGCTAAAATCCCACACGATACCGTTTGCGCCCAATTGCTAATTTCACATAACCCTAAAATCGGAAGTATTTTTCTTATCATATCAATAATTTGTACCTCGTTGGTAAATAATTTCCCCCAATTTTTCCTCACTAAAACTGATCCAATAAAAGCCGAAACTCCAAGTGAAAACGCGATCAAAATTCCAATTATAGCTGTTCCTTGTGCTCGAGAGGCATGTCCTGACCCTAACGAGTGACCGATTCTTGTTGTCAAAGATGCACTAAGTGAATATGGAAAGATATACAGAAAACCAAGTGTTTGAATAAGTATTCCCATCGTAGAAACCGAAGTTTGAGGGTTACTTAATAAACCACAAAGAAATAGCATTATCTCATACCACCACCATTCTAAACAAACTGAAAGGCAACTAGGAATTGCAAGGCTAAGCAATGGTTTCCAACCATGAAAAATTGAGTCAAATATATTAACACCTTGCCATGGCTTGATTGGTTTATTTGAGAAAACAATATAAACCAACAACCCTAATGTTATGTTTATTGAATTCATTCCAGTGGCTAATGCAATACCCTTTACACCTAATTTTAAGTATGTAGCTAGGAAATAATTTATTGGTAGGTGTAATAGTGCTGCAATTGATGCAACCATAGTAATTGGTGTTGTTAAGCCTTGAGTTCTTAAGAAAGTTCTTATTGGATTGAGAAAAGATTGAGCTAATAGTTCAGGAATTGAGTAGAGCATGTAAATTTGTGCAACTTTTGTGACACTAGGGTCTTGACCTAGTAATTGAAGGAGTGGTTCCATGTTTAGCCATAAAAGTGAAATTGGAATTGAAATTAGTAGGAGGAGAGAGAGTGTTCTGAAAAGTGTTTGGTTTAGAACTGACCATCTTTTGGCTCCATAAGCTTGACAACAGAGTGGATCCATCCCCATTGTTAGGCCTTTGAGAATGGAATTTCCGGTGATGTTGGCGAAACCAAGCGCTAGGCAACCGCCAGCTAGCTCTGCTTTTCCTTGTCGACCAAGGAAAAGCATTGAGATAATTGACCGAGAATACATCATTAGGCTTGTCATTGTTATGGGACACGCAATTTTTGAGAGCGATCGCAACTCTTCTTTCACCTGCATGCAAATAATTTGCATTGTTATTTCATATATCTCAACAAAAATTGTGTAATTATACTAATTACTATTGTTGTTCATAAAAAAATACTAAGTAAATCCTTAAAAAAAAACAACACACCAATTGCTATATTGTGTATGAAAAACTAATCCATGCCGAACTTTCAAGCAAAACTGCTGGCAAAAGGTCCATGAAATGAGCAATTCTAATGGAGAATACGTACTATACATTAACTAAATAATAAAAAATAACACATGTATCTAATCATCATATCTTACTATATTCTTAGTTTGAGATCACTTTCTAAACATCTCTATAAATATTATCGACATTCTATGTGTTGTAATATGACTCAAAATTTGTTGGATGAAGAATATTGTTGCTAAAAATATAAAAGATTTGTTTCAAATAAATTTTGTGCTAAAAATATATTTATGGACAATAAATATATTTTTGTACCATATGAAGGAAGATTTGATACAAATATATTTTTAAAGGGAATATTTGATGCAAATATATTTTGTGCTGAAGGAAAAGAAAAAGGAAACGTATCTTCAGTGTGATATCATTCCAAATTTACGAGTTATATTTCTCTATAAATATAGATCTTGTATCAGATGAAACCTTCAGATAGTAGAGAGTTGAAAACAAGGATTTAGAAGCCAACACAAAAACTAGGGTTTGTAGAGTTTGCTCTTGGCAACATACACTAGGGTTGGGATTGATTCACCTTGGGAAACACTATTAGGATTGAGTCTCTGGTCACGGAAAGAGATTGTGACTTTGGGTAGAATTTGGTTTGAAGTCTAATTCTTGTAACCTTTTGATATCTCTTTATAAAGTTACTCATCATTATAGTGGAACATGTGACTGCTCTCTCCCCCATACTAGGTCAGTATTGGACCGAACTGGGTAAACAAATTTCGAGTGTTCTCTCTTTCTTTCTCTCGTTGTTTTCTACTTTTGCTTGTGATTTATAACTGTTACCCACTTTATTTTGGTTGCTTGATTATTTTTTCTCCACACATCAAATATTTTATTGGTGTGATTTTTCAATGAATTCACAACAATATGATTTATTTTTAGATTGTTAATGTAGAATCAGTATGTATTAATGAAGTATTTTTTTTTTTTCGTTAAGTTCCCTAGAGTAGAGGTACTATTATATGATGAATGTAAGCCACTAAATGTAAACATCCTTCTCAAATAGAATTCAAACCTTAACTCGTCACATTATAGGAATCTAACAAGATGTATTATTATTAACAACGTAGCTAAGAGGAAGAAAGAGACACAATAAGTGAAAATGAATAAAAGGAAATAATAATAATAATAATGTAAAGTAAAAGTTGCTCCCAAATCTCACTTCTCTCATAATATATATATATATTAGTAGCATCCTAGACAATTTGAGTTTAGACTAGCGACGATATGGTTCTACATATTTTTTTAAGGGAAGATGATCCATGTAATGACGTCATCATAAATTTATAGTAAGAAAAAATGGGGGTCATATAAAACAAGAATCATTTGAATCTAAAACTTAATATTAAAGAAATGATGGAAGCTTTAAAAGGCATATTATTGAACAACATAATCATAGTCATAATTTATTTATAAGACAAAAATAAAATATTCAAGAATTATGGACAAACACTATGAAGAACAAGACATGGTTTATTATGAACTGTATTAAACACACGCACGCGCAGAATATATTATATTATAGTTGTAAAAAATAGTAGTATTATAATAGTAATATATATTCTAGTATTAAATAATATGGAATAGTACACTGCTGACTCATTCACAACAATGAAGATGGAAACCCAGAATCTGATTCATGGGCATGTCTTCCATTTGTGTTTTTTTGTGTTTATAATTTTCTATTGATGTTCCTTTGTATTCTCATTGCACAATAGAAGAGATTAATTTTTTGATTTTAAGGTTGTAGATCCAACTCATGACAAAGTACATAATGGATAATTATTTGATTTTAAGTTATTAAAAAATTCTTGTATAAATATCATTTCTCATATACTATATGTTGCGATAGTTTCAATGAACTATATTATATTAACTTGGGTTCCCTACATTCATGCCATCAAGGCTCCACATTTACGTCTGACTGAGTTCGAACTATCCACAATGATCTCGGGTTCGGTAATTTTAATTTTTACAAAAAACATCTGCTTAGTTTTTGGATAGTACGATCGATAATCAAATGATCACAAATCTTCTTGATTTGAGCGTGTGTGGAGTAACTAACTGCAACAATATGAGATTATATATATTTTTGTGTTAACCCTTTGACTTCCAAAATCAAGAGCAAGGTAAGTAAAGTTTAATCATTGTTTCACCCAAAATTCAAACTCTAGTTTTTTTGAACGATTCATCTTTTGATGAACCTCATTAACATTTGAGTTCAATCACTTAATTATATGAGATTATATTTTTCTTACTCTTGTCAGTGTCGAATAAATAGAGTTTGTCAGTATACAGTAAAACGAGTCAATCTTAAACATAACGATTAATAATAGATTGTATTTTGCAAAACTGAAAGAGATAATTGAACCGGGCAAGTCTCGTAATAAACAATATCGGTATTCAAGCATCCAAAGTTTGTCAAGGCATTAACATACTGATTGGCTTCACCATAATTGTGATGTATCACTACATTCCACTCCAACTCAAGCAATCCACGAATCTTCACATACAATGATCTACCAACCGGGCGTCCATTCTCATTATTAAAAAGGATATTAGAAACCACTAGAGAATCCACATTCAATTCACCTGCTCTGAATCCTAACCTTTTCGCATACTTGAAACACTTCCTAAAGCTGTACTATATAGACACCACACATACCAACACCTTTAGCAATGCCACACAACCATTGACCATCACTTCCACGGAGAACACCGCAACAATCGGTTAACCCATTACTTCTACAAGAGTCATTCGTATTCAACTTATCCCTTCTCTCTAAAGGAGACTTCCTACCAATTTGAACAATTTCACGAGGTGACGCCATAACAGGCTTTTTTATTAAGCCAAGTATTACTCATGCTTTTTTTGGTACATTATTACTCATCCTTGTTAAGCCTGATGTCAGTTGGTTATAAAAATTATATTAAACCTACAATATTTTTCACGAGAATATCATTATCATTTTGTTATAAATGTATATGTTCTTCTAGTTACCTTACAAACATTAATTATGGAAACCCTTAAATTCATTATGTGCCCCTTATGTTGTTGAAGTGCAGTGGTTACTACTGGGACATAGTTTAGGTGTGTGGGTTGGACATGGATCCCATGACACCTATATTCTGTTTTCGTTTATATGTATATGTGTCAACAAAATAATTAGTTCATCATTATATGATATTATGTTAGGTTTTCAAAATGTTTTAAATTCATCTTTTAAACCCAACAAACGAGTGTAGAAAACATGAGAAAATCTTTGCTCAGTCCACATAACAAAAACACGAAGCGATAGATAGATAGATAGAGGTTACTAACCTCAGATACTGAAATGGTAGGAAGAAGAGTACTAAGATGATGATATATACGTTGAAGAAGACCAGTGCCACAATTGCAAGTTCTTTCACTACCTTCTGTATTTCGCATTCTTTCTTCATGGCAATTCTCAACCTTTGATATCACTACCTCACCATTTATATTTCCTCGAGATTCAGCACCATTGCACATGCTTCTCCCAAACCTTTTGTAAAACAAGATAGAAAAAATAAACCTAAAAAAGTACAACACAACACAACACAATAATTTCATAGATATGAAATTTATATTGCATGTCAACATTATAAAAGCCACTATAAGAATGCAAGGATAACAACGGCAAAACATTCATCCTTCCCCATCCCCCCAAAAGACCAAAGAATAATTAAAATGTCTTAAAAGTGGTGAAATGTAAAGTAAATTAAAAAAAATATCAACTTGGTTTTGAAATGATTGAATGGTTAAACTAAAAGGAGTTTTCATGTAGCCAATGAAACATTATAAACAAAAGCTTATAGCCTAATTAAATAAAATAATAATAAACCTATGTATAGTATCTTAAGAAAAATGTATACGGACACTGCAGGATGTCGTTAAGCATTGCAAGTCTCGTTGGTTATTTTAGAATAAGTATAACTGCAAAAGAATATATGAAGTTTTGGGACTCAAACAGTTATAGAACCTAAACACTTTCTACTTAATTAAACATTTACAATTAACCCCAAAACCTTTTTCTTAACTTTATACTTATCCCCAATATCAAAGTTGATATGTCCGGTGAGAACGGTTGAATAGCAACGGTGGTAGAAAGTGCTTTGATGTGACGGCGACGCGGCGACGATGAGTTTTCACGGTGGAACGAAAGGTGCCTGCAGGCAAGTTAGACGCTCAAGTCAGTAATGGAACTGAGAAAGAGTGTGTAGGAAGTGTTGTGAAAAGTGACGTGTACCTTGAGGGTGAAGCAAGTTCACCCTTATATAGGCGCGTGTTGGTCATAACCGTCTTCGGGTGTGCAGAGTATGATTAGGGACGGAGCAGGACACGTGTAGGGTGATCATCGCGCGAGAATGCGCTCTTGTGTGGCATGGTGCACACAAGCTGGTGTGCTCCTTTGGGTGCAGAGCTCTAAGGCGATGTATCTTAGGCCACGTGTCATCGTGCGGTTGGTCTTGTGACCGGTCCAAAACAGTTGCCCCTAAGCCGTTTGTTAGGTTTTAGACATGTGTTGGCTGCATTTTGTTAAAACTTTAAGTCAAGCAAGATGTCAGACACAATGTCTTAAACATTTTGGTACGACATTATAGCGTGCCTTGATCTGCTTACACGGGGATTCAATTTTAATGTGAATATTTTCATATATTCTCTGAAGATTAGTATCATATGAAGAGTTGACCAAGTTAGCGTGTTTCTAGAAGCAGAGGAAGGCGGTTCATACTTAACTTAGTTCTTAAGAATTTTGTTGCAACATTTAAGGAAACATCTGATCTGCTTCAGAATATTTGTGCTTAAATTTCGAGATTTCAGCTGATCTTTAGCCAAGACTTGCGCATCACATCTTTCTGCATTCAGGCTATATAAACAAAGAAAAAAGACCTAAAAACTCACTGAAGCCGCAATTGAAAAGAGTCATCTAGGGTTTTAGTATGTCATTATTATTTGTAAGCAACTCTTATATCACTTTGATATTTGAGTTGGACTTTGTAATTGAGTTGTAATACTCTGAACTCAAGGCTTTTAAGCACGAGTTGATTCTTTTTCTAGTAGAGTGTCTCCAACATTTGTTAAGGATGTCAAGGACGGTCACTAGTTTATGACTAAGAGGAAGTGAGTGGGCTCTCATTTAGAACTAGTTAGAGTCTTAGGTAGAAATACCACGGATAGTGATTAGGTGAGAAGTTAGTAGGGCGGTGAAGGCTTTTATGTATGCTTCCAATTGATACTACTATAGTGGATTTCCTTCCTGACATGGTAGCCCCTAGATATAGGTGAAGTTGCACCGAACTAGGTCAACAAATAACCTGAGTTATTTACTTTTTCTCCTTCTATTATATTTGCTATCTGTAATTACAGTTGTCACGATGTTCTAACTTCTTGCGAGACATCAGACATGTCATAACATTGTGTACTAATTTTGTTATTTCTACGTACTGAAATTTCAATTGGCATCAGAGCAGGCACCATGTTAAGTTTCTGGGTGAGCTCCACGGAAGATAATTTTTGGTACCATGAAAAAGGAAGGAGGACAAGTCAACAGACCACCTACTTTGGATGGGTCTAACTATGACTACTGGAAAGTGCGCATGATAGCTTTTCTCAAATCTATTGATAACAAGACATGGAATGTTGTTCTCAAGGGATAAGATCACCCACGTATCAAAGACAAAGATGGCAATAACACCATTGAGCTTAAAACCAGAAGAAGAGTGGTCAAAAGTTGAAGATGATCTAGCACTTGGTAATAACAAAGCCTTGAATGCCTTGTTCAATGGGGTAGACAAAAACATTTTTAGATCAATCAACAATTGCAATGTTGCCAAGGATGCCTGAAACATCCTGAGAACTACACATGAAGGTACGTCGAAAGTCAAGATGTCAAAGCTGCAGTTAATCACCACAAAATTTGAAAGTCTCAGGATGAAAGATGATGAACTCATTCAAGACTTTTACATGAACATTCTGGAACTTGCAAATGCCTCTGATGCTTTGGGAGAGAAAATGTCAGAAGAAAGGTTGGTTAGAAAGATTCTCAGATCTCTTCCCAAAAAATTTGATATGAATGTGACTGCCATTGAGGAAGCTCAAGATATTGCAAATATGAAAGTAGAAGAACTTATTGGGTCACTTCAAACTTTTGAGATGGCTACCAATGATTAGTTGGAGAAGAAGAAAAAATGCATTGCCTTCTTGTCTAATACAAGTGTTGTTTAAAGTGATAGTGAATTAGAGACTGATGAATAAATATCAGAAGTTGTGGTGCTACTTGGTAAACAGTTCAACAACATCATGAAAAAATTGGAAAGAGGACGAAGACCAAATGTTAGAGACATCCCATATGACATAAAGAAAAATGATGATTCGTAGAAAAGGGTCAAAGCAGAGGAACAATCAAATCCAGGAAAAGGTCCTCAGTGTTTTAGATGTGAGGGGTATGGTCATTACAAGTCAGAATGTCCTACACATCTCAAAAGGCAACAAAAAGGCAACTATGTATCCTGGTCTGATGACGAAGAGGAACCAAATGAAGAAAGTTCCAATTATGTTACTGTTTTCACAGGAAGATGTGACTCTGAGAAGGATCCCTATGGAGAGGACATCACTTATGATGAACTGTTTGAATCCTATGAAGGCATATGCCAGGATTTGCTGAAACAAAAGAAGACTATTGCTGAGCTAGAAAGCGAAAATGAAACTATGCAAGTGAAGAGGGAACAAGGAACTTCAGAAGCTGCTCATGCAAGAGGTAATGTTTCTAACAATCCTCTTTCTGATACAATAGATCTAGACCCATCTTCACCTACACACATCACAACCAATCTAGATGACATACCCTTAAGTAGAGCCTACATAAATCTAGATAAAGCTTTACCTCCCTCACCAACAACCAAAACTTCTAAAAAGCTTGATGATGTTGATGATTATAAGCAATCAACCATAGATGAAAGGACTAGTATGATGCTTTAGAAAAGAATTGAAATATGTCAGAATCTGCCTACTGATCATTGGCTTCAACCTCCTTGTGTGAAGCCCCTTCAAACCCTACTTCAAGATGAGAAGTTTGAAGGAGACTCAGTGCAGACAGCCTCTCATAACATAATATCATCATCATCTCAACCAAAACCAACAACCCCAGATTCACCACACACTATTAGAAACCTAGAGAAACATTTAGGTCGTGAAAAGCATATAACTCCACAAAAGGCCTATAAGATAGCACCTGACATAGCTGTTTCAGGAAACCAACAACAACAACAACAACTTGAAACTACACAAATGGCCTCTGAAACCTTTACAACCTTGATTGTCCATCCTCATTTCATGTCGGGTTCTCCCCTTCAATCTATCATTGAATCATCATCAACTGACCAGTCAGTCTCTGATGCTTATGTCAAATTCTAGCACACAATATTAAGATGTTCTATGCGATGTTCCAACACCGTACACACATAAAACGAATGTTGAGGTTAATGTTTCAACATTATGCAAATAAGCAAATAATACGCAAGAAAAATAGATGACAAGAAAGTAAATGGCACATGAGAGTTGTTAACCCAGTTCGGTGACAAACACACCTACTCTGGGGGCTACCAAGCCATGAAGGAAATCCACTAGTCTTTATTCTAAAGTTCTCAGCAAACTCCTCGTTTACATCTTAAGACCTAGGACCTACCCGTCTAGACTTCAACCTAGGAACTCCTAGATTTGAGCTCCCATCTCACTATCGTACAATCAATCATAGCTCTTGTGATTATCTGATTCAAACACATAAATGGTGAAGTTACCTTCAAACAAATAACTACAACCTTGCTTCAAAGCTTTGGTGTAGCACAACGAGTTACAACTCAATAAACAGTCCTTAACATGTATTTGAAGGTGAGAAAAAACACAAGAAGGGGGG
>Ga0228710_1001502_pt1 | contig 35144 bp, 15 predicted proteins | sample MedpolnodulmetaG_FD_177995 | JGI IMG/M metagenome (GOLD analysis project Ga0228710, IMG submission 177995) | Root nodule microbial communities from Medicago polymorpha collected in Santa Monica, California, United States - pink nodules | ecosystem: Host-associated > Plants > Roots > Nodule... | reverse complement strand
ATGTGATGAGTTTGGAATAAATCTTAGGACACCTTCCTACACAACAAATGTTGTGGATGAGATGAACTTTCCTTTCTGATGATATGCATAATTTATCCTAGTTTTCATTTCTAATTTTCTAACCTTACGTTAAATTTTGATTAGCCTTGTGTAACTTTTTTTCTTTATAATTGGCCTTCATAATCCCAGTTAAGCTTGAATATTGAAGTTCTTAAACTGATTCATGGGAGGCCAAAATTAAGTGTTGGAAGTTTCGCTGATAAATGCCATATTTGATTTTTACATCAAGGTGTTTACTAGTAACTATGCCGCATATTCATTTTTCACTCAGATCTCTTTGGCCCCTTTAGGGTTTGGTTTTGAGTTTTTGTCATGTTTGATTTCATGCTTTTCCAAAACATTGTTTGAATTGAATATCTGTTTTATGATTTGTAATTGTATACATTGGTTTCTGTTTTTGTTTTCTATATGTTGTTCCATTACATAAATTTCAAATTATTTGTTTGATTTTGTAACATTATTCTATTCTATTTATATTGCACATTTAAGTCAACTTTATCACATACAAACCGAAATTGAAGTGGGACTTTGCATAAAGTTTGAAGGACTTAAAGCTGACTCTTCATTTAACATTCTTGAACACTTTAAATCTCTTAATTGTTTAAAGTGCATTTGAGGTTTAATGTGTTGGAGAATGTTAGATAAGGAACCGGCTTACAAATATGTTAGTGGGGTGGGGTCTCTGATAAATTGACCTAGTTTTCCGAGGTGCATCTTCCTAACAGTGACTTCTTCTCTCCTTCATCGTATTGTGTCCAACATTTTTATTTTTATTTTTTGTTGTTTGAGTTCCTTTGATTATCAATTTATGAATCTTAATTTCAATTAATTTTCTTTTTGTTGTTTTTTTTTTTGTATTTTCTGTTAAATATAATTGTGCTGTGATGATACTTATGTGGACTAGAGTTTCTGATTTGGGAATCTTCACCCAGAATCTGATTACAACCCCTTGGCTGTCTGAGCACACAATTTTCCAATATCATGATAATTTGATCTTGATTCTTCTCTGTTAATTTTTTCTTAAATTTTCTTATTTTTGCTTTTATAATCGTGTCTAATAGTTAAATGCTTATTTGGCTTATGATGATAATATACTTTATCTTAGCGGATTTCAGTGAGATTTTATATCAATGATCTGAATGTTACACACACTGAAGCCATTCTTTTATAATTTTTGTTTCATAGTTTGTTTTCTATAATATTGTACCTCGGATTCATTTGTTTTTGTTCTTCTGATTTAATTTATCTATTAATTGGTGCTATGATGAGATAAAAACACCAAGGAAGTGTTTATGGGCAGTGGACAAAATTGTAAAGGTTTTGCCGTGAGCTTTTTTTTAAAACGACTTCTCCTTCCACTGAGCACCGTAGAATTTCTAATTTTTTTGGTCTATCAGCAGAAGTATTTAATATGATGCATATTGAATGTATTATTTGTTTAGCGTCCATTGCCGATGGTAAATTAGCGCAAATTGTTCTTGATAGGAATGCTAGTAAATTAAAATTAATTATACATCATGATTTTTTGTTATTTTTTCATTTTGAGTATGTATTTCAGGTTCTGGATTCAATATCTCATCGAATTACAGCATGGATTTTTCAGGGCAAAGATTCATTCTTTGCACTAAATAGTCCATGCTTATACATCTATGTTGTGGAAAAAACCATTTGAAACAATTTGCACAGTTTTATGTAAGAAAAAACCATTACTTTGAAACTAACAATCATTCAGTTTTGCGTAACAATGATCCCTTGTTGTGTATGAAATGTATTGCGTCCATTTACCAATTCTGAAGGATAAATTGTTCCTTTCAGTGTAATGGCTTGGACGCCAAATTGATTGTGTGGTGATCCTGATTGATGGGTTTTATTCAATACCATTTGGTCTTGGAAACGCCTCATACATTCTTTACTATACTCCCTCCGTCCCTTAATACATGAGACAATTGACTCTATTACGCATACGCGTAATTTTGAGCTTAAATATCTTGAACAATATATATAAAAAAATAATTATGAAAATTTGATATTTTGAAAATACTCATCGAGGTGAATCTGACATCTTATATAATATTATTTATCTTTGTATATTAGTAGAAAAATATTATCAAAGTAAATTAGGTCAAAATTGCGTGTCATCTATTGCGGGACGGTGAATATTATTGTAAGGGTTTTTCTATCATGTGTAAAATTTGCACATGATAAAAAGTTTAAAATAGTAACTTTGACTTAGAACTGTGTTTTTTATATTAAATATATAGCTTTTAATAAATAATTTTTGGTTTTCAATGAAAAGTTATACTTTTAATTGCCTTAACATGTGCAATATTGCACATGTTAGACAAACTTTTATTTTAATATGTTTTATATTGGCCAAATATTATTTTTGGTCATTTTAGTTTCACAAAATTTTCAAGTTAGATCTTTCAAGTTAGATCTTTAAGTTTTGAAAGTTTCAATTAGTCTTTTAGTTTGAGAGAATTTTCAAGTTAGTCTTTTAAGTTTTAAAAGTTTTAAATAGGTCTTTTAGTTTCATAGAATTCTCAAATTAGTTTTTTAAGTTTCAAACTAAAATGATCTATTTGGGTCCCAAGTTAGGACTTACGTGAGAATTTTGTCAAACTAAAAGGACCTATTTGAAACCTATAGAACTAACTTGAGAATTCTGTAAAACCAAAATGACTTGCAGAGAGCAAGAGGTATTATATAATCAATGTGTACTAATATTCTATTCAAGTTGTTGTTATACCTATTTTCTCCTCGCGGTGGTGTCAAGGCTGTTTCCTCGTCAAGATTCACACTGTCATACTCTAAATTTTGACTAAAACCTTTTAATCGTATTTTAAATAGTTAAATTTTTTTTATTTGTATTTTAAGTAGTTAAACATTTTTATTTGTATTCTAGTTAGTTAAAACATTTTTATTCATATTTTAGGTAGTTGAAAATACATTTATTCGTATCTTAATCAGTTAAAAAGTTTTTATTCATATCTTAAAATTTCGGCAGAGGTATTTTAAAATACCTCATTTGGATACCGAAATGGACAATTTCCTTTTATTTGTTTTATTTTCTTACTTATTTTGATCTCTTTATTTTTTTACTTTTTACTTAAAAGTCACGTTCCTTTTTTTTATTATTACTATATTCTTTTATAAAATATTAAGTCTTTAGAATTATAATTATTAATCTTTAGTCCATGTGTCCTTATCTTACTGGTCCAGAGAAAAGCATTCAATGACGTCAACGTTTTTATTTCCCTCTTGTCCATGTGTCACGTAGTCATTGCTCCTTTGTCCAAAACTTTTTCTCCAAGTTTCTAGAGCATTGATGTCTCAAGCATTGGATCCCTTTGAGGGGTATTTTGGTCCATTTTATGTATCAGTGAAACTCTAGTTTTGTCAGCTATATAAACTGACAAAACTAGGGTTTCACTGATAAATGGAATGGACGAAAATACCCCTCAAAGGTATCCAATGCTTGAGACATCAATGCACTAAAAACTTGGAGAAAAAGTTTTGGACAAATGATCAATGACTGCTTGACTCACGGATAAGAGGGAAATGAAAACTTTGACAACATTGGATGCCTTTCTCTGGACAAATAAGATAAGGACACATGGACTAAAAAATTTAAAGACTTACAATTTTATAAAAGAATAAAGTAATAATACAAAAAAAGGAACGTGACTTTTAAGTAAAAAAATAAAGAGATCAAAATAAGTAAGAAAATAAAACAAATTGAATTAAAAAAAGAAAATAATAATAACTAATAAAAGAAAACTCCGTCAAAAACAAAAACTAATAAAAGAAAATTATCCCTTTCATTAATCAAATGAGGTATTTTAAAATACCTCTCTATCAAAATTTTGTCTGAAACCACAAGATCACTTGACTTTTAAGATACGAATAAAAACTTTTTAACTGATTAAGATACGAATAAAAGTTTCAAGTATTTAAAATGCGAATAAAAAGTTTTAAATATTTAAAATTCGAATAAAAATGTTTTAACAAACTAGAATACAAATAAAAATTTTCAACTACCTAAAATATAAATAAAAATGTTTTAACTAACTAGAATACAAATAAAAAATTTCAACTATCTAAAATACGAACAAAATGTTTTAACTAACTAGAATACGAATAAAAGGTTTTAATTGTTTGAAATGCGAAAGAAAAAGTTTTAACTGATTAAAGTGCGAATAAAAATACTAATTTGTCAAAATTTAGGGTATGACAGATGCCCTTATTTAAGTTTCTCCATCATTGTGATTTAAAAGTATAAATTTTAAATCGACGGGTCGAAGAGACTTAAATATTAAATACGCTAATTTTGACCAATTGAAATGCTGAGAATGCAATGCTTATCAATATAACAGTATGAATGTCCGCGATGCAATTACAAATGCAAAGACAATGAACATACACTGACTAGGGAATTGACTGATAGGTAACACTGGGGAGGAAAGACTGTTGGGTAAAGACGAACAATACGAAAAGGAAATATTGTCTATTATCGTTACTGCGGTAAATATGAACATACGAAAAGAAATACTGTCTATTACCGTTACTGCTGTAAAAATTCCTTTGATTGATTTCTATTCTACCGAATCATATCTTGAAAAATGATGGAAGATTTTTGGTTCATTTCAAAAACTTGAGAATTTGTTTGGGATCCAATGTCCCTTGTGAATTTCTGAGTTTATTTTATTATTTTACGTCGTTGCGCTTAGTTCTTTTAGCTTAGAAAAATCATTTCCTAAAAAAATCAAATATGTCAAACTTCAAAAAATATTTTCTTAAGAAACCTTGGATTTTAATCCAAAAGGTCTTTTTCCGTTTATTTCTTAAGCAAACTTTTAATTAATTTTAGTCTATATTTAGACTTGCTTTCTTTTAATTAAAATCAATCAACTTCACTTCATTTTATTCTTCTATACCTTTGAGGTCTCTCATCCCTTCTAAAAACTTTCTTTTTCAAAAAACCTTTAAAATCAATCCAACCCACCAAATGAAATTTTTGAGGTGAACTACATTGGTTTTGATCCCTTTTCTTAGGGTATGTAGGCAAAAGATTTTATCCTTCCAAATCAATAAAAATAACAAAAAACATGTTTCTTCTCCCTCCATTCTTACACTTAAACTTTTAAGCAGCTATTTTCAAAATAAGCAAATAACTTAGTAAGCACAAGATAAAGTAGGCAAGAGGTTTCTACGGAATACCGTAGTCGTTTTGGGTGTGCGAAACCAACCCCCGGACCTTTAATCTCTAAGAGTTTTTCTCTCTTTTTCCCTTCCCAAGAATAAAAGTACAAAGTTCAAAGATTTATGATTCAAAACCAATCAATGGTTTGACATCCAAAATCGAGTAGCACACACCAACCAATCTGATTCCAAGACGTTGCCTTGGATTTTATGTACACTCTTATATTATGATATAATGTTGTCTTAGTAACTTTCTGCCATTTACGTTTCAAATGCATTCTTTCATCGGATGTATGTTACATAACCATTAGTTTGAATGCTATTATTTTTTTGGTGAAATTGTTGGTGTTTGAAAGCAACTGTAGTCCTTTAGTGTAAAAACATGATACCTTGTTTTGTGATCGTTATTGTAAAAGAATATTGTGATTCACCTGTCTTGTTGAATATTAAGGTTAATTGATTTTTGAAATTTAAGCATAGATTAAAGTATTTTTTTAAGGCAGTTTTGTTTTTAATGAACATTATTGATTACGAGTAAACTATCACAAAATGTGCATAAATAAACTGCAATGATACAAGTACGCAACCAGAAGAACAAGAAAGAAACTACATACTCAGTGGACTCTTTAATAAATCCAAACATCTTTATCATGTCCAACACCAAAGAATGTAAAATTTAAAATATTTCTCAATTTTCCCAAACATCTTTATCCCACGAGTTTGAGCAATAACTTGTTGTAAGATGTTCGTAGGTTGTGGTTCTTGCAACCCAATTTTTCACTGGAATGGCCTCAACATGCATTGCTTGCCCCCTCAAATCTACCTGAGATTTGAGTCTCAAATCCCAAATCTTTGATGTCTTTTCTATGAATTTTTCTGGTACGTTATGGTGATCTTGACCTAGTTTTGCGATCTCATATGCATCTTGTAGATGTCATATGCATATGATTCCCGATCTATGGGGAAATTACTCTTTTGACTTCTCAAATTGCTCCTTTTGTTTTCAATTTTAGCCACACTGCGACAGTCAAGTGTCCAACGCCACTTTTAAGGGCACTTTTAAGATCGGTCAAATCTGAAGAACAAGACTTGGAAAGTTGAATGGAAGTTAACTACATTTAGAGTAACATGTATTTGGGAACCAAAATAAAAGTAAGGTTTTTGTGATAAGCATAAGATAAGAGGATAACTAGGGCGTGGACTTTGCGATTGTTTGTATATACATTCTTTGGCCAAGAATTGGAATAGGCAAGTGTTGAACGACATGTTCATTAACTTGAAAGCTCTCGGTGGAATTCCTTTTGCCAAAAGAACCTGTTAAGAACCAATTTATCATGTCATCAATTTCTTCATTTCTCATAATAAATTCACTCATTACTTCATTACTTCATTTCTCATAATAAATTCAATTTGATGGTCATTATTATTCTTATTCTTATTGAAAACGCCTTGGAGAAATATTGCAAAGCATAACAAATGCCTTTTCTTTTCAAGTTGTAATGTAGCCTTCATTCCGTCGGATGTTGAATTCTATCTGATTTCCCAGAAATTTTTTTCCTAAAGTTGTTGTAGAGGTGTCTAACACAAAACCTTTGCTCAACTCCAGGAAGTAAGGTATCAATTGCTGGTAGAAGTCCCTGTTTAACAAAATACATACATGAAAAAACAACAATTAAAATCAGAAAAAAAAAACCAATTAATAACTAAGTTTTTCAATCATATTAAAGAAAAGACATGCATGTTTTACCTTTTGCTGATCACTGATTATGGTGTAAGTTTTGCAAAGTCTTGTGCCACCAAGATCAGCTATGAGAAGCTCCAAAAACCATGTCAATAACTCTTTAGTCTCTCCTTCCACAACAACATATGCAATTGGAAGCATTTGGTCATTAGGATCCATTCCAATTCGCATCTCGACTTACTCTTCATGAATAAGACTCTTGTGTGAAGAAACTGGACAGTAGAATTTCTGGTCATCAAGAGGATTATGAGTGATGAATCGAATTTTCAACCATCAAAGAGTTTCTTGAATTGCTAGCTAATATTGACAAAATCCGACATTGAAATTTTGTTGAGAGCTCATTGGGTAGAGCATGATTAGATACAGAAACTAAGTTCAGCTCATAAAGAACTTTATCCTTCATTCCACAAATTAAACTTAACAGAAATTTGAAATCTCAGCCAGCAATAGAGAATCATATGATAAGCATTCATATGCAAGTTTGATTTTCTAAAATTAGTTTTGATTAATATCGACACATAAGCGTTTTTTGCCACATCATCCTTCGCCACGTCAGCCGCCGTTAGTCACTTTGGTGTTTTTGTAACGGAAGTTGACGGAAGGGACGAAAATCAAAAAGTTATTAACTTGCAAGGGTTGTTTTAAAACAAAAAAAGATACAGGGACGAAAACTAAACCCATGTGAACTTACATGGACGATTTGCATATTTAAGCTTAGATTTTATAAGTAAAAAGACTTGACATTTAGAGATAAAAGGCTTTGTATGCTATAAAATTGCCACATATGTTAAAACTTACATTTAAGTCTCGCCTATTATTACGTAGATTTAACACACGACAGTTAAAATATGCAAAAACATATATCAACTATCAAGGTCCATATGATTGCAATAATTCACGTTGATACACACAGTAGAAGGAAAGAGAGTTGCTAAGTACAAAGAACCCAGTTGAATATTAAGTCCGAAGCCAAAAGATTAGAACATGTTGTGTCAAGTGTTTGCACTCAATACACATCAAAGAACAAAGTACAAAGTTTGAAGTAACCGTAATAAATGGGTAGGGTATATCTTCACATTACAGACATTTGGAAGGAAATAATTCTGCTGGGAGTATATATTATTTCTATAAAGGCATTACATTGTAGCAGGCTATACAAGAGAGTAATCTTAATAATACTTTTAGGATCATCATACAAACTTTCTCAATGCTATTGGTATAGAAACCAGTGGGGTACTAAGTGTGGACATGGTAGATAAGAATGCATGGTTTAAAAATAAATGAGAATGAATATTAAAATTGTGGCTAATTAACATTTTTATTGAATCATTTGCTATGTGGTTGCCCCATTAAGGATGAAAAGAACTTGGGATGAAAGACACTTAGGCTTATTGTAAGATGCAATACCTCTTTTTATATGTCTAATTCCACGCTTGGATTTTCGTGGAAAGAAAATTTGAATTTCACTTTTTTTTTCCTTTTCATCGTTACTTGTTAAAAATAAATATCGATTACATATTGAAACAGTGGTGGGGTTTAGCATGGGAAAGGCTACTTTTTTCCCATCATGGAAAAGTTGTTTCTAACCATTTGAATAAATGAAGAACACAATCTTATTATGCTCCGCTAACACTGGATTTTTTTTCACTTTCTTCTCCAACCGACAACCATTCTCTCTCCCACATGTTTCAGTTCTGCTTCTGAACATTTTATCAACCCAACACTTTTCAAACGCCTCAAATCAATAATAATGATTGTCTTTTTGTTAATAATGGCAAGACTCTTCAAGATGTATATCAACCTCTTTTCAGATCTGATTTTTTATCTTGATTTCAATAGAGTCACTACATCCATCAAATAAAAAAACCCTTTTTTTAGTTTTGGAAAAAAAACAAAACCCACAAAAATTGAAACACTAAGATCTTTCATCTGGATTTCTTGCAAGCCATTACATAATTCTTGTTAATGACTTGGGGTGTTAACATGTTTAGACCAAGAGTTGCAGATAGCACCAATTTCTACTTTAACAACAAGATAATTAGTACCATGGAACACATAAATTGGAAAACATAAGCAAACTACTTTTGTATCATTTTATAAATGTAATTTGTACCATTTTATTGCCATAATTGATATGCAAATATTAGAAGAAGAAAAAAACACGTTGATGGAAAGGGGAAGATGAAGATAGTGGGTGAAAGAGACATGCGAGAGAGAGAATAGTTGGGGAAGAAAGTGAAAAAAAATCCAGTGTTAGAGGAGCATGATAGGATTGTGTTGTTCATTTAATCAAATGGTTACAAACAACTTTCCCATGGTGGAAAAAAAAAAAGTAGCCTTCCCCATGCTAAATGCCACATCATTTGATATGTGGTGGACCCAATGAAGTACATGAACAAACATTTTGAAAATTTGTGTTGTTTGAAACCTTTTCGCTGATGAAAGGAACTTACGATGAAAGGCACTTGTGATTATTGCAAGAGACACTAGCTCTTTATATTGAATCACTTGCTATGTGGTGGATCCCTTACAATACATGGACAAACTTTTAGCAAGTTTGTGTTTTTTGAAACTTTTTCACCGATGAAAGGAATTTGCGATGGAAGACATTTGTGATTATTGTAAAAGACACTACCTCTTCATATTGAATCACTTGCTATGTGGTGGACCTGTTACAATATATGGACAAACTTTTTGCAAGTTTGTGTCGTTTGAAACATTTTCACCAATGAAAGGAACTTGAAACGAATGAAACACGTAATTGTCGTAAGAAACACTAACTCTTTTCACGTGTCCAATTCCACACACCATGTGTTGAATTTACATGAACGAACTTTTTGAAAATTTGTGTTGTTTAAAACTTTTTCACCAATGAAAGACACTTGCGATTATTATAAGACACACCAACTCTTTCTATGTCGTTTGAAACATGTGGCATGTGGAATTAGACATGCTAGTTTCCGACAAAAAATAATATCTAATTAGTATTACATTTACAAGTTACAGACAAATTAGTCTTTCTGTCATAAAAAGTGTGAGATTGAAAATCTCTCCCACTTTAAAAAAAAAACAAAAAACCATGTGCACTTTTTATATTTTTGAATGAATTTTTGATGGAATGTTTAAAATATTATAAGAATTTATCTAAAAAAATTATAATTTTTTAAAATAAGATAAATTAAATATGAATTTTAAGGATAAAAAACATAAAAAATTATATTTAAATTCTTATAATATATTTTGTTTATTGATCAATTGTTAATAAAAATTTAAAATTTCTAAGACCAAAAAAAAAAATTAAAATTTCGAATGATACAAAAATGATGATAAAAACTTTTGGGCCCAAATATTGAAGATTTTCTTAAAGAAATTAAATTAAAAAGTTAAAATATTTATTAGAAATAAAAGATATATTTAATAAAAAAAAGTAAAACTAAAAAAATCAATTCATTCATTAAAGAGTTAATTAAGTAAATGGTATCTATAAATATTCAGAATTTTATTTTTTGTGCTTATAAAATAAAATCACAGCTTTCGGTCCTTATAAAATTTTCCATCAATATGTTTAGTCCCTACAAAATTTTTCCAACATTTTGGTAAAGAAAGTGTGAATATTTATGGCCACTAAAAATTTCATTGTATAAGCAAACCACACAAGAGCGAGTTTGTCCGTTTCCATCCACTTCGTTCCCCCATTTCAAATCTAGGGTTTTCCAATTTTATTGTTCCTTTCTCTGATTAATTTTTCAATTCATAGTGTAGTAGTATGCTTCACTATCTAGTCATTGCGGTTTAATTAAATTCCCATTAGACTCGTTCCCTTGAAGCAATATTAATATGTGTTGTTCTTTCAATTCACTTCCAAAACCCTCTTTTTTGGTTTTGGGAGAACGCAAGAACAACTAAATTCTTAATTTCTCTTAAAAATCGTTTTTTTATTAATGGGTTTTCGTTTTTGAGTCATTTAAGTAAATGGGGTTTCACTAGTTAACTGTGATGAGTCTTTAACAGACCTGTAATGATTTGCGGGTATGATCGCATTTTTATTGAACATCTAAGGGACTGAGTTAACTAGTTATTCTCCCACTTTTCTTAATTTGATGCTTCTATAGTTTATTTGTTGTTTATAATTTGATTTTAAGTGTTTTTACTTTGGTAGATAATGATGAAGCAAAATATATAATCCAACACTTGATCTGATATAGTGATGCCAAATATATCTATTATGTTTCTGAATCTACATTTTGGGCTACAATGGCAATGTTTTGCTTTTAGATTAATTTACATGAAATGTTATGTTAATTTATAATTTGTAAATATTTGAGGAGTTTGAATTTGCACTATCATGTGATGAGTTTGGAATAAATCTTAGGACACCTTCCTACACAACAAATGTTGTGGATGAGATGAACTTTCCTTTCTGATGATATGCATAATTTATCCTAGTTTTCATTTCTAATTTTCTAACCTTATGTTAAATTTTGATTAGCCTTGTGTAACTTTTTTTCTTTATAATTGGCCTTCATAATCCCAGTTAAGCTTGAATATTGAAGTTCTTAAACTGATTCATGGGAGGCCAAAAATAAGTGTTGGAAGTTTCGCTGGTAAATGCCATATTTGATTTTTACATCAAGGTGTTTACTAGTAACTATGCTGCATATTCATTTTTCACTCAGATCTCTTAGGTCCCTTTAGGGTTGGTTTTGAGTTTTTGGCAAAATTGATTTCTGTTTGTTTGATTTCATGCTTTTCTCAAACATTGTTTGAATATCTGTTTTCTGTTTTGTAATTGTATACATTTGTTTCTGATTTAGTTTTCTCAAATGTTGTTCCATTACATTGATTTCAAATTATTTGTTTGATATTGTAAGTTTATTCTGTTCTATTTATATTGAACATTTAAGTCAACTTTATCGTATAGAAACCGAAAATGAAGTGGATGGGGCGATGAAATTGATATAGCAACTAAAATATATATGTCCACAAATATTGTAACCATAGGGACTTTGCATAAAGTTGGAAGTACTTGAAGCTGGCTCCCATTTAACATTCTTAAACACTTTAAATCTCTTATTGATTAATAAAGTGCATTTGAGGTTTAAGCTGTTTGAGAAAGTTAAATATGGAACCGTCTTACTAGTATGTTAGCGGGGTCTTTGTAATGAACAACATGGACATGTTCATTAACATCGAATTCTCTCGGTGGAATTCCATTAGCTAAAAGAACCTGTTAAAACCAATTAGTCGTGTCATCAGAGAATTAAAGTATGGTTTTGAAAATAACAGTTACAAGCATCACCAAACCGTTGTGTACATTGATCCAGAGACTAACTTTTCTAGTATTTCATCTTCCTATAGTAAAGGTAACAAATGTTGTTGAAACACACCAAGTTGACAACAATATCAAAACCTGTAACAGTTATATGGTTTAATTCACTAGAGTGAATTCAACATACGACATGTTTGAAGCACCTTCACTCATTATTTCATTTCTTCAATAAAAGGGATTAGTTGGTTTTGAGGGTCATTATTATTCTTATTCATGTTGAAAACATTTTGGACAAATATTGTAATGGATACTCTTGAGTCTTGACAAATGCTTTTTCTTTTCAAGTTGTAATGTAGCCTTCATTTCGTTGGACGCTGAATTCTATCTGAATTCAACATCTAAGAGGGGACACTGCCATTACATTCATCACAAATTCTGAGGAAGACTGTCGATTACCATTACATTCATCAAATTCGTCCTTGAATTTTCACGGGTCGGCCAAATTCATCCCTCAATTATGTGAAATATCAACTTAGTCCCTGAATTTGTCAGACGTCCATCAAAAAGGTCCCTCCGTTCAAGTGCTCCGTTAGCCATGCTAATATGTCGCCTTGCATGCTGTGTTGTCTTATACACGTGGAAAGAAGGAAGCCACGTGTTCAAGAACTAATTTGATTGAATTGGAAAAAGTCCAATTTTCACTTTTGAGTTTATTTTTTTTTCCTGCCTTTCACATTTTGCCCTCTGCATTACCCATACCTCCTTCTTCACATTTCACTAAGAAACATAAAAAACGTCTTTGACCCTTCTCCTTCCTGCTAAAACTTTCTCTATTCTCACCTCTCCAAAATCATCATCTCCGGCGATTCTCACATTTTTGAAGTTTATGTGTTCGACTGTGGTTAAAGGTAACACCTTTCCTGTAGTTTATCAAGTTTCTGTGTTCGTATTCACCCTTTTTTTTTGTCCCTTTTTTTGTTTTTTTTTTGTTTTAAGTTTTAATCATTTTGTTTATGTGATAGTTGATGCTTGCTTTGTTCTTTGTTTGTGTTGGTTGCGTTTTTGAGACAATTGTTTTGATTATTCGTTTTAGGGTTTTGGGTTAAGACTTAATATGTACGCTTATTTGAATTATGTCCATAGCTGGGTTTCTTTTTGCTTATGTTTATTTAAGACTTCTGACTTGTTAATGCCCCATAGTTGGGTTGTTTTTGCCTATGTAATTTCTGAGACTTGTGACTTATAACATATGACTTTTGCCTATGTAATATTTCAGTTTCAATTTTTGTGTTCTGGCTTGTTTAGTTTATTTTGTACACATATCCTTCAAGGATCAATTTGATATTTGATTAAACAATTCAGAGAATTATTTGATGGTTTTTAATATAACGTATGAATCTATTTGATAGATAGAGCAATTATTCAGGGACTAATTTGATGAAAATATTATTACAAAAAGGTTACATTCCTCAATCATCTTCAACTTCTTTTCTCACATCACCATTAAACTTGGAGCTTGAAGATGAAGCTCGACTTTCATAACTATTTTTCCCATATTCCCACTCCCCATCATTTCAGATTCAATTTCAATAGTTTTACTTCAAATTTTTTTGAGGATTTTGACTTTCACATTCAATGCGAAAATGTTAGGGTTTGAAGATTTTTGAATTGGGGAAGAACTGGACCACTTATTACTGGAGGAAATTTTGGTGATTTTGGAGTGTAGATTGCAGATTGTGTAATTAGGGTTACATTTTTATACAATTGGGGAAGAAAGAGCCGTTGGGGAAGAAAAGAGTCGTTTCGGAAGAAAGCCAAAATATTTTCTGCAAATCAATCAGTTTAGTCCTTTGAAATGTTTATTTTTATCGGTCAAATTAGTCCCTGCCTACGTGGCGTCTGACATGTGAGAGGTTAATGACCACGTCAGCCCCGTTAACGCTCCGTTTGAACAGAAATATTAACTTGATTGACATTTAACAAATTCAAAGATTAAGTTGATATTTCGCATAATTGAGGGATGAATTTGGCTGACCAGTGAAAATCCAAGGACGAACTCACTCATAGAAAAACTGCAAAAAATTTCACTCAATAGGGCACATGAAAGATATAGAAGGCTTGATTTTTGCACGAGCTATCTGAAGATATAGTATATACTTTTTAGTACATATTTCTCATGTTTAGCATATATTTTTTTAGTTCTTGAGTCTTGACCCTTTTGAGTAGGACAGGATCTCAAATTTTGGTCTACTACATTATTGTTCTGCATTCTGGAAGCTTGCCTTCAAAAGGGTAGAAGAGCTCTCTGTGTGAAAACCATGCATTTCTTATGAAGATGTAAAAATCAATTTTTACTTCTAGATTTCACAAAGATGAATCCAAATATACACTAAACCCACCACACCATCATCAAATGGAAATTGTTTCATTTTTTGATATACAAAATGCCAATTATGTGCTCATCCATTCCAAATCTGTTTCCAAAAGAAAACCCTGATATTATTGCGTATATTTATGTACATCTACAATATAAGAATTACATTTTGCTGTTATGTCTACCAAATAGTGAATGTCGTCCTTCTGCTATCAATTCCCCAGTAGCTTTATTTTTTAGGAGAACAATTGTTCCGGAATAACCTCCTTTCCTTCCTAACAGCCTAGAAGTAATTTCTAATTCATCCTGCAATAAAATAATGTATAGATATAACACATGGAACATTTAAAGTATGCAAAATTATATATCTTGGTTCATATTATTGCAAGATTACACGTTGATACATACAGTAGAAGGAAAGAGAGTAAAGAAGAGCATATAAATTTGTAACTGGGTTCAGGATTGTAGTCGTGCTACGAAGAACCCAGTTGAACATTAAGTCTGAAGCCAAAAAACAAAGAACAGGTTTTGTGGCAAGTGACTACAAGCAGTACACATCAAAGAACAAGGTTCAAAGTAGACGGGCTAACAATAATTTGGAAGGAAATAAAATACTACAATGTTGGATAGTATATCTATAAAGGCATTACGTTGCAGGATATAATCTCAATAATATTTCAGAATCATGAATTCACAAACTTTATCAATGCTATTTGTTACTACTTACTCAGGGACGAGAACGGGAGGTGGATTAGGGGTTATACACACAAGTTGGGACACTGTGAGGTGTTAAAGGAAGATATGTCAAGTATATTAACTGGGTTGGAACTCACTTGGAAGTGTGGCTTCAAGCAGGCATTGGTGGAAAGTGATTCTCAAACTCTCGCGGGTTTGGTGACTAACAACAGTAACTGTAATGAGGCTACTCTTCCGAAGTTGGTTGTGAAGATTAGGAGGACAATAGCTCACAATTGGAGGATTTAAGTGAAACATATCTAGTGTGAAGCTAACCGGAGTGCAGATAAGCTTGCATCCCTCAGGTTGTCAGGTTGTCTGACATTTCTTTTATGACTTGATTAATAAAAGAAATGCCAAACAAGCTGCAAGTGCTTAAGGAGCCTGAGCATGTTTTAAGTAGTTTTCTTTTAAATGATGTCAGGGTCATCCCTGTCTAGGGACATTGTTTTAAGTAGGTAGTTAGTTTATTTTGCTTGGGTCGTAGAGCCTATTTTATTACAAAGAAAATCTAGAGTACTAAGTGTGGACTTTGTGCATGGTTTTATACAAAGTCATTTTATATTTACTGACAAGAACACGAACAAGACACTAACATGTCTACACCAACAATAATTTGAGAAAATGAAAGTGATTGAATGTAACCACACATGTCGGTGTTAGACACCAAACACGCCTAGTGTTTGTGCTACATAGTTTCCAACTAACACCATGTGTGAAAATTATATGTGTACTGATATAACGCAGGGTTTAATACACATCAATTGTTGATTTCCACCCTTTAAGTTCACTTTCATTATTTTAAGTATAACCAAGCTCAAACTGGCAAAATGGTATATAACCAACCAAGAGTACAGAGCAGACATAGAATTAAAAAGAAACCTAAAAAAGACGTTTTGATGGACTTACATTAACATGAGCAGTTGAAAGAAAAGATATGGACATGTCAACTGAAACATTCATGGGGAGACCCTCTTGATGGACTAAAGCACCTCCAACCTCATCCACAAGAGTTGCAATTGCACCATTACCTATCTTCCCAGTGCTGTCCTGTAAAAGAAGCAAATCCAACATGTTCACACAAAATCATATCACACCAGAAATTGAAATCAAGAAGATTAATTGGTATGAAGCACACATACAGACACGGACACGACACAGCTAATAATTTGAAAAAATAACATAATTCAATGTAATTACAAGTGTCGGTGTCGGACACACGCCTATTCTGAGGAGTGTCCGTGCTTATTAAAGATGATGAAAGCAAAGTTGTTTGAATGAAATTAAAAGAAACAATGATGATGATGATGATAAGTGAGTTACGGTGAGACGAGGAGGGACTATGAAAGAGCATGAGATGAAACCAGGTTGGACTTGTTCAACTTTGATGCCGGTGAGAATGAAATGTTCATAGAAGCTTGAGTTATCGCCGGGTCTTATGGCAGGAACCGATTCGAGTCGCGACAAGGCTTCCGTTTCTTGTTGGCTTAGCTTCCGTTGAAGGATCTCCATCTGCGTTTCTTTCTCTCTTCAGATTCAGGTTATTACTTTCATTCTCTGCTGAGTGGGTTTACCATTTTTTTTTTACCATTTTCGATTTGTATTTGGTATGGATTCATATTTTTTATCTTAATTATCTAGAATAATAATTAAGAATAAAAAATTATGAAAATTTAATATTTTAAAAATATTTATCGAAACGAATTGAACGTCATCTTACATGATATTATTTATCTTTGTATATTAGTAGAAAAATATGGTCAAAGTTTGTCAAATCAATATTGTATATTGTCAAACATGTCATCTAATATAGGACGGAGGAAGTATTCAACATATTTTATCGATTTGAATGAATAAATGTCTTTTTTTTTGATAGATAAACGAAATGGCAAAGCCATTATAAACACACACACAAGTGGAGGTACCAGGGTTCGAACCACAGTCATGGCATCCGGCCTAACAATTTCAGCATTTTGTCAGTTGAACTAATGTCTATTTTAATAAAATAAAATAAAGGCGAGTTTTGTACCATAATAAAATATATAAATAAAGGCGAGTTTAAATTTAATGTCTCCTATTTGAATGTGAGTTCAATATAGTCAAGGATCCTACACACGATGATTATTAGATTGAAATGACAAAGTTTTAATTTATATTAAGAAAAATTATAATAAATTGGTCATTTAAGTTTTTCATATCACTTAGGTCATCTATGTTAATTAATAAATTGGTCATTTATGTTAATTAATTGTTGCGGTTTAGGAACTCTTAGGTGTGATTTTCAGCCATTCCAAATCATTTTGAAGCCAATTTTAAGCACAAAATTAAGTAAGTTTTTTGAATCCTATTGCATTGCTGTTTTTTGATTGAATTGTTAGTTTTTTTTTTTTGTTAAATTTCGATTATAGAGGTTTTATTGATTTTATGATAGTTTAGGTTTAGGTTTTGATGAATTGTTGTAGAATTGTTAGGTTTAGGTTTTCATTTTATGATTTTATGATAGTTTATGTTTAGGTTAGAATTGTTGTTAGAATTGTTTAGGTTTAGGTTTAGGTTGTTATGAATTGTTATAGAAGTTTTATTGAATTGTTAGGTTTAGGTTTTGATGAATTGTTGTAGAATTATTTATGTTTAGGTTTAAGTTTAAGTTTAGGATTAGGTTATGATTTTCTGATTTTATGGCATTGTTGTTTAGTTTAGGTTTTGATCACCAATTTTTCTATATAGATATGTCTTAAAATTATAATCAGGTTCAGTTGAACAAAAAGGAGGTGATGAGAAGAAGAAAGCAAAATCGCCTGTGACATGGCACAGAATCGAATGTGATGGTTCCGTTAAAAAAAGTGATTCGAAGGTGCCGCTGTACAACCAGTCCATGTTGAGGAGGAGCGGGAGGACATGCTATTTTAGTCCTCAACCAAAACCAGGTGTCCTAGGGACTGTCGAGGACAACCCGATTGACTTGTGTGACGAGAAAGATGATCGAATGTAATTGGTTTTTAATGCCTAATTGTTTTGGATTTTTTTTTATGTTTTTTTTAATATGTCATGCGCATTTTGCTACATTTTACTTGACATTATGGTACTTTGAATAAAATCGCGTTTTGAATAATTTCGATTAAAATCGCGTTTTGAATAATTTTGATTAAACTCGCGTACTGAATAATTTCGATTAAACTCGCGTATTGAATAATTTTGATTAAACTCGCGTATTGAATAATTTCGATTAAACTCGCGTTTTGAATAATTTCGATTAAAAATTGTGTATTCGAATAAAGACTAACGGAATCTAACGTGAATTTGAATAAAAATTTCATAATGAATAAATAAATTCAAAAAGTGATAAATTCATATCTAACGTGAATTGGAATAAAAATTGCGTAATGAATAAATAAATTCGAAAAAGTGGTAAATTCATTACATTACATTCGGGAATGTACCTTCCAACTACAACAATTATCTTACCTTTGAATGGGGTAAATTCAAACTTGCTAAACAACAGCTCTCAAACATTCATCCGACATTTCTATTGTTCCATTCAAAACATTAAATTCTTGTTAGGCTTGGTTTAAATAATGATATTCAAGTGTCAAAAGAATGAGGTGCATTACTTGACACTTCAATACCTTCATTTAAACTAGCCTAATAAGAATTTAATCTTTTGAAAGGAACAATAGGAATGCCGGGTGAATGCTTGGGAACTGCCGCTTAACAAGTTTGAACTACCCCATTCAAAGGAAGACAATTGTTGTAGTTGGAAGGTGCATTCCCTACCTAATCAGGATCTTATGGCGGAATCAGACTGTTGATAATATCTTCAGTTGATCTCAACAACGTTACCCTCATATCGATCCACTGGAACATGTTGTGCTCCCAAAACATGCTTGTCACGTTTTCGCCGTTCGTTAATTCCACCCAACTAAATGATATTCTCCCCTCGTCAGGCGTTGGACGTTTATACCGAACGTATTTCACCCTCCTTGTGTCTCTAGAGTTGACTCCTTGGTTGAATTCATTCGTTTCATCCTTGAGACCTCTTAACGTTACACCAAGGCACCGAACCTTCAACCTCTGAGGTTCTCCGCCGTTGAATTTTGCATGAACGTCGATCCACCCGGCCATTGTTTCAAATCTACACAATAAGAAATTAAAAACAATCAATGAAAAACTCATTCAAACATTTCATCAAACATTTTGTTTATACATAAATCCTAAAAATCATAAAAATAACCCTAAACTCTAAAAAAAACATAAAAATGCAAAAAGTATAACAAAATTATTCAACTTATATCTACTCTTAAAATAAATCACATACTCTTACATGTAAATCCACTTAAAAACTAAAATAAAAAAATAAATATCAAACACCAAAATCAAAAATAACCCTAAAATTCTAAACTATAACATAAACATCATGCAAACATTTTAACTAAATTAATCAACTAACATCTACTCTAAAAATGAATTATAACATGTAAATCTACTCAAAAATTAAAATAAATTAAATCTACTCAAAAACTAAAAAAAAATATTTATAACAACTAAAATGTAAGTTAATAGCATTATGATTACTTACTTGTGATTTTGTTGAATAAATTTGGTTTGGTTTTTTAGAGAGATTTTGAAAGAGATTTGAAATTTTTTTGGTAAAATGAGAGTAATAATGGATGAGAGAGCTTCTGCGAGATTAGTAGCAGGATCGCATCGGTAGTTAACTGTCGAAGAAAACCTCAACAGTTAACTGCCGCCGGTTGTTTTATAATTCGGCAGTTAACTGCCGCCGAAATTTTTCGTCTTTTACATGTGTTTTTCAGCCTTCTCAAATGTGTCAACAACAATTTTCTTGTCTATTTTAAAGTTCATTCTTTTCATATACTACCTAGTTGCCTAATTGCGCAAATTGTAATTATCATTGCCTTTGTTCTTATGTTGCCAAATGTACAACTACATATCTAATAATCTTAGATATATTTAACTTCACACTCCTATCAATAACAATAATTGATACATTATAACTAGTATAAAGTTTATATATTTTAAGATGTTAAATTAGATCATTGAAATTGACATCAGAAAGAATCGAACATGAAACTCTTAAAAGAAGTATATTACAAAGTCTCAAGTCAAGACCACTACAACTAAAAGAAGTACACTACAAGTCAACACCTACAAATCTTTATACATTTATGTTATCATTTTACTAATTATTATTAGAATAAACAATAAATGATCATTATTTTTTATTTTATTTTATATACAAACAAACAAAAATACATCGAGTTGATAAATAATTTCGTTATATATTTTGACAATAATTTGTAGATAAATCAATGTACGAATAATTTCCTTTAATATTTAGAATTTTAAAAATTGCAATCAAAATTATACAAACAAACGTAAAGAAATATATTGTCTTTCTGCAATAGTAGTAGTAGCAAAAAAAAAACTATAGTATCATCTTAGGCTATGTTTGGTTGCAAAAAGAAAGTGAGAGGAATGATAGTGCAAGGAAAGATTGTATAAGGAAAAAAAAGTGAGTGGAAAGTAAGAGGATTAATTTGGTATAAGAGAAAGTGGATAAGAAAGTGAAAAGAAAGAAACATGTATTTTTAGTAATTGATATATATAGCCTTATATAAATATAATTGATTAGTGAAAAGAAAGATGCATCATAATTATATTTAGTTAATTACTTCTACATATTTGTTTTGAAAAATTTAATTATAGTTACATATATTATTTATATAAAAAAAATATATAATTTGAAGAGGATGGGGTATGTTTAATTGCTACTGCAATTTGTAGAATGATAAAAACATGTAAGTAAAGGTTGTATTGTCGTTTTAATCAAAAAAGTTTTTCACCTCCACTTTCTCCTCACATTTGAGAGGAAAGAATTTTGACATGGGACCCATGTGTCTCATTCTTTCCTTGGTTAGTTTCACTTGTTCCAAACCATGGAAAATGATTCTTTCCCTTGTCTTTCTTTCCCCCTATTATCTTTTCATAGAAACAAACACACCCTTAATGTTGATGGTAATTGCCTAAGCTTTCCGGTTAGAGGTGGTTATGGTGAAGTTTTACATAATGATGCATGTTTCTACTTATCAAGTTTTTTTGTCTACATTCATGGTTCATCTGATATACTGTATGTTGAATTATATTATGTTTATCAGGGCATTCTTCTTGCCAAAGATTTGAATTTTATTGACCTCGTTTGTTACTATTTTTTGCATTGTGTCAATCTCATTCAAGTTTTTTCAACAATTTTGATTCAAGATATAAAACAGTTAATAACACAACAAATATTAATGTTTGTCGCACTCTTCAGAGAGAAAATCAATGTGCGGATCTTAGGCAAAGTTAACAGTTTCTCCTCAAGATTAGATGCTGCAAGAACTTCCTTTAGAGAGTAGTTCCTTTCTTGTCCTTTTATTTTTGCTGTTTTTGGTTTTGATTAGCCTTGTAACAGCAATAAAAAGTTCTGCTTAAGCAAGGTCATTTCGGTAATTCAGAACCAGCACACCATCCTAACAACCCGATACCAGTGCCACAGTCACAGAAAAACACGTCAACCACCACAACGAACTCCGTCGATGTCCTCCGCCATCATTTTCGGCGGAGCAACCGCCGCTAAACCACCAACATTACCCAAAAACCACCGCAGCATACTCTCCAACTTCCACTCACCAAAATTCAACCTCACCCGTTCACCATTTCCGAATAAAATCCAACTTCCCAATGGCGGCTCTGCCTCTCTCCGCTCCCTTCTCCGCCTCCGTGTTTCTTCCAACGACGCTCAGTTCAACTCACTTCCCGAAAACAACAGCCACCAGCAACATCAGCTTCAACCGAGTTTCACTGAGTTCATCACTTCTGAACGAGTCAAAGTGGTGGCGATGCTCGCTTTGGCTCTTGCTCTCTGTAACGCTGATCGTGTGGTTATGTCTGTTGCCATTGTTCCTTTATCTGTTGCTAATGGTTGGACTCGCGCTTTCTCTGGAATTGTTCAGGTGTGTTTTTCACATACACACACCAACTGTTTGATGAATTGACTGTGTTATTGTTATTGGCTTTAAACATGATTTTAGACCTTGGAAATTGCAATTATAGCGTTTTTTGGTTTTAGGCTTTTAGCTCTGTAAGTTTTTTTGGTTTGGATTTAGTCCCTACAAATTCAAGAATGTTGCTTTTATGGCTTGTTTGTATTGACATACTTGAACTTATCTACCGACATAAGTTTCGTAAGACTGCTTGGGAGAGCTTGTGAAAATAGCTTATGATAATTTTCTTAAGTTATGTTCGGCTTATGTAAGCTTATTCATCACTGTTTATCATGATAAGCGCTTGAGCTATAAGCCGTAAATAAGACGTTTATCCAAACAGACCCTTAGAGCACCCACATCCATACCACTTAATTTGGTGGTATAAATGGACCCCACTTGGTATATTATATTTCTTCACACTTTCCAATTATTTAAACAACTCAACTGCATTTTCTAAATATTCATACCACTCATCCAAAATTTTAAAATGGGTCCCACTAATTTCACAATAACCAATCACAACCAAAATTATATGTTCTATTAGTTTATATATTATTTTATTCCAACACAAGCTTAAGACACGGTGGTAATAGATTGCTACGGTAGCCATTTTAAAATTGCTTTACAAAGGCAAATATCAATACTTTTCTGACACAATGTCTTTATTGTCAGTTAAGATACCACAAAATATGACCGATAATCATGCTCTTAGTCCTTGACGTCAGCTTATTGGGCCATGTGGTTTGATTTTATTGGGCTACGTATGACGTCACGGATTAAAAGCAACATTTTTGAATTTGCAATTACGGAATCTAAACAAAAAATGCTTAAAAACACCTTTTTGGTCCCTTATCTTTATTTTGGTGTTCATATCGGTCCCTTATTTAAAAAATGGTGCAGATAGGTCCTTTAATTTGTTTAATTGGTACCACATTAGTCCTTTCCATCCATCAAAGACTAATGATGTTAGCTGCAGTATACGTGGCATATAAGTCAACATCTCCTTCTTCCCACTTTACCGATTCCCCTATAAATCAAAATTAGGGTTCATTGGAACCCATTTTTTTTCCCAAATTCTTCATCCCAAACTAGAGTTCATTGGAACCCATTTTTCCCCCAAATTAGAGATTGCAACAAATCTTCTTCCCTATTTGAGCTAACATGTCAAATTCACGAGGTTCCTCATCAGCTTCCTTTTTGAAATTGTTGAACAATGGTGCAAAGGGTGCATCCAACACAAATTCACATGGAAAGGACTAACGTGGTACCAATTAAACAAATTAAAGGACCTATATGCACCTTTTATTTTATTTTTAATAAGGGACCAATATGAATCCCGAAATAAAGACAAGGTACCAAAAAGGTGTTTAAGCCAACAAAAAACTTACAAGGGCTAAATCCAAAAAACACTATAATTGCAAGGACTGAAATCATATTTAAACCTTGATGAATACACTGTGTTATTGTTATTGTTGCATGATGGTTTTGTGGTTTTTGATTTGGATGCAGTCTTCTTTTCTGTGGGGGTACTTGATTTCACCTATAGGTGGAGGAATGTTGGTGGATAACTATGGTGGCAAAGTGGTAATGGCTTGGGGTGTGGCATTGTGGTCCCTTGCTACTTTTCTTACTCCCTTCGCTGCAGAGACTTCCCTTTTGGCTTTACTTGTCGTCCGTGCTTTGCTTGGTCTGGCTGAAGGTGTGGCTCTTCCTTGCATGAATAACATGGTGGCCAGGTATTCAAATTTTGGTTGTGTTCTAGCAAAGTTTGACCAATGACATGAGTAGGGTTTAGAGTTCAAGTCTAGCCACTAGCTAGTGTGTAGTTTGTCTTTCCATGCATTATTATAGGTGCTGCTTTTAAACTGGGAAAGATGTGAGCCTCATTAATGCGGGGTTAGGGTTATGGAGTATGTTGGCTTGATTTCACTTGGTATTATTGATTAGGGATATTAAGGTACAAGTATGTAGTAGCTAGTGATTCTCCATATATGCACCAGAAATGTCTGCATGCGATTTATTCCCTTGACTTAGTTCTGGTTGGTTGTGTGTTCGACATATCATATTTCCAACGGTCCATAATCACTCTAGCTCTAAGCCATTAGGCGAAAGAGCTCAAAGCCTCAAATTAAGGCTAGGGTTTAGACGGATATATTTTGGACAGTATGGTATTGTTTGTACAGATTTAAAGTTTGAAATGGTAACTAGAAGTTTCAATATGGTTTTTGTTTTGGACATATGGCTTATATGTTTTTCTTAATTATATATATCAATATACGACATGCCCTTTGGTTACTGTTATTGTATTAAGTTGCCGGAGCAAGAACGGATTGATAGTTGAAATTGATATGACTAATATTTGAGTTTGGCTTCTTAAAAAAAATAAAAATGGACATGACTAATATTTGGTTGTTCTGTATAGATGGTTTCCTCAAACTGAACGGGCAAGGGCTGTTGGAATTTCGATGGCTGGATTTCAGCTTGGATGTGCGATAGGGCTCACACTTTCTCCCATTCTCATGTCGCAAGGCGGTATATTTGGCCCGTTTGTGATTTTTGGTTTGTCTGGGTTTCTTTGGGTGTTGGTCTGGTTGTCAGCGACATCAAGCACTCCTGACCGAAGTCCTCAGATATCAAAATATGAGCTGGAGTATATATTGAATAAAAGACAAACATCTTTTCCGGTGGAGGCAAAGAAAGTTAAAGTTGTCCCTCCTTTCAGACGCTTACTTTCAAAGATGCCAACATGGTCTCTAATCGCTGCAAACGCCATGCATAGCTGGGTAATGCTTCGCATTCATAACATCTGTTTAATTAATTGTCGCTGATGTTGTAATTGGAGCTGACAATAGTAATAATTGATAACAAATTGCCCTTTGTTATACCCCAACTGGATTCACTTATCTTATTGCATGAGGTAATGCTCACCTTCTATTCTCATTTGTCGAATAGAAAAATATAATGCATGTTTCTTAAATGCGACGCAGGGATCTGTATCATGCAGTGTTGCATTATTATTCATGCAAATTCATGTTTGTTTCCATTTTTAACTTCATTTTTCATTATTTCACAGGGGTTTTTTGTTGTTCTTTCTTGGATGCCCATTTACTTCAACTCAGTAAGACTTACTATCTATAACTTTGTGATTGTCAAGTTTCAAGCTATAAAAATATTTAGAATTAACATATAAACTGTGTATAAATTAAATCCCATTATAGGTATATCATGTGGATCTCAGGCAGGCAGCTTGGTTTAGTGCCGTTCCATGGGTTGTGATGGCTATCATGAACTACCTTGCTGGCTTTTGGTCAGATATGATGATACAAAGTGGTACAAGTGTTACATTGACTCGTAAGATTATGCAGGTATGTTACACACATTGGAAAAAAAATGAGAGGCTGTAATTCAAATTTATCCCTTGATTTGAGGAATTGTGAAATTGTTAGTTACAAATTATGTCAGATTTTGTGAAAAATAAAATCTTTACTGTTGTAATGTTATGAGTTGTGATGAACTGTACAAAGAGTATCTTTGGGAGAATTTGAGATAGAGGCCAACCTTGAGTGGTTATGTATCTTTGTCGTTATCTCAATAGTCAATTTTAACCTCTTCCAAGTTCCGACGTCATTCTTCTTTCTTACTCTGTAAAACTTTTAAGATTGTCTTTGCTTAAATTTTATCTTTAAAGTGTAAGAGCATCGAGAAATAATCTGTTAAAGCATCAGTTTTCTCTGCTATTGGTTGCTTAAAGCAATGGGAATTAGGTACTTCCGAAACAAGAGAGCACTTGGTTGTATATTTAATATGTTAAAGTTTTAAGTCTTCAGTTTTGGACGAAGTACAGTGATGTCTTTAATAATGTAACTGACTCCACTTATTAGAGTAAAGCTTTGGTTGTTATTGTTCTAGTTTTCGTTACTCATTTTACAGTCTCGCTTTGATTCTTCTCACTGTGTATTAGTTGTAGTGGATAATGCTAATTCTGCTCATTCACTGCAGTCCATTGGTTTTGTTGGTCCTGGAGTCAGCCTCATTGGTTTAGCAACTGCAAGAAACCCCTCTGTTGCTTCTGCTTGGCTAACATTAGCCTTTGGCTTGAAATCCTTTGGTCACTCTGGATTTCTCGTGAACTTTCAGGTTTCTGATTTCAGTCATGTAAAATTTATCTATATATAAAATTTTCTTTAGAAGTCTTGTCACTCTAATTTATATTCATTTTTCATCACAGGAGATTGCACCACAGTATTCTGGTGTTATACACGGTACAATTTCCACTTTATCTTGTAAACCTCCTGATACTGTATCTAATGTGGCGTTAAATACACATTTAATAACTTTTGCAGATCATTTTTCATTGGTAAACACTTAAAATTGTTTTGAACCTGTATTATGTTATCTCTGTGTGGCAAGTGGTAAAAGATAAATCTGGTAGCTATATGTTTGGTCTAGAATTTGGTAGTTCCATTTGCTAGTGTGGGAACTAAAATTGAGAGCTTCTACATTGGACTTCTGAACCTATTTGAATTTAATTGGCCAAGCTGTGCTATGGTGGTATAAAACACCTGGCGAAAACGTTCATGGAATTTTATGAAACTGGGGATAATACAACACTTTGGAGTTGATTATTAAATTAAATGGAATTTTTTACTTCTTGGTAGTGGGATGTATGACTATGGGTATAATAGGGTGAAATACCTGTCTTTGCACCTAGATTAAGATTTCTTATGATGAGTACTTTCTTGATTTCTTGTTGTAGGAATGGCAAATACTGCTGGAACACTTGCTGCTATAATTGGAACAGTTGGAGCTGGCTTTTTTGTTGAGCTAGTTGGTTCATTCCGAGGATTTTTGTTGCTTACATCTGTCCTATATTTTCTTGCTGCACTTTTCTACTGCCTATACTCTACAGGAGAAAGAGTAAATTTTGATGATCCTGGTGAGTATAAATGTACAGTAAATTTTGAAAATTTATGTAGAACTTACTTGTATTTACTAGTCTCGGATTTGTGTATACTAGCATTCTTGGTGTTTTGCGAAAGGTCTTGCAAGCATTTACTCAACGCCTCTAAAGAATCTATTATACATAGGGGTGTATCAATCATTCATGAATGTTTTCTTTTGCCTTTAGAGTGACATTTAATTTTACCATGCATGCATGTTTATATGATAAATATTTACTCTTTTACATCTTATAATAAGTACTCCCTAATATTTGAGAAAAATATTTAAAATTATAGAAACAATGTTCACAAAGAAGACAGTTAATTTACAAAAACATGTCAAATACAAACTAAAACTTAAAGGTATAGGTTAAGCAAAATGAAGAAAATAGGCATAATATCATGAAATTTAAAATTTGCTGACAATACAAGTTAAGAAGACTTTTTAACCCCATATTTTGTCCTACTCTATGTCCAAGACACATCAAATTTCATATGTTTTCCATGCACTGCCTACATTAGGTCGAACTAAGATAACCAAAACGTTCTGTTTTATTCTATCGATATGCTAAATCTTACTTGAGAGATTTAAAAGCGCATGGTGGTTTACACACACATACATGTTTTACATAATGCTCCTGTTATGTTTAAAAAATGTTTCACACTGGTTTCCATTTCACGTTGTAATAGTTGTTTGCTCCTGTTCATTTATATATTGCTAATGAAATGTATCTCTAATTCTATGTACAGTTGGTTGACTGGTACCGGAAGCTAAATAGAGTACAATTGTACAGCTCGATTACTTGTATATGAGAGGAGGTTAAAGTGAAGAATGACAGAGATAGTTTACATTTTCTAACTGTCATGTTCTGTTGTATAAGAGACACCAGCCATCTATATTGAGTGTAAAATTGATGTATTAGTTTTTTCTTTTCTTTTTTTCATGTACATTGAAGGTCTCTTCTACTTGCATTTGGACTTTTCGGTATTCTAACCCGTAAAGAACGTATTAAAAGAATAGTTCTTATTGTTACGACTTACAAAAGAAATTTTGCAAGAACCGCAAGAATCTTGTGACAACATGTAACACTTGCAAATAACAACTACTTTCACTTCCATGTATGGTGAGCCAGAATTTGATTGGAAGATTGGTCAAAAACCTCATTTTTATGCATGTCTTGTGTTAATCATTCGTAACAAATAGCGTTACTTATATTAAAAATTGAAAATAGAAAGAACAAGGACAAAATATGGAGAATATGGTTTAAGGTCCAGTGCATTTAAGTGGTTCAACGGTGTACCTTTAATATTTACTTTTAGGAAAATGATAAAGAGTGTCCTTAAGACACTAGTTAAGAAAACTAATATATAACTATTGTGTTTGAAAATGGTGTATTCAACTTTGTAGAAGTTTAAATATTGTTTAATAGTGTTCCTTGGCTACTTGTTAGCATAATGCTTACTTTTATATCCCCAGTCTCCCTATTCTCCCACCTGCTCCATATTTACTTCACTTTTTCTAGAATCTTCCACTTTAGAAGAACCAATTGCAGTTACAAATAGGAGGGAAGATGTGGTACTTAGCGATTTTTGTGGTTTGATGCGGCTTTTATGAAACAGGAAGCAACAACCGGTTGACTGCGGTGGTGTGGTTGGAGTTGTTGGTCTTGGTCCTTGTTGCTTTCTTGCAAATCAAAGTGAGCTTGGCCCTCACTTTGTTAAGGTGTGTGAAGAGTCGACCTCAAGTGTGATGATCTTAGTTGCTAGGGTTTTTGTGATTTGCAAGTCTCACAATTGATGTGAAGATCTTGGTGTCTTTGTTACAACCTCCAAATAATGGGACTAATGTGCAGGTGGTAACATGAGTGCAAAATATAAGCTCCTGATCGTGTGTTCATGTGTTGTTTGTATCCAAGCATACAAGAGAAGGGACTTGGTTTGAATTGTTTTCTACAGTTCATTTGCTGCAAAATAATTTGGGGACTATCTTCTAGAGATTTTTAAGAAGAACACAAGCTAATTTACATATTTGTTAACTCCGACTAGGATCCATCTCAATATAGTTCAAGGCAGAACAAGACTTTCAACAAGTTTTAAGCGAATGTGTAAAAAAAAGAAAGCAAGTTTCCAATGAATAGATATATTGGTTCTTAAAATTGTAAAGATTAAATTTTTAAAAAAAATGCATAATTAATATAAAATCATTAAATTTTAAGTTTGCCCCAATGCAGGTTAGGAAGGCTTTTTAACTTTTTGAATCATGAAATTTTAAGTAGTCAGTATAATTCAAATTGATCAAATCATCAATAATATGTGTTCATTAGTTTTCTATAATTTTCTCTAATTTATGACTTCCGTCAAGAATTCTAAAGTATTACGTGAATTTATGAATGTTGGTCATCTAACAATTTATGATATTTAATCAAAACACTAAAATTAAGGATGATGTGGTAATTTTAAATTATGTGGATGGTCGATATGGACGCCACATCAACATTTTGCTTAAATATGTGAATGATTTATTCTATATAACTAAAAGTTTTAAATAAGTAAATTAATAATTTTTTTTATTTTTTTAATAACATATTAATTAAAAATTGCAAACTTTAACTCCCCTTTTCTCAAAAAGAAATAATAACTTTCTTCATTATCATTATCATCTTCAACACCCATCAATGCATCTTATTTATGTACACCTAAACTATAAAAAAAGCAACAAATTTAAAATATTTATGCATCAAGACCCAATAAAAATAAAAATAAAGCATATAATGTTGGCAATGTACACCCATGGCCACTTTACTCTAATGCACAATGAGACTATACTACACCATGGCTTGTTCTAGGTCTGGTGGCTCATTGTTCATTGTGTTTGTGTTTGCGTTTGAAGCTGATGGTTCAATCAGGATGGTTTTTTCGTTATAATGGCGGTGTTGCGGCTCTCTATGGTAACACTGCACGTCTGTACAAGCCTCAACAGCTTCCCAACCTTCTCCGGTTGTCCTCTTAGATGTCGTTGACTTGAAAGTTTATCAAGGGTTGTGATGTGGTAATGTATCCAAAAACTGGATGGTTGATGGTGATTTGTTTTTCAGATCTACCGTCTTCGCGCTGGTGGGTCTGTGTTGTTGGTATCTGTCGCGTTTTTTCCAGCCCGACGACTGTGATGAAGCATCGTCTAATTATTTCAGTTGTTTGCCCTATTAAAATCTGTATCAATTCACATGATTGATTCTGACTAATGTGATGTCCTAGTCATTCACTATGTTTGACTTGGATTGTGGTGCTTGAAAGAGTCATTTAGCTTGCTATTGTTTCTAGGGAGTTGATGGTACGTGGACCCGCTTCTGTGTTGACGGATGGTCTATTCACTACAATGTAGACCTCGTGTTAGTTTTAGGATTAATCAGAGGCTGATCCTAATCCACGTGTGTTGTTATAATTTTTTTTATTACTCTATTGGGTCGACCTACACTTCCGTGTGGATTTACTGTGTTAGTGTTAGGTTTATGTCCCCTCAATTTATTTTATGTATTTTCCCCTTTTTTAATAATATAAATGAGCTCTTGACATAGATTAGAGTCTAGTTGGGACACCTTCTATTATATTTGATGTCATTGTGTTCTTTTTTTTTTGGGTCTTAGATGAAATGGTAATCCAATGAAATTAAACTCACACACAACTGTGAGGTCTCTGGTTCGAACCTGGGTTACGACGTCCGACCTTACAATTTCGACATTTGCCAGCTGAACTAGGACTTCTAGACGATATCATTATGTTCTTAATTTAGAAAAAATATATATTTAAGCTCAATATACACGAAGTAGAAGGAAAAAAAATAACTATCCATCAATTTTACACCCGGTAGATGGTTGGTGTCTCTTATACAACACATGACAATTAGAAAATGTGAACTATAGTTGTCATTCTTCACTTAATCTCCCCTCAAGTAATGGAGCTATACAATACTATTCTACTTAGCTTCGGTTACACTCATCAGCCAAGTGTACATTTCATCTAGGGGTGGCAAAAAAATTCATGTCTGCGGGTATCCACGGATAAAATCTGTCATGGGCACGGGGCAAATAGCTAAACGGGTCCCGCGGGTATAATATACAGGTATTTAACTACCCGTTATTTTATGGACACGGACATGAATTTGATGATACCTGTACCCGTTAATAAATTAAGTAAATTACTAAAATATTCATGGGTATATATAAAATAGCTTGGAATGCATATGAATTTTTGGATGTTTATTTGGATTTTAGTCTTTTCTACCTTTTATTTGGAGGTTTTTATGTTTTTTGGATGTTTGATGTTTTTATCCTTTTATTTTACTTCAAGAAATTGTATGGATTATGTAAGAATCATATGCATTATGGTAATGATGAATTTGCTTGAGATTATGTAAGAATCGTGATTTTTGTTGGATTATGAAATTTAAATGGAATGTTATGTATGGATCTTTAAAAGTTGAAGTTTGTAGGTAATTAAAAAAGTATTTCTTTTTTTGTACAAAAAAAATCAAAAATCCATGGGTACCCGCGAATATCCGTGGATTATCCGTATAGAGATATATGCACATGACAGAATATCATACTACCGTACACATGGATATCCATTGACATCCAACGAGACGGGGACGAATATCATACTACCGTACACATGGATACCCATTGACATCCCTAATTTCATCATAAATATAATCTCCCCTTCAAGGTCTTCACTCTTTTATAGTCCTGCAATACTCAAACCTTGTGTGTATATTTGATTGCATTTTTGTATTAGACAAAATTGATTTAAGAGGTGTAAAGTTGATTTTAAAATGTTTGATTATTATCTAGAAAAATTGATTATAGTTTATTTTTATTGCAAAAGTTTATTTTAACTTAAAGTAAGAATTTTAAGCTTTTGACTTTATAATAGTTTTTTAGCATAAATTTTATTCTTCAACTCATTTTATGTTTCTACCTTGGTCACTTAAATTATTACGCCAACCTTTTTTTATGGATTAAAAGTGGGGCGGATTAGACGACCTTGCCACCGCTTTTGTGAGATTTTCGCATGAGAAATCCTTCTTTTGAAATCACTAACTATGATTTTTGAATTAGTTTAAAAAATAGGTAATAAAAATTACTCGAGATGCCCTTATAGAGAAACATGAAGAAATAAGTTAACAACGCTACTCTCACTTGATTTTTACTAAGCAGTAGGGGTAAGGGCCGACCCATAGTCCATCGAGGCTGGACTAGACGACTGGGCCTCAAAATTTTTGGGGCCATAATATTTTTTATTTTAAATATAAGACCAATAAAGATATGTTATATATTGATAAAGTTAATAAATAATCATTGGTGCATTGGTCTACCGGTAAAGCTTCCTGCATCTTATTGCAAGGTTTGTGGTTCAAAATCAACTAGGCTCACTTTTTTTAATAATTATGTTAGTCAAACCAACTTCTAAAATTAAAAGGGCACCTTCAAATTTCTTAAGACGGCCCTTAGTAGGGGTGGATAATGATGTCAACTAAGAGATATTTATAAGAATTTTTTTAGTTGATAGAGTTAGATAGATAGCAATGTAGATAGAACAATGTGGCGTTTTAGAGACATATGTATGTTTTAACTTTAATTTGTGACCAATCTACACTACTCCTTTGTTTCTCTCTGTCTTAACTCTCTATTTTCTCTCTCTAACATAATGAGAACCATCATCTCTCTTGTTTCCACTATTGCATACCTACTACAACAAATCTGAATGAAACAAAGTGTTCCCCTAGCCTCTACCAGAACTCTAAGAATATTTTATGATCATAAAAGCTTTCTTTTTCTCTATCTTGAGTTTAGAGTTTTTGAAAATTGTTTTCAGAATTTTAAAAAATGGCTACATATTATTTTAGCCAAAATTGTTTTCAATATTTTTTTTTAAAAATGGGCTGCATATTGAATTTCGAACAAAATAATAAATACAATTCTAATTCACTTTGAAATTAACCCCTTAAGATCCAACCATAATCATATTAAAGAGGAGAGATGAGTATGAATACAGTGAAATTGAACACATTTTTGTAGAAAGATGAATTGTTTTTTATTTTCTAGGTTTCAGGTTGCATATTTTAATTTAAAGTAGCATCTCTTTTTTGGTACAAGATTTGCCACAAATGTCATTTTTAAGTTGCCTAACTCTTATCCCAACTGTTTAATAAATAAACTATTATATGAGTGGTTTATAGTGCAACTTTTACATAGTGGGAAAACTATCAATTTCCCATGCTAAACGCCCCATGCAAAAATAAAATTTTAGGTGGTTTAAAATGTATAATTAAAAATATATTTATCAACTATTAATTTGTTTATCAATGAATGGTATTATTCACTTTACTCTTTAAAGTAAGTTGTTTACTTTAAACGATCTAGATCCTTATTTGAGTGTAGACTTCTTCCATGGGTTGTTATCAGAATTGCATATATCAAATACATTGACTATATTATTTAAGAAAAGATACTATTATTGTGTTTGCATTTTTAACATATGGCTTCAATATTTTATATAGATGATGTTGGGGGATCACAAATTAAAGGAAAGGGAAAACGTTCGAAGAAGGTGTTGGAGTTGCAGAAGCCCTCAAAAGCTAGCACCTCATCAAAGCCAAAAAGTAAATCTCACCTCATTTTATCTTTTTTACATTTGATAATTTTTTTTTTTGAAAGATACAGCCTTGTGAATTGTTATCATATAGGTTCAAGCCCTGTATAAATATCATTAAATTGTCTCACAAAGAGATATCGTGCATTTGAAGCATTGTATGGCATGAAGTGTAGAACACCTTTGTATTTGTCAGAAGTCGGGGTCATAGAAATACTTCTATTTGAGATGATTCAAGAGACTACTAAAATGATAAGTTTAATTGAAGAAAAAATGAAAATATTTCTAATAGGTAGATAATTGAGATGTTGAGAACATTGTTATATGATAATAAAATTGTCATGTTGGATGAAATTTAAAACATTACTGAAAATATGTTGTGTTTTAACTTTTTAATTTGATTTTAATGTTTGAAACAAAAAAAATATTGTTTAAAAAAAACCGCACCAATCGATCCAATCCAAACCACATTGGTTTGATTTGGTTTGGTTCGGATTTTATTTTAAAAGTCAACCGAACCAAACCAAACCACATCCTTTTTTACCTTGCAGTTCGGATGACTTTTACCCTCAAAATCGAACCAAACCGCACCGCGCACACCCCTAATTGAATGTAATGTTTGATAGGAGAGAATATGGGATTTGGATCCTCTCATTCCCCTCATTCTATCATCTCCCTCCTTCACCAATTTGTATTTATCTCTCTCTAAATTGAAGAGAGAAGATATATATATACACACACACAGAGAGAATAAAAAAATAAGATCAAGAAATAAAGAGAAAATTAAGAGAGAGATAGACACAAATTGAAAAACAAGAGAGAATCCAAATTGGAGAATATGAGTGGAACCACTAGATCTAGTACAAGTAATTGATGCAAACAATAAAATGTGCATTGTAAATTTTGGAGTATCACTTTGGTTCTTACAAGAACAAAAGAGCAAGTGATAAGAAATAGAGAAGACAAAAATACTATATTTTTGAGTTAGATACGGATATCGTCCAACACATTCACCACAAGAATAAAAATAAAATTTTATCATAAAGGATAAGATATATATATATATATATATATATATATATATATATATATATATATATATATATATATATATATAATATATAAACAC
>Ga0228710_1001501_pt1 | contig 35178 bp, 16 predicted proteins | sample MedpolnodulmetaG_FD_177995 | JGI IMG/M metagenome (GOLD analysis project Ga0228710, IMG submission 177995) | Root nodule microbial communities from Medicago polymorpha collected in Santa Monica, California, United States - pink nodules | ecosystem: Host-associated > Plants > Roots > Nodule... | reverse complement strand
TTCTTCCTGAATCACTAGTAAACTCAGTTCACATGTTGCGTTTTTTTAAAAAATTATCACGTACCTAGACTCATTTAACATTAACATCCATAAATCATGACTTCTATGTATGATCGTGTCATGATATTGATATAGATACCAATATTTATAGGACAATAGTTATTTTGGTCTATGAATATGTAACGATAACAAGTAGTTCTAATGTATCAAAATTTTAAAATAGTTTTTGACTATGCTCTATGGTAGTCAATACACTTATTTATTTTTCTATTAGTCTCTATAAATACTTACTAACATAAGAGTTAATGTCATTGTTGAGGATTATTTTAAAGACAGACTATTTTAACAAACGAAATATACAATCAAAGACTATGTTAAACTTTAATACATTAAGAGATTATTGTGATTTTTTTTTAGATATTCAATGACCAAAATAGCAATTACTTCAATATATATTGTACGGCATTAGACCTATTATATTTCTTAAATAAAAAAAAAACTTATTATTTTATTTATTTATTCTACTATTATGTGGTCCTTGTAAGCCAGCTGAAAAATTAGAGCCAGTAATCAAAACAAAAAGATAGAGCCAATGGGTTAAATGGAGCAGGTGAGGTGTTCCTTTCCGAAAGTAATGCATGGTTCCTATGAAATGAAATATTAAGGGGAAATCACTCTCAACAAACTCTATAATTGTCTTCTTGAGTCATGACCCTTCTAAAAATTTATCCGATTTCGGATACTTCAATTTATTTTCAATAAGATTTTCTTTTTGGATTAAACTAAAGTTCAACCTTTCAAAGCCTTGCGACTCATTTCTTCGAAGAAAAAAAATATATCACGACTCATTTTTAAGTGAAGTCAATCCAAAGAATTAGTTCATCCTATCTAAAAAGGTTATAGTTCATACTTCATAATAACTCAGGGCTTAAAATGTCTCTCAACGATTATCAGATTCAAACATTGAGGGCACAAGTCATAGCGATCTCTTCATTATTCTCTAAATGCTTCTTTTCACCACCTATAAGTACATTCATTTAAAACAGTGTAGGTTACACTTTTCTAATCTCAAATACCTAATTCGATCATATAAACTGGAAGACATAATCATGTCTGAAATAATGACGTCTAATGAAATTGAAGAGTTAAAATATATTTTGTCTTGTTATTATACTTTCTTTGTGGATATAATTGGTAGAGGAGGAAGTTTAGCTTGCTGTTGGAAGAAAAAAAAACTCTTAATTGTAGTATCAGAAGTTACTCACAAAATCATATTAACTTAGAGGTTGGTGATCCAGTGTGAGGTCGTTGGAGGTTAACCTACTTTTATGGCATGGCGGAGGGGGGACGTGGTAAGGATTCTTGAAATATTCTTAGGCAATTGTCACTTCAGTCAGCTCTTCCTTGGTGTGTTATTGGAGACTTTAATGATATTCTTTCGACAGAGAGAGAAAAAATGGACGATTAGAGAGGTAGCCTTGGTTAATACATGAATTTCGACAAGTAGTTCTGAACATTTCCAAAGTGTTTACACTCTACAGAAAATGTGTTCAGAAATTTCAAGTAATTCGTAACCACTTACATTGTGTAACTGAAGACGCTTCTCCATGGTTAGCAATATAATCCCTTGTAGAGAGAGAGAGAGAGATTAGTTATAAGATAAATTGACAAAATCATCCGATGTCGCTAAAATGAAACACTTGTGCAACAAATTTGCTCATCCTAAAATATTTGAACGACATTGGTTAAATTTTTTTTTATCGAAACAACTTAACTTTTATCATTAAATAGGAGAAGTCTCAAAAACTTGATATCATTAAATAGGAGAAGTCTCAAAAACTTGATGAATGATTAGAACATAGAAATTTGCCGTCTTAACTAAGAAATAAGCAATCATATTCACTTGTCACCTAATAAATTTCATCATGAAGCTTGGACGCTAATAACATTCACCCAACCTTTACCAACAACTAGTCTAATGGCTTCAGCTGCATATGCTTCCAAGAAGTTTGAGTCATAATGAAATCCCCTTCCGAGTAGGGCACACAACATCCGACAGCTGAGATGCCACAAGGCCTTGGAAATGTGACGTCTACATTGCACTTGACCCACTCGTGGGGAGGTTTTTCCCAATTGGTACTGCTATTTCTGTTTTGAACCGCTGCTGCCCTTGTTCAGCATTCCACACCAAATTATTGCGTGCTGCCCAGCTGCCAAAGCAAGACAGCAACTTTGCCTGCTGTATCACTACTTTCGTACCACCCACCTGTAACTGCTCCGTATTTGTGAATTCCTTCACAGCAATTTGATAACGGAATCCTCCATAGTCATCAAACAGAGGTGTTCTAAGAATGGCATGCGCTACCTCATCTGAAAATGCTCCCCTTTTCTCCTCTCGTTTAAACCAACCAGACATTTGAAACTAATAAATTTACGTACTAATTTATCTGATTTCCGCATCAACAAACATTTCTTCTTCTTGAAGTAGAGAATAAAAACAATGACTCAAACAAGTAATGCAAAAACACTTGTCTAAGAACACAAAACTACGAGTTATATATACACTATACAATAATTAAAATCAAGCTAGGAATTGAAAAAGAATAAGCTGAAACAATTGACCAAGTCACAAAAACTACACCTCAACTTTATTATATTTCATATTAGTAAAAAATCCATCCCATACTTCAAGAAAAAAACAGAAGGGGATAGAATTAGAGATGTTACAATCACAATTAGATTCTTAATCCACATATTAACCCTCATATTAGCAAATTAAAAAGGAAAAAATTAAGCCAAAATTAGAAACAGTCAAAATTTATCTGAGTCATGATCCTCAAAAACCACTGCCAAACCAGTCACAGCCTTAACCCCAGTCAGTGAACCCTTCGGCTTTATCTCCGGCGGCTTCCATTCGATAACCACCTTCTCCTCTTCGCCGGAACTCTCATTAACACAATTTTCCTTCAAAATCTTCTGATTCTGCGAATTCACATTCATCCGTGTGTAAGATGAGAGCCATTTCGCTTTGACATATTCGACTCTCCTCCACGGCGGAACTGGCATTCCCTTCTTCTTCAAACTCTGCTTCGCCGCCTCGGATACAATAGCCACAATACTCTGTAAACGATCACACTTGCCAACAAATATGTAAGGAAGATTCTGGAGAATCATCTTGTAAGCTTTTGTAGATCTAGCAATCTCAAACTCCGACTTGAAATCAATGTCAATTATCAACCGTTCATTACCATTCATCACATCAATATATTCATATTTCCCTGTTCAAATTCAAAATCATTTCATATAAATCAATATTAAGAAATTCTAATATTTCATATATAGAAATTATTCAATTAAGTACCAGCAGGATATGAAGGAGATTTCTCCCAACGCGATTTACAAACGGAAGCATCGTATCCGAGAGCTAACAAACTTTCAGTAACGATTTTGCGGCAGAAACTATCTTTGCGTTTGCAGATTTTATTCTTATCAACAATCTTTGCAGTATCTGCTAGAAGATTTCTCTCAACAACACTTTTACAAGCTACCAAATCCTGTCCAAAACGAAAAACGCGTTTTAGAAACTTTTAATTATTTTATACACCAAACAATCCTTTGCTTAAACAACCACCACATACCTTCAGAATTTCACATGCTTCAGAAATGCAGAAGCTGCCACGCGCTTCTGATTCTTCATCGGAGCTATCTTCACAGCAGTTTCTTCCACACTTGACAGAAGCTAAAACAGATTGTTTCTCATGATTCTCCTCAATGTAATTCGTCACCATTTTCGCCAAACACACCGAGCTCGGTTCGAATTCAACAGCTTCCTTGCATAAATGCGGTTCCAAACCACCACCGGTGATCTTCTCCGGTGCAGAAATTCTCAAAACACCGGAGAATTGTCGCTCGATGAGCCGCTTCAGCCGCGACTTAACAACCGGCTTAACCGGTTCAACACCGGTTCTCTCCTCATCTAACTGAAAATCAATCGGTTGAATTTTCATAGTAAAAACCATCACAAGTTCACAATAAGCACTTTCTCACACTTTCAATTATTTATTTCTTCCATTTCCGAATCTCGAGATTAAACTTTTAAGTTTACAAACTTCTACGAAATCACTTTTTCTCGATTCTCCGCATACGTTTTCAAAATTTGATGACAAAAAAAGGAAAAGTTACAAAAAGAAAAGGAATAACATGTTCTGCCAAAACTGTAAACACTGAAAACAGAGCAAGTTTCTCTAATTTTCTTATTCTACTTTTTTAGCTTTTCCTATTATTATATATAGTCATAATAATAATAATTTTCCTATAACTTGTGAAACTAAACATGGAATAACTTGTAAACTCTTCCAAGTAAAAGTAATCTCGCTTTAGCTTAGAGTTTGATCCAATCTCGCCGGCGCTACCATAACTGAATTTACCGGCGAGACTCCGGCGACTGTTTTGTTACGTGAAGTTATGGATTTCGTGAAGCAATGATCGAGGAGAGGATAAGGAGCGGTTAAGAAAGTGCGGATTATTTAAAGAGAAAGAGGAAAATGCTATGACGTAAGCATGAACTGCCACGTGTAAATCCTACGCGGCGAATCGTGAGAACCTGAGTATGTTACGTGTTGAGGTCTGAACCGGGTTTTAGTTTCAAGTATCGGCTCACGATGCCACGTTACGGTGGGTGGGTGTGGTGTGGGGTTGATTTTTGAAATGACGAAAGTGACCTTATCCTTTTGCAAGAGCCTCGTGATGCGGACGCTTTGGAAAATTGATTCACGATAGGGGCATGGGTATGATGGAAAATCCAAAACTTTTTTCGGTTTTTGGGTTGAGATGTTGAGGGTGGCTTTGTATTGACGAGAATATCCTCACTGTAGTGCAACAGAAACTATAATTTCGACCAAAAACCTGTCCAGGAGGAAATGAGATTAGGGTTAATTTAGGAATAATATGTACCCCTAGTCTCAGGCAATGCGTCATGTCAAACATTTTTTTGTGGGAACTGTATTGACTGAACCGGCCCTGCATTATTAACACTGCACTGTTTTGTCTCAAAGTAGAGCCGTTAACATGTCAAATAAATTGAAATTCGTTTCGGATCGACTCGATTATATATATGTGCACCCGTGGGCTAGAATTTTGCCGTATTTGAGGGAGTGAGTATTGTGACATATCAACTATGAGTTAAAGATCTCAAGATTAGATTTTTTTTAGGGAAGATCCCAACATTAAATAAAAGAGTACAGGTTGAACAAAAAATAAGTCAATAACTCATATACTTAAGATGTGAATTATTGTCACTTGTATGGTTGCTCTTTCTCAAATGTATTGATCAACACTAATTTTGGCTCCCCATGAGGCACAATAATGCTATTATATCCCGATTCAACATTGTCGAAGGTGGGAATGGTTATTGGTGGTGGATCATGGACACAGAGAGACTAACACATAGTGGAGATATGTTAATGTGTAAAAATGTGAGTTAAAATCCTACATTGTGTTCAAGAGTAGATGTTGAACAACATATAATTGAGATAACTCATATCCTAATGCCTTAAGACTAATGTAATGATACAACTCAATGTAAGCTCCCACAAAAGTCTCAAGTATTATGATGATTTGTTTTGTTAGTTTTTGGGTGCCACTTGTTTAATTTTTTTATCTTAAATTTAAGTTTTTGGATCTCATTTGCTTTCATGCAATTTTTGTTATTCAACCTTTATTATTTTAAATTTTTTCACTTTTGGTATTTGTTGGATCTGACAATGAAAAAATGTAGATGTGATTTGCTCTAATGAGTTGACAAAATACATGCTTATTAAACATTTTAAATTGATGGGACAATTTATTTATTAAGTCTAATATCTTGGTAGCATAATTACTTAGTAATCTTTGATTCCTTCAACAAATCCATAAAATTACTTGCAACTCACTCTATTCTATATACTCTCGCGGATAAAAAACACGCGCTATTGTTTTTTCGTTATCATTTATCTCATGTTCAAATTTATTTTTATCTTCTTTCTTTTTCTAATTTACTTTCTCTCCTCTAATGAAATAAACAAACAAAAACATATCTCTATGAAAAAACCATCAACCACATTTTTTACCATTTTTTACATTGATTGCAAGTGTATCTATTGTGCAAGATATAAATAAGATTGTCAATATACCTAATATTTGCAATTAAAAAGCACAGTTCAAAGTCTCCGGCCTACAACAATTAGGGGTGTTCGTGGGTGGGTTTGGGTTGGGTTTGGCCAAACGCAAAACCAAACCAAATAGGGTACTCCGGTTTGGGTGAGGTAAAATAACCACCCGTTATACTATTGGGTGAGTTTGAGAAAACCCACTAATTTGTGGGTTGGGTTGGATTAGGTAATGGGTTACCCAACTTATTTTTCTATTTTTTTAACATTAAATGACTAAATGATAAGACCTCATAATTTTGTTTTAAAATAACACTCTACTTTTTAATTTTCTTAAAAAAAAAACTGTTTAACTTATTTTACTATAAAATACTTGCAACAAATTAAAGTTGCATGATATAAAATTGCATTAGTATCAAAATAACCAAAAAGTGCAACATATTAATTTGTAACTCTAGTATGTTTTGATTTTCAATATATAGGGTACAATGTGTATGTTTTGGAAATATAACTTTCTTCTATCTATGAAAATAAAGATAAAAAATATTAACATTATTAGGTAAATGGGTTTTTTGGATTTGGGTCTGGTTTTACCTGAAACCCATTTATTTTTATGGGTTTTCCATTTTTAGAAATCATACCCACCCAATTATCCAACCCAACCTATTTTTTTAGGTTTTTTTGATGGGTTTGACCGGGTTTTTCGGATTGACCCAACCCATGAACACCCCAAACAACAATAGATCAATCTTCCCTATAAAAAAAAAATAGATCAACCTATATAGACTTAGAATTTATAAATTTTAATTTCTACAATTGATTTTAACCATTAAATTTAGGGTTAAATATGTTTTTAGTCCTTACATTTTGCGCCCCTTTGAAAAATAGTCCTCACATTTCATTAAATGTTTTCAAAATTCTCACATTTTGTCTCCGTTATCAAAATTAATCCCTGCTGTTAATTCTCTAACGGAATGATGATGTGGTAGTTAGTTTGTCCCAATTATTTTAAGGTTAAATATGTTTTTGGTCCCTACATTTTGCGTGATTTTGAAAAATAGTCCTTGCATTTCAATAAATGTTTTTAAAATCCCTAAAATAATAATGACTATTATTCAAAGTCACGCAAAATGTAGAGACCAAAAACATATTTAACGCTAAATTAATTGGGACCCACTAACTGTCACATCAGCATTCTGTTAAAGAATTAACAGCATGGACTAATTTTGATAACGAGGATAAAATGTGAGGATTTTTAAAAACATTTAATGAAATCTAGGGATTATTTTTCAAAGGGGCGCAAAATATAAGGACTAAAAACTTATTTAACCCTTAAATTTATTCTTCAATCCCTTCTCACATAATAATTCAAAACATAGGTCATTCATTTAACTCACTCACTTTTTAATTAAAATCAATTATTTAAAATCAATTTATATCACCGAAAAAACCAAATACATATATTTGAAGATTCAAACATGAGGAGCACCGTTATCTATAGTCTGATAACCTTTATGAAGCCCATATACTTCAAAATGGACGACATACTGTATCCCTTGTGTATCCTGCACCGATATCTGCCCATACTTCCCGATACATATCAGGAGAGTATTCGAAGATTAAATTTTATTTTAAAAAAAAATTATCTGATACTTTTCAGATACATCTGGGATCTGGGATACGAGCGATAGGCGGTGGAAAACCGATATGTGCGGGCTACCTGGTGTTTTTATTATATTTGGTGTATATGTAATTGACTAGGTAATGATGTTTTCTATCTAGGATATATTATATAGGCTAAAGTGCACTTTTCATCCCTTAAGTTTTAAAAAGTTGCTATTTTGGCTCCCTATGGGAAAAAAATGACCAAAGTGACCCCCTATGTTTAGGGAAATATGTTTTTTTGACCCCCTAACATAAGAGAAATATGATCTTTTGACCTTTTATCTTCTCAAAAAGTTGCGATTATGGCCCCTTTTTTGGGATACGTGGCGCCGTTTCAGCAATTTTGGGACAAAAGGGACCAAAATTGTAATTTTTTTAAATAGGGGGCCAAAATCGCAACTTTTTGAAACTTAAGGGGTGAAAAGTGCACTTTAGCCTATTATATATGTAATTGACTAATTGTCCCTTTTTTTATTATCAATATTACTTACATTTATGTTTCTATCGTTGCCACCGTCTGTTTTGTGTCTCTTTGTTTGTTTGATAACGATGTTATTGGTGATTGTTGTGTAAGGCAATTTCATTGTTGTGCCTTATCGTTTTTTTATGTCTGTTTGGTCTAGGTTTTGCGTCAATTTTATTTTTTTTGCTTCAGAGTTTTAGTCCATATTTTGTATTTAGAGTTTTAATATGTAATTTAAATTTAATTTTTTTATTGAAGTATCTCAGCCATATCGTATCTTGAGTTTTAAAAATTTTCCGTATCGTATCTGTGTGATGTGTGTGGGCTTCACAGGATAACCTTAACGTATGTGGGCTTCACAGGATAACCTTAACGATTGTGGGGGTGGGGGTTGGAACTCAAACTGATACTTGAGAAACCTACGAATCTAGGGCTACTTCCCTATTCACTAGCTTACCTGATTCCGGATGGAAAAACATGCCATGACCCATGCCTTTGTGTCACCCATATAACGTAAGTTATCACGTTTCTCCTAATATATACTCCCACTATCTCCAATCTCCAATATTAATTATAGTATTTAGTTTTTATATAAAAATAAAAATACATTAATCCTTCGATTAATTAGTAGTATCATTTGATTTTTCTTTAATTTAGTTTTTTATATAAAATTAAAAATAAATTAATCCTCACAAAAAAAAATACATTAATCCATCAAGTAATTTAGTATCATTTGATCTTTGACTGAATCTTAGAAGCTAAAAATACTTTTTTTTTAATCTAAGTATCCTCCGCGCACGAATACGGAGATCAATCTCTCGAGTTTTGTACGTCACAAATATGCAACAAACTCTCCTTAAAAGTATAAATGTTATTACATGTTCAAGAATGAATTCAAATTTAAGAGTTTAATTAAGTTAGAAAAGAACCATATACCATCTCATATAAATGTGTTTGGAAAATTTGTGTTTATAATGTAGGAAAGACTAAGAAACTGATTCCAAAAAATAAACGCCGAGATATTTATACATGTGTTTGTTTCAAAGATTAAATTTACAATTTTGGGAATAACATTCCATGGAACATTATTCCTAGGAATCTTAATCCTATTAAAGTGTTTGTTAATTAATTTAGTTTCCCATGAATGTTTTTAAATATATTTAATTTATAATTTAAAACAAAAAAATAAAAGAGTTAAAATAGTGTGATAGTTGGAAGTTATGGGTGGTTACCACTTATTCCCATGGGAATAAAAGATTCCCCTACTTTAACATGGGAATAACAAATGGAAAAGTCATGCGTAAATTTTATTCCTAGGAATAAAATATACTTAGGCATAATTTATAATAACTTGAAACAAACATAGAAACCAATGGTTCCCAATGTTACATTTCTGGGAATAAATTTGCAATCCATGAAACAAACACCCAATAGCAGTGTACTATTTCTTATAAATTTCAGCGGCCATTTTGAGCTTTTACCGTAGATAATTTGTTGTTTTCTCTTTTTATTTTTGACAAAAATAAACAATATTCATTCATTCAGATCGATAGAGTATATCGATACAATACAAAGTCTCTAAAAATAAAAATGATAAATCTGCGAACAAACTCACAATATTCATTTTAATAGCATAAAACGGCAGAATGCATATGCCTACAAAGCCATTGAAATACTCATGTTTTCGGATCTCCAACGTTGACGACGCAAAAGTTATTGATTGAATTTGCATTTGATCAAAGTTAATCTTTCAACCTGAATCAAATAAACACTGCATAAAGTCGGAAAATCAAAATAAACAAAGAAGCGTTAGACGATGAAATCACCAAAACAAACGAAAGAAAACTTTTTTTTATTTAAAAGAAAACTTAAAATATGTGAAAATAACTTATAATAAAAGAGAAATTAAAACAATATGAAATGGTGATTTTTGGTCAAAATTGATCTTAAATCACATCTCTTTAATAGATCAAGGAAAAGAAAAGTTGTGACGATTAGAGTTTTAGGTTTATGTTTTATACTCTCTTCGTTTCATATTAAGTGACACAGTTGACTCTATCTAATACCAATGCATGTTTTTTTTATCTTTAATCTCTTTAATTATCTACTAGAAAAAATTATGATAATTTAATATTTTGAAAATATTTATCGAGACAAATCCAACAATATCTTATATGATATTATTTAGAGTAAATTACACTCCCCTCCCCTCAAAGATGCTTGAATTACACTCTCCTCCCCTCTTATGTTAAAATATACACTTCCATCCCCTCTTATTCAAAACATATTAGAAAATATTCCACTCCCCTCCCTTGAGAGAAGCTTGAATTACATTTTCTTCCCCTCTTAAGTTAAAATCTACGCTTTAGTCCCTCAATAATTTTTTTTTTAATTTCTAATAATCTAGCAAAAAAATAATATAACACGCTTCAAAGAAAAATAGCAGTGCGGGTTCATTTTAATATAATCAAATTTTGAATACATATCTTTCTCTATTTTTTTTATTCACAGTCTCATTAACATATAGTTTTAAACCCTATTAAAAAATATGAAACTTAAAATATGTGAAAAATTACTAAAGTCGATTAAATATGGTTATTTAAAAGTGAATTTTATACTCTAAATTATAAAATCAATAACAAAATATTTAAATTTAATTGTCATTGTCATTTAGATTATAAGGAAACGAATTTATATTTTTTTAATGGTGATTCAAAATTAATATATATTATAAAAATATTTATTTATGTTAAAATAGATTAAAGTGTAGTTCATATTTAATTATTAAGGGAGAGGGTTGTAATCAAGCATCTTATAGGGGAGTAAAAATTTTACTTTTCAAGGAAGAGGAGTGTATATTTTAACATAAGAGGGAATGAGAGTGTAATTCAAGCATCTTTGAGGGAAGGGGAGTGTAGTTTACTCTATTATTATTATTTTTTTTAGGGATAATTTACTCTATTATTTATCTTTGTATATTAGTATAAAAGTATGGTCAAAGTATGTAAGATACATTATTAACTAAGGCATCTAATATAGAACGGAGGGAATTCTAAATTAAAAAACGAAATGACCCCTCCCCCGTAGCTTTTTTTTCTTTGATACCAAAGACACTAACCAACAAGCAACACAATTTTCTAAAGCAAGCAATTGACAACTATCTAGTCGCACTTTGTCATCATTTGAAGGAAAATATCTTTTTAGAGTAAATTTGTAAGAAAATACTTGATTGGTCATAAGATTAAGACATACTACATCCTCTCTTTTTTTTAAGGAGACACACACTACATCTTTTTTTTTTTTTGAAGGAGACACACACTACATCTATAAATACATTTTTTTAGAGCTATATATAAATACATAGAATTTGATTATTTAAAATATACACATTATTTAACTGTCTTTTTTTCTACATATTTTTTTTTATTATTGTCGGTGTGTTCATTCATAACTTATGGCCATGCAAAAGTTTCTCCATGCATAGCGCTTTGTTTAGGTCAAGGTGCCATCAATGTGTGGTACGGTATAATAGCCAACAGATTTTTTTTCTGAACAAAATAGCCAACAGATTTTGAAAACCAGGATTTGTGAATACACATATTTTTCTCTCTGAAAAAATGGGTTTGTGAATTGACATCACTCAAAAAAAAATTAAAAAACCCTATCCTATCCTATCTATACAATGGCTAAATTAATGTGTAGTTTTTTAATTTACACTGTTAAAATAAACTCCATTTCAATGTCTTATTGTTAACATTTGAATCATTTGCTTAATAACTATTCCGGATTGGATCAAAGCTCAATTCTTCAAGGATCTCTAAAGGAACGTTCCCTCCTCAATTCATTGGCCAGACAAACATACAAAATGCAGGAACTTTGGCATGAGATCATCCTTAATAAATAACATGTTATCATTTTCTCTAATCATTTCTTCACTATAAATAGATTGACATATGCTCATTAAAAAGTACACAATTTATATTCCACCCCTCCTCCGAAAAGGAGAAGTATTGCCCAAATTGTTTAATCAACTCAATCAACCTCTTCGGTCCACTTCAGATCATAATTAATTGTGATGGTGTATTGGTGTATACTTTTATTAATAATAAATAATAACACATATGACTGAGAAAATAACCTGAAAATAATAGACTAAAAATATGGTGACACGTCCTGTTTTTTAGTGTTAAAGAGCCTTATTACGAAATTCACCCATACTAAATGCGAAAAAAAGAGATATGACAAGTTTGAATCTGCGCTTTGGCATATCAGATGTCATTTGAAGTTGGGGTAGTTCAACTGATTTGAACTAAGAGTTAAAAAATTGAAGGTCAAAAAATTAACATAACAATTAACATATTAACATTTGTTCTTAAAAAAACCATATGAACTTATAGAACATAATGTGCAAAGTCCAATAATATGTCCATAAAAAACCATATTAACTGCACTTATAGAACATGAATGCATGGTATTATTTGAATGTGCATGGTAAGATAATATGTCCATAGAAAATCGTATTATAATTTTATTATATGTATATGTATATGATTTTTTTTATATTGGCTTTACAAAAAAAATTAACATCTGGAACAAGAAAAAAAAAATTACATTTATTAGTGAAAATATATAATATCAATTATGTATTTTATCATTGTTTTTCACTATGATCATGTTTTTTTTTAATAAAGATCCTGAGTTTGAATCCAACCTTAGAAGATTTGTTTACTATAATAATGTTTGGATACAAGGCTCGACGGTGGAGGAAAATGTTATGTTAATTTGTAACATTTAGTGATTTTTTCTATATCAATCTATAACCTATCATTTGCTCTAATTCAAATGATTTTGGGACTTTCTTTTTCCACCCTTTGTGTTTCTTGAGCGCCTTATTTTTCTTTTCTTTTCGAAAATGCCGTTGGCGATTTTAGGATGATATAATCCGAATTATACTTTTTTCCTATTTTTGGATGGAAAAATGAGCTTTTCACCAAGAAAAATGATATTTGAACAACCATTTTAATGACAACTTATGGGACAACCATAATTTACAAAGAAAATGAGGTAGTTGCACAAAAACCAATGCAATAGAGATAGAAATTACACATTTAGTGATTTTTTCTAAATCAATCTCTGACCTATCATTTGCTCTCATTCAAATGATTTCGGGACTTACTTTTTCCACCCTATGTATTTCTTAAGCGCCTTATTTTTCTTTTCTTTTCGAAAAACCCCTTGACGATTTTAGGATGATATAATCTGAAAATAATTTTTCCGTATGAGCTTTTCAACAAGATAAATGATATTTGTACAACCACTTTTGACAACTTTTATTGCAACTTTCTCTCTCATCACATTATGTTTTAAGCAATGATATTTGAACAAACCATTTGGTACAACCTATTTGACAACCTTCCTTTTCTCTCTTTTCATTGGTCAAAAACAATGGAGAGAGAAAAAGGAAGAGAGAGAGTAAGAATATAATGTGAGTATGAGAGAGAAAGTTGTCAAAAAGTTATCACAAAAAGGTTGTACAAATATCATTTCTCTTATGTTTTTAATTTGAGAAATGATATTTGTACAGTCTTTTTATGACAACTTTTTGACAACCTTATCTCTCATACTCATATTATACTCTTATTCTTTCTCTTTCTTTTTCTCTCTCCATTGTTTTTGACCAATAAAAAGAGAGAGAAAAGAAGTTGTCACAAGAGTTGTCTCTAATGGATGTTCAAATATCATTACTCTTTTAATTTCTATCTCTATTGCATTGGTTTTTGTGCAATTATCTCATTCATTTTCTTTGTAAATTATGGTTGTCTCATAAGTTGTCATTAAAATGGTTGTTCAAATAACACAACTCTTTCACCAATCCAGGTTCTACAGTAGTTCGATTTTATAACATGAACACCTAAAGAATAGGGCGCATTCCTTTTTTTTTTTATTATAAAATCCGAACTACCCCTATAACTCCTTTTTTTTCCAAGAATTTAGGGGAAAACATATTCGGATTATATAATCTAAATTATATTAGTAGAAAGATTGAATCTGTTTGCGACATGAATATCTAATTTAAGAACTATACTAACCATCATTGTTAGCTATTTTTGTCGTGTTTCGGTCAAAAATCCGATTTTTAGGCTATTTGATCGGATTGCTCCGAAACTTACTCAGAAAATTAGAGGAAAAAAAATCAAGGATCAAGACTCTCATAGACACATGTTTCCTATGAGACCTCATCCCTCAAAATCCAAAATTTCATCGTTTAGATTCATTCTCTCAACACAAATCCAAAAAAAATTGCATTAGCATGATTTGATTTCTAGAATTTTTCGGTAGTATTTTTATATATATTTTTATTTTATTTGATATTTTATCTTTTTTTCTTTTACTTTTTTGTTTGTTTTTAAAAACAAAATTCAAAATTGCTGAAATGGAAGAGATTCTAATTGTTGTTTATATATAAGCATATTTTTTTCTTCCAAATCCATTAAAGTCATCAAAATCATCGAATCTAAAATTCATTTTTGATTGTGACTACGCTCTTTTCTTTTAAGGTAAGTTTCGGCCCTTGTTGCTTGTGTAAGTTGATAAGCTAAAATGGTAAAGCAAAAAATAGTGGAAACAGCATCCACATTTTTTTACTTTATGCAATGACTATGGAAAAAGTTCGGTAAGATTGCATAGGGACCATTTTTGAAATATTTGTGGTGCTGTTAGTCTAGTGTAGCCTAGGTCATGTTTGAAATTGGCATATTCTACAACTGAAGGATTGTGGCAGACAATGAAATCTTTAGAAAGAGTCATCATTCTAAAGTTTAGAGCATCAGAGCATTGTAGAAATATTGTGTTACCTTTGATTTTTATCTTTCAACCGATCACATCACATTCCAAGCATCAGAGCATTGTAGAAATATTGTGTCGACTGGTTCTTTTATGCATCATATAAGTTATACTCTTTTTCTTTAGGATAATATAAGTGCGGATTAGATAATCTTATCCTTTGAGTAATTAATAATCTATCAAGGACATCCCTTTCATTGTACAATCAATGTCATGTCCTTGCTAAAATACCAAATGGCGCATATTTAATGATCTTATACTTTCATCATGACCATAATTGAAACAAGAGTAGTGCTAGCAACACTCTCTTTTTAACACTCTCTCCACCACTCACTTTTTTATTGACTCTTTTTAACACTCTCTCCACCACTCACTTTTTTATTGACTTAACAGTAGTATGAATCAAAGTTCATCAAGCCAAAGTTTAAGATTAAAAAAAGTTATTTTTGGGTTGTAAACTAAGTATCCTTCCCACGAAACATATGCAATTAATCTTTGAAGTCAGATATGATCACAATCACAATAAAGTTGGCTCAAAAGTTTAGAGAAAATGGACTCTCAATATCTAAAGAGGTACTATCAATTTTACTTCAATCTTAGATGCTACTACATGGAGGTATTGATCCTATTTATATTAATCCTTGGGGCCAATTACATTTGAAAGAGTAAGAGTTTTTGGCTGCTTCAAAAATATTGAAATAGTAGGAGTAATTAATGGCATGAGTGAAAACACAATCGAGCTTATTGTCTCATTTCACTATTCTAAAATGTATGTGTTAGCCTATATTTTCGACAGGCTACAATAAATGCACTCAATGAAGTTCGACTCAGATTTTGAAAGAGTTAATGTGTTTCGATTCCTTAACCTGATTGAATTCTGGGACTTAAAGAGATTTATTGTCTTCATGGTGATTGGTTCGACGAACAAGCAGGAGTCGAAGAGAATCGGTTCGACAAGGAAGCAAGAGTCGACGAGAAGTTGGTGCCAAATGAAAGAATCACACAGCGGTTATCATCGAAGGGTCTTAGTTGAAATTCAATTAAGATGTATCTTAGGTAGTTATTAGCAGTTACGTTCGAACGTTTCTGCGTAGGTAGTTACTTAGTATAAATAATAGTTTTTATAGGAAAAACAGGTCACAATTCAATCATACAGAAAACTTACGCTCAAACTATCCGCAATCAGAGAGAAACGAGCAACAAGTCACAAATGTATGAATTTGTGTACCGATTTACATTCAATTTATGCAATTTAAGTTTTTTTCTTTAAATTCCTAGCAATTTACTTGTTTTTGCCAAGCAATTTACGTTAACCTTTTGAAGCTAATCTCGACTGGTTCAACCTTTGTTGGATTTCGACGGTTATATTCATACTTCTATACAACCATATCGAGAACATTCATCATTTTCTGGAAAAACAATAAACACAATATGTCTTAAGATTTACTGGTTGATCTTGCAAGTAACCATTTGTAAACCAGCGGTTGTTTACCGAAAACCAAGGTAAACAAATTGGCACGCCTGGTGGGACCGAGTGTGTTTTTGTTTAAAGTTTCTTGAAATTGTTTTCTATCAAGACTTGTAATTCTTGTTGTGTATGTTCTTAAGAAATAAGAAGAAACTTCCAGAAATGGTACGTCCTTCGCGTAGTAACGATTCGCCATCAAGCCCAACAATGCAATCGATGGCGGATACAACGTTTGATGCTACCTCACAACAAATTCCACAAGCAACGCTAACCATTGGCGCAAGTCATGATGATACTATAGGGGTAACAATTCCTGCCCATATATCGTCGACCATGCCCGCTTCGGCCTCGACCGTTGATGCAGCAGCCCAGTCTAACGCAAGTTTTGGTGCACAATCGAATCAAAGCCTATGGACCTTTGATCCACTGAATAACAAGAATTATCCATATGGCATGTCTCCATCATTTATGGTAGGCCATCATACTAATCCATCCCCTTACTCAGAGAATTCGAACGTAATGCGCCCTCAATTCTATTATCCTGGCACGAATATTCCTAGTTCAAATCCTCAACAATCACTGGCCAATGCTTCCTTAATGGCTTTAAGACACCAAATGGAAGATTGTAACCATGAAATGGTCAACATGTTGACCCAACAAATTAGAACAGTTTTTAACCCTTTCATTCGAGAAACTCACAATAGTTACCTAACATTGTTTGATCAAATGGGACGAATTGCTGATTTCTTTGGTGCTCCTCCTGCGCGTAATACACCAACACCTCAAAATCAAAACCCAAGACCTATCGAAGGGTACATTGATAGACCTAATGGTGGGATTCCAGCAAACTCTTTGCAACAACCTGTGGTTGAACCACAAGCACCAAGGGTACAAGAAAGAGTCCAAATAATGGTTCAAAGGAACCAAGATGCAGATCACATAATAAGGCGAGCCCAACAAAACAACTTGGAGAGCCAAAATAACATAGCCAACATAGTAGAATCCCTTTTAACCCAAAATGGTTTCAATATGGGCTTACATAGGCCTACTTTGTGTCGGCTTTATCTAAATATGTTTTAATGGAAGAGTTACCCAGGGGTTGGAAAGTCCCTAAATTCATCAAATTTGGTGGAGAAACTAGCGAATCCACTGTCGAACATATTGCTCGTTGTCTGACAGAAGCAGATGCCATCTCTAACTTTTCATCTATCTTTGATGGAAAAGTAAGGCGTCGTGTCTAATTCATTATCACCAAGTTTGGAAACTCTGAAATCAACAATATGAGGTTTCACAACAATGGAAGCTTCATCAATATCTGGTTTCAACTTGAGAAAGCTTCAACCATAGACAGTTTCTAGATGGAAGACTCAACATTACTTAGTTTTTAATTAACATAATTATCAACCGCATTTTCAACCATAACTATCAAGAAACAACAAAACATTGCAAAAGAAATGTATTTAAAATTAATTCAATTACAAAATGGAAAATAAAAAAAAAATAAATAATAATAATAATAATAATAATAATAATAATATATTGGGTTGATATATGACAGTTAATTATCGCTTGCACCTATGGTAGTTGACTATTGTTACTTGTTCATGTCAGAACCAACAAAAATATGGCAGAAAAATGTATCATTAAACGGGTTAAAAGATGCAATAAATGTTTCTTTACGTCGAATGTGTGTAGAATTCTTCTGGAAATCATTCTTCAATGATTTGAGACAGTTTTTGCCAAAAATAAATTAAACTTTTTGGATTAGGGATGAAAGAGGGAAGAAAGTTAGTGAAAGAATAATGCAGTACAAGTGAGTTGCCTGATATATCATATATTTCTAGAATGGCAGTCAATTGTCGTTGTCGTACAGTGAACGACAATTGACTATCATAAACAGCGAGCAGTAGTTAACTGTCGTTTGAGGTTGAAATTTGCAAAAGACATGTCTTTTTTTAATCTTGTAGCAAAATCATATGCTTCTAATGTGGTTCAGACGCTGAACGATCAACAATATCCCAACTTTATCATATCTATTATTGGAGTTTGTGTTAATTTTCATTTTTTTTTTCTAACATAAGTTTATTGCATGTTAGGCGTAAGGCTAACCAAGTTATCCATTGTTTAGCTTATCACTCTCTACATAATCGAGATTGTATATAGATTGAAGAGACTACACCTTCTATTTTTGCAGTCTTGCTTTTTGATTAATTGTTAGGTTTTCGTTAATAAATTATCTTATACGTTAAAATAAATAAATCAATTCTGACATAGTGGATGACGTAAAAAAAATGAAGGTTGATGACCTAATGGCTGTGTTGGAAAGGAATCACTCATGGCCGAATGTAACTGGATTCACACATCCAGAAATTGAAAGTGTTGCTCTGATAAGACAACGTTGACGTGACTTCAGGTCAGGTCATTACACCCTGAGTCGTCCAAATTCATAAAACTCGAACTTAACCCAGAGCTCTGCCTAATCTGAACCAAGATTTTCCAACACCATCACACATCACAAACCCAAAGCATTGCCTAATCCGAACCATTTCCAACTTAATAAAACTCGAACTTAACCCAAAGCACCGCCTAATCCGACACCATCATATATCACAACATCTTCCAAAATGAAGGTTGATGACCTAATGGCTGTGTTGGAAAGGAATCACTCATGGCCGAATGTAACTGGATTCACACATCCAGAAATTAAAAGTGTTGCTCTGATAAGACAACGTTGACGTGACTTCAGGTCAGGTCATTACACCCTGAGTCGTCCAAATTCATAAAACTCGAACTTAACCCAGAGCTCTGCCTAATCTGAACCAAGATTTTCCAACACCATCACATATCACAAACCCAAAGCATTGCCTAATCCGACCCATTTCCAACTTAATAAAACTCGAACTTAACCCAAAGCACTGCCTAATCCGACACCATCATATATCACAACATCTTCCAACATCTTATAACCCCCACTTGGGTCATAGGCTTGCGCTACTAAGCCCGGTAATTTTGATCTTCTCACGGCTAATTTATAAACACCGACATACTTTCTTAAGTGAACGATGTGGGACTCCCATTAGTACATATTAGTAATATTAACGGTCAATTGATCAATGGGTTAGTGTGTGACGCTGTCATTGATAAATGTATGTGATGCATATAGAAACCAACCAGTTTATGTACTTACTATTCAATATTAGAGGTTTTATGCAAAAACTATCATGTTGGCAAGGTAAATAGTAAATACATTATTCAAGAAAATTAAAGATCAAAATAGTCGGCCAAATCTATGCAGATACAACATATTTCTCGATGGACTATGTGGCAGGAAGACTTAAGAAGGCACAAGACACTTTCTAGAATATTTTGAGGTTATCAATTAACTGTCATAATATATGAGTCTGTTTGTTCTAGATTTTTATAATATAACATTTCTTTTGCTATAAGATCATTGTTTTGTTTTTAAATATCTAAGATTGTCATTCGAGCTTGCATGATTTTTTAATCTTAAATGTTGCAGTCTGTTACTGGTAAAAATTGTCGTGTAGCTTTCTGTAGCAATCTCGTCATTTGTTAAAAAATAAAAATTGGTTTATGAGTTTTTATTTGTAGAAATTTTGCAGAATCTACTGCAATGAAGCTAAAGAAATTGATGATTTATAACTAATGACAACCATGGATAGTAAGCAAACCACACACATGCCCCTATTAGAATATCAATCTGATATGAACATATAATTCTCTTATTATATATTGTATCAATAATACTTTAACTTGATTCTCCCTTTTATTTATGTCGCACTTTTATTCCACTCACACAGTTTGGCTGCCTAATTCTTTTAATATCAGCATCTTGTGATGTTGTGACTTGTTGCTCAAGATTCTCAGATCAGATTTAACCACGACATGTATAAAGGTATTGTAAGGTCTTTTTTTACTGCTCTAAACTAATGTGTTCATGAATTCTATATTTTGTTGCAGATTTTGCTACTTTGTTTCTTGAGGCCTATCTTGTACTGAAGCTATGATCATTGATTAGTTTAAATTTGAGTAAATTGTTTGGTACTTAGGTATATCTAAACATAGTCGATCTGTATAAGCTCGATTCAACAATTCTACAATTTTTTCTTGTTAATTTCCTTTGCATTATTTCCCTCCTAAAATCTAAATGCTGAATTCAGTTTAACATATTCTTTTACTCATTCTGTTTAGTGCAGCACCTAGTTTTGTTACAGAAGTTATTAATTGATTTAGCTTTTTCTACCACACCCAATGATGGTTTGGTAAAAGCTTACAGCTTCTGTCATTTATAGGATTTCAAAGGATAGACCAATGTAGGGAGTTGGTTATAGCTAAATTGCTTGATGTTGATGTATATGAAACCTATTCAAATACTTCACAATTGTCACGGTTTCTTCATAGACATCGAATATACCTTTTATTTCAAATCAAGTTTTTCATTCTACCAACAGAATATGATGTGCTCATCACTTTCTGTAGCATGACCACCAATCTTGCAGTAAAGTTAAGCTGCTGCCAATTGAAGAAATTGAAATTCTCATCTTCTTTCCCAAGAAGCCCAAGTAGAGAAGCAAAGTCAGAAAAATACAACTCAATAACCAAAAGTTAATCTTAGTTAAAACATTTCCAAAGGTCATGCTAAACCGCTTTGATATCACAAGTAACTCTGGCTTTAGAGGCTGTATTAGTTTCTGTGTCATAGGTGGATGAGGTAGCTGCAATTCTGTCCAAGTTCAAGACACTTACAAGTATTTCAAAACAAGGATATTTTGGTTCAAGAAATCTTTAAGTAGATCAAACTTTTATCTTGGAATTGCCTTTGATCAAAATCAATTAGTTTCAACTATTCAATCACACAAAAGAATTTAAATATGTTGCCATGTTTGGGTATGGTCAGACATTTGCACAATCGATTAACTTGTTTGGGGGTCTATCATTTGCAAGACTAAGCTGCCATCTTAATGTTTTTTCTGTTGTGTTCTGTTAGGCGTTAGCTCCTGCCTTATTGAGGAATTTTTACAGATGCAGATTGAGGAGTTTTGCAGCAAGTTTTATGTTCAAGTCGGCAGCAGGTTTTGGTTGGTAGCTGGTGCTGGTGCTGGTGTTGTGGTTTACAAGTTGTGGGGGATGTGCCACTCCAGATCGTGTAGCTTGGAAAAAATATTGGAACCATTTTAGGCTCTTAATGTTTACTTTGACGGAATGCAACAAAATTCTTAGGACTTGAATGCTTGACACTAACAAAATTCTTAGGACTTGAACGTTTGACGTTGTTAAGAATTCCTCTACTATGTATGGAATCAGTTTTTGAAATATCATAAAAAAGAAAATGCTTGATGGTGCATCATAAGTGTTGTTTTCGGAACTGTGCTGTAGATTTCTCTGCGGAACAGAGGTTGCTGCGGGTGCATTTGACCTAAGATTTGCAGGCTGTTCAGAGCTGTCCAATGTTTGCTGCATTGGTGTGCATGTTGTGTTTTTGTGTTATGTTGTTAAGCGAGGGGCTGTCTTATTTGTAATCCACATTATACAAAATTATGACTTTAACTGTTTTTTCCGCATAAATTTTGGCATCAGTTCTAGAAAATAATGTTGAGTAATTGTTTTGGGGGAGTCTGGTTGTTGTTTCAAGGAGATATGGTGTTGCTATACTTTTTGAGTTTGACATGTGAGCTCTGGAACATGTTTGAAGAATTAACACACCATGAATAATATTATGCAGGGTTCAAGTAGTTGCAACTTGGGTGGTATGGCTCGAGTGACTAATTCAAGTGGTGATTTGGAGTTGTTCATAGAAAGTAGTACTAAGGGATTTAAGATGGGTTTGTATTTTTCTAACCTTTAATTAACTTCAAATCAGAAAACTACTGCTTACCGCTAACAGTAAGAAGGAGAAAAAAGCAGACTAAGATGTTAAGGAAATAGATCCCTATAAGCATAAGCATGGAAGTCCAGGTACAATGGTTAATCATTGTTGCTACAATAATTTAATGCTCAAGTAATGGACAGAACAACTCTTAACCACATGTACAAACAACTGTCTGATTCTACTGTCAAAGACAAGGCATAAAGCTATATGCATAACTGCAGGGTTAACTTAAAGTAATAGAGGTATCTGCTTCAATGAATTCATGCAGAAAAGCAGGCAAGGAAAAAAGAGAACAAAAAAGAAGACAGTAGATCAGCTGAAATTTCTAGGCTCTAAGCCTCTGACCAATATACTAAGGCTATATCAAGAAAAATTTATTGTCAGCTGATTATGTCAAAAAACTTTCTTGATAGGCTGGTTACGACTTACATCAAATGAATTTTCTTTGGACATGAAAAACTACATCAACATGAAACTATAAATTCATAGTACAATTGCAGTTATCAGCTAATATCATAAAATTCAGTCAGCTAATTTTCTCATTAGAAGATCCAAATTCGTTGTAAAAAATGTGGGAAAGCTCCAAACTTCTTATCCAGAAACTCGTCATCAAGCTAAACTCAACTTTCTCATTAGAAGATATTGGCCAGCTTCAATTTTTTATTTTTGAGAATTGGAGTGCTACTAATAGATTCATAAACTCTCTATGTCTCCAACTACACTGCAAATCTTACTTTCTTTCGGTCCATAGTAGGAGTCTTGCATTATGCTATTATAAAAAACTTGTCCATTCAAGCTATATATAAGGATAATTATATACAACACCCTGTTTAAAAACCATATACACATGACAAAACATTTACCGACTAAGATTATTATTTTACAGTAACTTCAACATAAATCTAAGCTTTGTACAGTTCCTCACTTCATCAACAGTCAACGTTGTGAAACTTATTTAACTAGCATCACAAAGATAATAAGATTGAATGATAGTAATCCATTAGTCCAAAAATAAAAATTTGATAGTACAGCAAGTTGTCCAAATCAATTATGGTTATACAACACGAAACTGGTTTTCACAGGATAACCGGTTCAAGTCCTTATTCCCACATTAACGCATTCAAACAAACCACATTAGTTATCCACATCTATTTTAGCACCAATATCTACACAAGCTCTGGGACAGTCGCAATTAAGATACATAGTAGAAATCAGCAATACTAACAAAATAGAAGTACATATCTACTTGTCTATAGGCGAAAAACTACACAACTACAAACTTAAGTGAATATAGTATACATTGCAGATCTTTGTCACAATAATCTCAGATCTTGTGAATGTTTAGTTAAAAGAATGGGGGTCTAAATAGAAAGTAAACAAAAAAAAAAAAACAATTACAGATCTTTGTTTGTCACAATAATTTCAATCAGAAAGAGAAACGAATTCTTAGGAGATGAGGAATATAATTGTTAAGTGAAAACCTGAGACAAAGATAGTATGTTTCATTGCAAATATAAAATAAATCCGAAAGCTTATAAGTTTGTAAAACACCATTAATAATCAATTTGAGATAAGATCTACTTAGTGATTGTCAGAATTAACTACTAATATTATTTGCAGCTAAAATTAGTGGCAAAAGGTAACATTTAATTTAACCAATGTTGCCAAAAGGTTTAGAATTAGATGTACTAGTGAACCATATACTAACGTTATAACATTCAAAGCATTTTGTGCAACTACAGAAATATTGATATCATACTCAAATGGTCCTGCAAAAAGTGTACTCAACTCACTTATAAAGAGTTGGAGATTTTCATTTGCCTTTCCGCAAGCAGGAGTACTATTACAAACAACACAATAATTAAAGCAATAAGTTGCTACAAATATTCCAAGAAAAGCTAAATGACATCAAAAGGACCATTAATATCTTACATAAAACAAATACCATAACTAATGAGAATCAGAGAATGTAGTTCCCATAAGCCTCTTGCATTCTACCATCCTGACATGCACCATCAATAATGTTGGATTTGCTTGAAGTTGATTTTGTGGATCTATAATTCGAAAAGGACTCGGGTTAAGCAAGAGACTGAAACAAGAAACACATAGAAAGAACAGAGATGCAAAATACAAGTGAATGCCTAATTCTCAAAAGTGCAGCTATATCCTTTTGTGAAAAAATAAAGAAATCAGTTTCTACCATAATGCAGTATTACAATTCCATACCACAAAAGAAACAAGTGTTGTGTTATTAAAGATTAAATTCACAAGCAATATATCATTATAAGGTATACAAATAAAATAACCCTCACTTCCAAAATCATCATGGGTGTACTGTAATTGGTGTAATCAGACCAAGAAGAATATGCTTAAAATGTACTTACATAAACGAGAACTAGACATGTAATTCAAGTCAGGCAGTTGATTCAGTATATAACACAGTTGTGATGTAAAAGGAAATAATAACATAATCGAAAGCAAGTATGAGAATTAACATAAATTCAAACGAGTAATATATCGCTGGAGAAGAACTTACTTTCAACTGGTTGGAACCAAGCTTTCAACATAATGGTTTAAAGAGAACCAACATATCTTTTTGTTAACTCTAGTTTTCACTACTCTATTATTTCTCCAATTATAGAGAATTGCTCGCTCTTTTTGGTCGTCTACGAATACGAGTGTATCATCATTCACATAAAGTTTGAACATTGAGATTCCAGGTTTCAAGTTCATCTGAAGATTATGATAGCTAATTTTAAGTAATTGAGCCCAAGACTTTTCATCTCCAAATTTTGTCATCTTCCATATAACAAAATCAGTTTCCTTGAAATCATGATATAAACAAAGTGAATCCATTAACACAGAAACACCTGGCCATGCATGTGACACCTTCTGTAAAATATGTGAGAACTCAAAAGAAATTGGAGGGGGCAGAAATTGTGTGTATGTCTCTGTAGCTAGATCAAGCGAAATAATCACAAATTGAGGAGCAAGATTACCGTCGTGAATAAACCCTAACCAATTAAGAGTGGAATTCAAATGTACACCAGCATACACCGTGCCATTATTATTATTAAAGGACAACTGAAGAAGCCTCACAGGGAAACTTTGAATATTTCTCCAAACGTTATTACCAAAACTAAGAACTGTCACCTCCGTTGTCATATTGCTGCTACCCATGCGAAAAGCCACAACCTTATAAGTGTCAGTTGAATCGTCATAACCAAACACAAACTGCCCATATTTCACATCGTCATCACGAAGATACCCAAATTTATCAGACATTGTCCTGGTGGCGGGGTTCCAAATACGGAACCATGTCTCTTTATACTCATTCTCATCATTCTCCTCATCGCCTTCAACATAAAAGTCATTATAATACTCGTTGAAAGAATAACCGAACAAACAGACCAGTCCATTGCAGGAACCAACAACTCCATTATAGTCAAATAATCGATAGTAACTATCCTTGGGAAGGGTGATTGAAAGGTCATTCATCAAACCCTTAACGGAGAAACGTACGAAACTGTAATCACAGCGATATCGGGATACTAAATAGGATTGTGAGTGTCGTGAAGATCGATTAAGATGCATTTTAATGAAATTAGAATCAGAGATAAGAGTGTTCCATGATTTACTCACACATTTCATCTTCATCAAAGATTTCACCGTAAGCCAGGAAAGGATTTCAGCAATGCTATCGTCGGGAAAGACTGGTGAAGACGACGGCGACGGTGACATTGGTGGTTGGGAGTTCATGACAGCGGCACTGATACAACGGAACCCTAACGTGGTTCCGTTGTTGGAGAAGAAAATTGAATGCTACGATTTCAGGTACCTGCAATCTTTGAAACAGATTGTGTTCCGTCTAAAGAAGAAGAAACTTCTCGAAAGTTATTTCTGGGTCTGTGGGTTAAAGATTGGGGTTTTGAGGTTAGAAGGGATGAAGATCGAAGAGTGTCATTTTGGTCATTGTGCATTGGTCTGATGAAGTGATGGGCATTTTCGTCATCCAGAAAGGCCAGCAACACTCACTCTTTAACATAGCACTCATTCTTGTATTAGATGAAAGAAAATGGTGACCGTTGTCCCGTAAGTTTAACTCAATTGATACAGATATGATATTGTATATTATATGTTATATGCAAGAACTGAGGTTCGAACCCCGGAGTCTCCACAATTTAAGAGTTCTAGCCACTAAGCTAGCATTCCTTATTATGGAAAATATTCAAAAGAGTGATGTTAACATTGTTCTTTCGTCATCACAACCGTTGTTTTTCTGACTCAGCACGGTTAATCCATAACATATCATCGCTTAAATGGACTCAGACCAATACTCAAATGATTAACAATTATAGGGCAATTTTTCAAAGATTAGTAATTACAAGGAATAAAATTTAAATGACCCTGTTTACAATGACCAAATGCATAAATAAAACTTCCCTCGGAAAAAAAATTGCATAAATAAACCTATGTGCAGTTATTTTTATAGTTTAAAAATGCAGTTCGTCCTATAAGTTAGTGAGTTTTTTTTGTTTTAATCCTTGTATTTTTTTTAAAAACAACCCCTTAATAATCAAATGATTTTGGAATTGCTCTTTATCAATTGTTTTAAAACAAACTGATGTGGTAAACGGAGGTTGATGTGGCAAAAATTTGGTTGAATCATAAATCTGAGGACCAAAACCAAAAAAAGTCATAAATCAACAAACAAAACAAAAACTCAACACTTTGATATTTCTTAGAGCATCTCCAATGGAGGGTCCTCGAGGGGTTCTTACTTAAAAATAATAACTCCCTGTTAAGAACCATCCATAGAAGGAAGAAAAAAGAGTCCATATTAAGTAATAGGCAACTATATAAAGGTCATCTCTCTTGATTAACTAACGGGTCTCACGTTCAAAAGCAATATTAAAATTTGTACAAGTTGTTCCTACTTTCAAAAATAGTAATCTCTTATAAGGTGATTTATAATTTAATAAATAAATTACTTTTTATATAATGATGTAAAGTTAGTGAGACCTATTTAAGCATTTTTCTTTGGAGTCTTTGTTAGTGTATTGTCATTTGAGTCAATGAGTCCTTAATATGAACTTTTATTAAAAAATTATAAATAAATGAAGTGTACATGTGAGATCCATTAAAGGAGTCCTTGTTTGTGGACTACCGTTATGGATGCTCTTAGATCTCTCATCTTCTTCTTCTTCTTCATATTGGGTTGTTGGATTATGGATTTTGAGTTGAAGATGAAGATGAAGATTAAGAGGTGTTGGATATGAATATGAAATTTTCTAGGCAAATGTATTGAAGAAGATGAACTTATGAATAGTGTTAGAGAAGATGAAAAAATTAGAGATTTTGTCGATTTCAGATGTTTTTGAATTTGGTCTGTTGTCAATTTATTTTATTTTTTTGCCTCTCTCACTTATTGACTCTTCAACTCATATGTCACGTCATCATTTGTTTGTCACATACACGTTTGTAACAAACTTTGACGTTAGGGTCAAAAGTCAAAAAAAAATATTCATCTTGCAAGGTCAGTTTAAAAAAAAATACAGGGATGAAAACCAGAAACAAAAAATTCACCGACTTAGAGGGACTAGCATATTTAAGCTTTTTTTTTTTGTAATGATATTATAGTCCATGTTATGGTGCACTAGGAATAAAAAAATGTTTTGAAGGGACTAATGTTGATGTAGGTGCCATTGTTTAAAAGGCATTGAGATCTATTGCTAATTTTAATAGTGTTAGTACGGTCTTGTTGGAGACGCTAAGTGAAATGTGGATATCCAAATTTACTCATATTTGATGTTCATTGCACACCCTTGTCAGTGGTTGCTATAAGTTAAATGTTGATGCAGCATGTCTGACAGAGGGGGGGGTAAATGGGGTATTGGTGATGTTGTGAGAAATAACGAAGGTGTTGTCGTTGTTGCTAGTTGCTGACAAGTATTTTCATTATTAAATTCAAAGGTAGCAAAAGCTTTATCTATGAGGAAGAGATTAAAATTTACAAAAACATGTCTTTTCTAAATTTTATAGCATAATCATATGCTTCTAATGTATTCAGTCGTTGAACAATCAACAATATTCTCTTCATAGCCCGGTTCTCTGCATGTTGTCACCCAACATGAACTTTTGCGGGAGTACTAGACTATACTTGCTACGGTTCATAAAAACCTAGTTTATTCAATACCACAATGTATATTTTCTTGCTTTATTTAGTTTGTGCACTTACCATAGTCAATTAGTACTGTAGGTAGCTGTTAGTGTTGTACCTGACTCATAAATAACCAAGTCATCACTCTTCAATAATGTTTGATTTCAGTTTATCTATCTATATCTACTAAATTTACTAAACTCAATATATTATCACTTATCACTAATGTTACACAATTAGCTATACAGATAATGTGGATACTCTTATACATTGGATCTCACTGTTTTGTTTTTAAATATCTAAGATTGTCATTCGAGCTTGCATGATTTTTTAATCTTAAATGTTGCAGTCTGTTACTGGTAAAAATTGTCGTATAGCTTTCTGTAGCAATCTCGTCATTTGTTAAAAAATAAAAATTGGTTTATGAGTTTTTATTTGTAGAAATTTTGCAGAGCCTACTGCAATGAGGCTAAAGAAATTGATGATTCATGACTACTAATGACAACCATGGACAGTAAGTCAACACCACACCCATGCCCCTATTAGTAGGGTGTTCAAAACCGAACCAATCCAATAGAAAAACCGCAAACCAAGCCAACCAAAACCGAAACCGCAAAAAACCACATTTTGTTTGGATGTATTCGGATCACTTTTTTACTCAACCGCATGGTTTGGTTTAGTTTGTGGTTTTCATTTTACCAACCGAACCAAACCGCAACATAATAAAAACACTAATTAAAATTTATGTCACCTAGACCAATACTTATCAAAACTTAATGAAAACTTTTATAAAATGACATATATTTTCTCTTATTAAGTTACTTCTTTGCTTTTTATTTCAAAAATTTATTTATGTGCTACTTGAACTTTTAGAGAATGATAAATCTAAGGATTTTACATTTCTTACATAATAGAATTAACTTTTGTCACGTTTTTAAGTTCGTTTATGTTGGTTGGTGAAAATGAAAATGTAGTGTGGAATGAAATTAAAAACATTGTCGGAACCTTGCTGAAAATATGTTGTGTTTTACATTTTTAACTTGATTTTAATGTTGAAAATAAAAAATTGTATTGTCTAAAAAAAACCGCACCAACTGATCCAACCCAAACCGCATTTGTTTGGTTTGGTTTGGTTCGGATTGTGCTTTAAAAGTCAACCGAACCAAATCAAACCGCATCCTTTTTTATCTTGCGATTCGGATTACCCTCAAAACCAAACCAAATCACACCGCAAACACCCCTACCTATTAGAATATCAATCAGAAATGCCAATTATATATTGTATCAATAATGCTTTAACTTGATTCTCTCTTTTATTTATGTCGCACTTTTATTCCATCCATACAGTTTTGGCAGCCTAATTCTTTTAGGGAAATGCTAACAAATGCCCTTAGGAGTTAGGACACTTGATAAGAAGTTTAAAATAGAAATTTCATCTTAAAATTTGTGTATTCAAAAGAAACTTTATCTACATAAAAGTTATCAATTGTTTCTAAGTTTTTCTTTCAAACAGCAGAATATGATGTGCTCGTCGCTTTACTTAGCAGTAAAGTTAAGCTACTGCAATTTAAAGAAACTTGAACCAAATAGAGAAGCAAAGTCAGAAAAATACAACTTGATAACCGCAAGTTAATCTTACTTAAAACCTTTCCACAAGTTAACCAGAAGTAACTCAGACTTTAGATGCTGTAGGAGTTTCTGCGTCAAAATGGAAATTGAAATTCTGTCCAAGTTCAAGTGCATTTCAAGAATCTAGTTGGTGTCACAAAATTTGTTGGAGAAAACACTCGCTATTTTTAATTCCGTCCTAATCTTTTTGTCAAATCACAGGCCTTGTGTGAAGAAGTTGAGGTTTGTTGCATAATAATGTGCAAGTAATAGGCTAGTTTGTGAAGTATTGTTGTGTCCTAGTCGGTGTCTGGTGGTTTGTTAGTTCCTATCAAGTTTTCTGTTCAAGTTTCACAGCAGGTTTTGGTTGGGAGCAGGCTGGTGGCACTCTAAATCAAGGCTTGTTTCAAAATATATTTGATGGTTGGAGGCTGTATGTTTTGCAGCAGGTTAATTAGGATTGATGGATTCATGTAACTTGGAGAAAAGATTTGAACCATTTTATGCTCTTAATGTTTTAGTTTTAAGGCATGTAACCAAGTTTCATAGGACTAGATTGCTTGACAGTATTACCACTTGAATTAGCCACCCAAGTTACAACTACTTGAAACCTACATAATATTATTCATGGTGTGTATTCAGAATACAGCATTCTTCAAATATGTTTCAGAGCTCACATGTCAAACTCAAAAAGTATAGCAACACCATATCTCCTTGAAACGACGTCCACCCAGACTCCCCCGAAACAATTAGTCAACATTAATTCTTAGAACTGTTGCAAAAAGTTCTGCAGAAAAAACAGTTAAAGTCATATAATTTTACAAAACGTGGATAAAGAACAAGACCGCCCCTCGCTTAACAACATAATGTGAAAACACAACACGCCGCACCATTGCAGCAAACATTGTACAGCTATGAACAGCCCGCAAAGGTCAAATGCACCAGCAGTAGTACTAAGGGATTTAAGATGGGTTTGGATTTTTCTAACCTTTAATTAGCTTCAAATCAGAAATTTACTGCCTACCCTAATCATCGTTGCTACAATAATTTAATGCTTAAGTGATCGACAGAGCAACTCTTAACCGCATGTACAAACAACTGTCTAATTCTCCTGTCAAAGATGAGGCATAAAGCTAGATACGTAACTGCAGGGTTAACTAACTCAAAGTAATAGAGGTTTCTGCTTCAATGAATTCATGCATAAGCCAAGGAAAAAATAGAACAAAAAAGAAGACAGTAGATCAGCTGAAATTTCTAGGCCCTAAGCATCTAACCATACTAAGGCTATATAAAAAGAATTTTCTTGCCAGATAATTATGTCAAAAAACTTTCTTGATAGCTTTTTTTTTTTTGACAAAACTTTCTTGGTAGCTGGTTTACATCAACTGAATTTTCTTTGGACATGAAAAACTACATCAACATGAAGCTATAAATTAATAGTACAATTGCAGTTATCAGCTAATGTCATAAAATTCACAGTGAGCTAATGTTCTCATTAGAAGATCCAAACTCGTAAGAAATGTGGGAAAGCTCCAAACTTCTTATCTAGAAACTCATCATCAAGCTAAACTCAACTTTCTCATTAGAAGATATTAGCCAGCTTGATTTTTTATTTTTTTTAGGAATTGATGTGGAACACTTATCTAATGGATTCATAGACTCTCCAAGTATGTCTCCAACTACACTACAAATCCTACTTTATTTCAGTCCTTAGTAGGAGCCTTATATTATGCTATTGTAAAAAAAGTGTGCAACCAAACTTGTCCATTCAAGCTATATATAAGGATAGTTGTATAGAACACCCTGTCTAGAAACCATATACACACATGACACTTTGAAACTAATGTAAATAGTATAACCAAGATAGTAAGATTGAATGATAGTACAGCAAGTTGTCCAAATCAATGATGGTTATATATTTTTAACTTACTATAAAACACAGTTAGAACTGGTTTTCACAGGATAAGTGGTTCAACAAGTCCTTATTCCCACATTAACACATTCAAACACACCCAGGTTAGTATTCAACGTCAAATTTAGCACCAATATCTAGACAAGCTCTGAGTTCACAATTAAGATACATCGTAGAAGTCAGCAATACTAAGAAAATGGGAGTACATTTCTAATTTAGATGTAGTAGTGTACCATATATTACGGCTATATCATTCAAAGTATTTTGTGCAACTACATAAATATTGATATCATCCTGCAAAAAGTGTACTCAACTCACTCTTAAAGAGTTGGAGATTTTCATTTGCCTTTACGCAAGCAGGAGTACTATTGCAAAAGAACACAATAATTAAAGCAATAAGTTGCTACAAATGTTCCGAAAAAAGCTACAGGACATCAAGAGGACCATTAATGTCTTACATAAAACAAATACCATAACTAATGAGAATCAGAGAATGTAGCCCCAATAAGCCTCTTTCATTCTACCATCCAGGCATGCACCATCAATAATGTTGGACTTGCTTGAAGTTGACTTTGTGATTCTATAATTTGAAAAGGACTCATGTTAAGCAAGAGAATGAAACAAGAAAACACAAAGAACTCAGAGCTATATCCATTTGTGAAAATAAAAATAAAGAAATCAGTTTCTACCATAATGCAGTATTACAATTATGTACCACATATGAAACAAGGGTTGTGTTATTAAAAATTATATTCACTAGCAATATATCATTATCTGGTATTCAAATAAAATAACCCTCCTTCCAAAATTATGATGGGTATACTGTAATTGGTGTAATCAGATACAGAAGAATATGCTTAAAATATACTTACATAAAGGAGTACTAAACATGGAATTCAAGTCAGATGGTTGATTGATTGCATCTATAACAAAGTTTTGAAGTAAAGGAAATAATCACACAATTGAAACCAAGTACGTCAATGAACATAAATTCAAACAAGTACTATATCGCTAGAGGAGAACTTACTTTCAACTAGTTGAAACCAAGCTTTCGACATAATGGTTTAAAGAGAACCAACATATCTTTTTGTTTACTCTAGTTTTCACTACTCTATTATTTCTCCAATTATAGAGAATTGCTCGTTCTTTCTGGTCATCTACGAATACGAGTGTATCACCATTCACATAAAGATTGAACATTGAGATACCAGGTTTCAAGTTCATCTGAAGCTTACGATAGCTAATTTTAAGTAATCGAGCCCAAGAATTTTCATCTCCAAATTTTGTCATCTTCCATATAACAAAATCGGTTTCCTTGAAATCATGATAGAAACAAAGTGAATCCATTAACATAGAAACACCTGGCTTTGCATGTGACACCTTCTGTAAAGCATGTGACAAGTCCAGAGAAATTGGAGGTGGCAGAAATTGTGTGTATGTCTCTGTAGCTAGATCAAGCGAAATAATCACAAATTGAGGAGCAAGATTACCGTTGTGAATAAACCCTAACCAATTAAGAGTGGAATTCAAATGTACACCAGCATACAACGTTCTATTACTAGAAAAGGAGAACTGAAGAAGCCTGGCAGGGAAACTTTGAATATTTCTCCAAATATTATTACTGAAACAAATAATTCCCACCTCTGTTGTCATTTCACTATCCGGATATATCGCCACAACCTTATAAGTTTCGGTTGAATTATCATAACCAAACATAAACTGCCAATATTGCAAATGATTAGCACGAAAATACAACTTATCTGATATTGTCCTAGTGGCGGGGTTCCAGATACGGAACCACATCTGGCTGATATTCTTCTCAGAATCGTCCTCGTTAAACTCCTCATCATCCACAAAACAACCACTCAAGCAGACCAGTCCATTGCAGGAACCAACAACTTCAGGACAATCCTTGTCAATCAATTGATAGTAAGGATCCTTGGGAAGGGTGATTGAACGGTCATTCATCAAACCACGAACAGAGAAAGGTACGAAACTGTAATCACATCGATGTTGGGATACTAAATAGGATTGTGAGTGTCGTGCAGATCGATTAAAATGCATTTTAACGAAATTAGAATCAGAGATAAAAGTGTTCCATGACTTACTCACACATTTCATCTTCATCAAATGTTTAACCGTAAGCCAGGAAAGGATTTCGACGATGATATCGTCGGGGAAGATTGGTGAAGACGACAGCGACATTCGTGATCGGGTATTCATGACAACGGCGGTGATACAAACGGAACCCTTAGAGAAGAAAATTGATGCTGCGAATTCAGGAATGGGTTCGGTCTAACGAAGAAGAAAAACTTTGGAGGCTAAGTTGTTTGGATGATTATCGCAGAGATCAACATCCCAAGTTTTCCAATTTAGGGTTTTGTACTTCAAACACTGAGCTGAAGATGATAAATGTTTTGGCTTAAATATGTCACCATTTTTTTTTACTTCCTCCGTTTAAAATAAGCGACTTTGTCCATTGTTGCAAACGTGTCTATAAGGAGTGAAAATCCTCTCCATTTCCTAAATAAATGGAGATTGTCAATTACTATAGTTTTGAAGTAAATATATGAAATAAATGCACATATTTCAAGAATTGAAAACATTAATATCACATATTTACTTCAAAACTATGAGTGCATCTTTGCTCCATTTGCCAAGGCTCCATTTATTCCTTTTCACTTCATAGATGTGTGACATGTGGTCATAATAAAATTAAGGGTTAGGATTAAAAGTTTTACAAAAAGCTGAAAAACAAAGCACACAAACACACACGCGCCCCTTCTTCTTCCTCACATCTTCATCATCACTGCCACCCCACTCAATATCAGAACACACAAACAGAGAAATATATTACCGATTACATCTCTTTTCAAACTCTCTCAAAGGTGAAATCCCAAAAGGATTAACGTCTTGCAAAACCATAGAAAGAGTGAGACTCCAAGACAACAATTTATCAGGAATATTGTCATTGGAAATCACTCAATTACCTTGGATATACTTGTTGGATATCTCTGGAAACA
>Ga0228710_1001500_pt1 | contig 35180 bp, 22 predicted proteins | sample MedpolnodulmetaG_FD_177995 | JGI IMG/M metagenome (GOLD analysis project Ga0228710, IMG submission 177995) | Root nodule microbial communities from Medicago polymorpha collected in Santa Monica, California, United States - pink nodules | ecosystem: Host-associated > Plants > Roots > Nodule... | reverse complement strand
GTGTTGTAGCGAATTTCGATAAATATCCTCAAACTGCCATATATGCTATCAAAACCTTGAATATAGTCTTTGTGAGCTTAGCTCAGTTGTTAAGAACAATACATAATATATGCAAGGTTTGGAGTTCAACCTCCGACCACCACAAAAAAAATAAAAACCTTGAATATAAAAAAGCCATCATAAAAACATTTTTAATCTTTATGAGGCATTGTGTTAACCTTGAATATAAGTTTATTTTAAAAATTACTAGATACATTATATTTTTGTGCTTTTTTAAAAAAGTGTCCCACAACACCTTTTAATAGTTTCAAATTAAGAAGTTATTCCTTCAAAAAATCAAATATTTCAATTTATAATAATATTAAATACATAAATTTTTATAAAAACTCAACATTCGTTATCATATTTTTCTTTTTTACTAAAATAGTTGTAATTACTTACAAACGTAAGACAATCATCGGTGTTAACTCAATGAAGTGTGTAAGTATTTCGCATTGTTGCAATGTGAGGTTAAACATCAGAGAGTGCACTATATTTTTTGAATAAAACGTCAAAATGTGTACTTAGTACTAGGGGTGGCAAAGTGATCCACCAAACCAATTTTCTTTTAATGGAATGGATTCAATCCATCCATTAAAAAATATGGATGGATTCAATCCATCCAACTTATTTTTAAAATCTAATGGGTTACTGAAAATAAAAAAGACCTGATAAATATTTAAATATTAAAATTAGTTTAGAACTAAAAAAGTAGAAAAATATGAAAATACAAAACATAAAATTAAAGGAATTATGTTAAAAAATTAGCGTTTGGATGGACATAATTATTTTCTTTTGATTGGGCCCAAAACAAAAATTTTCATTAAGTCCATTTGTAAAAAATGTGATATTTAGCCAAAGCCCAAATCAATTTTATTTAAAATTTTAATATTAATTAATAAATAAATATATATTAATTGGAGGTGGTTGACAGATAGACACCATCGTTGACCACCACCCTCACCAGCCCTCTGACGCGAGCTGCCACCAGATAGTTGTATTGACGTAGTGAGTTACCAAGAATTGGACTGGTAAACCTCTGTGTGCCACTCTGAACTTGTTGGTGCCGTGAACTTGTCAAACATGCATCGTGGTCACCGCGCGGCAGTAATTGTTGACCACCACCAGCCGCCCCATTACATTTTTAATTACTTAATTAATATTATGAAATAAATCTTAGAGTATTAGTTTTCCCACCCTATAGGATTCTTGCGTGCCCTGCGTTTTTTTCAAAAATGCCCTTGTGCAATCCGGATTTTAAAATCCGGATTCATGTTTACTATTTCGGGTTTTATAATCCGGATAATTCTTATGTATAATCAGCTATCAGACTCTCTCACATTTCAGCAATTTTGAGTTTTGCTTTTAAAAACAACAAAAAAGAAAACTAAGTAAAAAATGCTAAAAACCTGTCAAATAAAATCATAAAAATACCACTAAAAAAATTCTAAAAATCAAATAAAACTAGTGCAAATTTTTTTTGGATTTTTCTGAGAATATGAATAATTTAAAAAAATGAAAAATGGGTCTAAACGATGGAATTTTGGATTTTGAGGGGCGGAATCCGATAAGAAGTCCCTTCTAAGAGAGTCATGGCCCTTGAATCTGATCAAGTAGCCCGAAAACATGATTTTTGACTAAAAACAGGTAACAATGACCCAAAACAAAAGGATAAAAGTTAGGAAAATTAATATTGTCCCTAAAATGGCCATACATGTTACAAACATGTTTATGATTTGTGCTGATACAGTTCGGATTATATAATCCAAACTGTTTTACCTTGAAAAATGGTATTTAGGGGGTTTCCGGATTATGTAATCCGGAAACATCATGTAACACGTCCTATTTTTGAAGTTTTCGGATTAAAAAATCCGGAAAAATCCGTAACTCCATTTTTCACCCTATAACAAAGGAAAACACCATTCTGAATTATGAAATCCGGAAACCTCAAGGGCACTTTTGAAAAAAACGCAGGGCGCGAGAATCCTATAGGGTGGGAAAAGTAATACTCTATATCTTATTGATTCATTGGGCTTCTGTGAAAAACTCAATGGGCTAATCAGAAAAATTGGTATTGGGCCTTGATACATAAAATATGTTTGGACATGTATCAAATTAATAATATAGTAGATTATTGCCCCCACCCCCTTCAAATCAAATACAGTAGGTTATTAAATTAATATGGAGTGGATTATTAAATTAATTTATGAAGAAAAAAATGCATCGGATGGACACTCATCGATTAATAATCTAATAATTGATGGATCAAATGGATTTTATATTTAATGTATTGGATTGGATGAATTTTTTTGAATTTTTTTTAATGAATTTTAATAGATTAATGGATTGTTTTGATCCATCTATTATGATCCAAATTCATATTCATTCAATCCATCCATTTTTCCACCCCTACTTAATACTAGTAGATGCCGTGCACCTGTAAAAGAAAATCATGAATTTCCCAATGACTTTACCATACTTTTTTTAGTAGGACTTTGTCGTTTTACAAATTACAATCAAGTCAAAAAAGTAGAAATAAAATAAAATAAAAATGTATGTTCCGGTAAAAGTAAGATATTCAGAAAAGTATATTTACCGCTTGAAGTGAAATATAATCAAATGATTTGTATAAAAAAATTCATCTGTCAAAAAATATGAAACAGAGGGAGTCATCTAATTTTTACTATGTATTGTACTTGGTAAACGTTGATCAATTTTGTCAAGTGTTGAATACTATAAAAAGATGGTTGTGTCTAGAGTGGAAGACTTTGGTAGGTCTCTTATCGTGCATCATCTTTTAGAAGGGTTAGATTGATCAAGCATACTATGTTATACTATAAACTAAATACAATTAATTATTTTTCCATTTCCCTCCCATTCGTTATCATCAAACATCCATTTCTTTGATTTTTTTTCTTCATAATATCAACATAATTATCAATAGTGAAAAAATAAAAATTTTCCATCACCTTTGTAGTTCAATCTATCATTACATTCAACTAATTGTATATAAGTCTCTTGAAAACTTAATGCCCATATTTGACATGAACATAAAAAAGTTTGGTATTCAATTTTTTATATCTATGAGATAAGATTTCAGACAATAGCAGGACTCACATTTTTATATTGATTAAAGATAAAAAAGAACAAAATTTTGATAATGAAGAACAAATCAATAACAATAGTCACACTTTTATATCCATCAAAGAGAAAAGACTACATCTACATAGAACAATACATATGTAATTAAGAACACAATACATAAAATTACAATAAAAAATCACGTCTTTCAACGATTAAAGAGTGTATTGTTCTTCTTCCACTATAAAAAATTTGGCTATTTGCTAGAGATCTTTGCTAGGGTCTTGAACTCTTGCCAAATTTTTGAGGGATTGAGCCAAGAAAACACTTGGAAAAAATAATGCTACAAATGTGAGAGCTAACTCATCAATGAGTCAAGATCCTCTCCATTTATTAGTCTCTCCATTTTCATTTGGAGAGATAAAGACACAAATAAATTTGAAAATAATTAATAGTAGTGGGAACCACTTAGTGGTAGCATCCACTACATACTTTTTTGTATCTATCTCTCACCAAATGGTACTATCCATTTACTTTTAGCAAATGGACAGGATCTAAGTCCTCAATAATGACATGGATTTGCCCCTCGCTTAATCGCCAGAACCCTCGGCAAAATGTAGGCGGAAATTTAAAATTCAAATGAGGCAGACAAAAGTTGTTTCGTTTGTCAGGGTTCATTTGAGGGCTTGCCCCTCACTTTCTATGAGAATCTCTGCAAGGTGCAAATTGACAAGGCAAGCCCATGACAGGTTTTTGGTGGCCGAAGGTGTAACACACATGGTGACTCAATCCTCTATTGTGTCTAGGAGGTGCTTTGCAATGTTACTTAGCTTTTTTTGTATATGATACATTTTCCTTGACTTTTACTACATTTTAATCCTTTTCAACGAGTCAAAAAAGTATTCTTATCGGTAATTTTTTTTAAAAAAAATACAAAATACATTTCAAAAAAATCATACTCCTATATCAAAGAGAAAAAAAAAGTCAGCAGAAGCACGCCACTGGCGGCTATAACTCTGTGATAGTCGCTTCTAGTAGTTGGACAAATAGGCACGTGTCATATTCCAATTGGATTTCCCATCGCTTTGGGCAAAACCCTACACACGCGCACCATGGTTAGTTACCGAACAAAACGACAGAAACATTTCGCGTGGCACGTTTACGTTGCGTTTTGCATGAAAAAAACAACACAAGTGCATTAACTATAGTTTGAGTTTGACTCAAATATTAAATTAATATTAAGGTGATTTTGGTTTTGTGGATGCACGAGCCAAAGCGTGCACAAGTGCATGCGCAAATAAAATCCACAACATGCTAGGCATTGGCACAGATCTTTCATTACTAGACTAGTAGTAGTATAGATAGATATAAGCAGAAACTATGAACTTGGTACAATAAACCATAACATGCTTCTTACATCCTTTATTTGGACACTTTTTCAGTTCTTAGTTTTCACGCTTATCACATCTTACAAGCGTGCCTTTCTTGCTATGACTCGTTGCGATCGGATTTATTGCCGCAACAGAAACTCATGGGCTTCTCTTCTCGATCCTTGTATACAAATGTCAAAGGATTTTATATAGGAAATGAAGAAGAAAAAAAACATGTATTCCTATAAATAAATAAATAAATAAATAAAGTGTACATACATTTGATATGGACTTAAATATAAGAGAAATGTTTTTCTTAAGAGGCAAAAAGAAACCTTTAGTAAACTAAAATACATCAAATAGCACAAGTTATGTTAAGATGATGTCAAATACAAATCAAGATCAAAGACTACATAGGATAAAGTTCTCTAAGAACACCTCAAACAACAACAAATAAACTAGAAAACTCCAAACATTAATACTCACTTTACAACACTTATTTTAAGATCCACTCATTATTCAATGAAATCAATACAAATCAATTTACATTTTATAAATAAGTCTCACATAAAATAGTTAAAGTTTAAAAGAGAGTGTTTTTTTTTGTATAGTCAACTCTTTAAAATAAACTTTCAAGCTTACAACATATACTCCATATATATGATCAACATAGATATTCTTTAGACAAAAAAAAATGATATACTTGATAACAATTTTTTTTTCGCTAGCTTACAACATTTTTTTCTAGTTTATAATGTTTTTTATAAACTACATTTTTAGCGATTTTTTTCTCAATTTAATCGTAATTGTTATCTTAATTGAAATTTTTAATATTAATTAAAGTATTTTATTATGTCATTTCATGTTTATCAACTAGCTAGTTTATCTTTTAATTTTATCAAACTCTGCAAATTCTTTCTGTTGGTTTATCTCTTGTCAACTATCGACTAACTTTCATTATCAACTATAAATCATCAGCTATTAATTTTTATCAAATTGGACTTTTATCATCCACTTAAGACCTTTCATCTGATACCTTTGAAAAAAAGGTTTTAATATGATATAACTATAACAATTATATTTATTCAGACTATTTATCATCTTGTGTTTCACAACGTTTTTGTACCAATTTCTAAAAAGCCTTCAATTTAGAGAAAAAGTTTTAAGAAAGATGCTAATAAGTGCTCTATAAATGTTTCAAAAATCTAAAAAAAATATGTTATTTTCAATAGAAAAATTCAACTTTTTTAATTTTTTAATGTTTGAAAATTTCTTAGCATGACCCAATGTTTTAAGCTATAAATTTGTGGAAAATGCTAAAGAGTGTCCTTAAGACATTGGTTAAGATGATAAAAATAGAAACATTGTATTAGAAAATGATGAAAAATAAAAAATTTACCACATTTTTAAAAGTCAAAATATTGTTGAATTCAATGTAAATATGCTACTTTTGGTTTTCTTAACAAGTGCCCTTATGACACTTGTTAGCATAACCCTAAATTTATTATCCTTAACAGCTTTTTAGAGCATTGTTTAAACATCTAAAAATAATAATTTCTACATTAAAAATAACTCCCTCCGTCCCGTATTAATAGATTACCTATTTGAAAATGCGAATTTTTTATCTAACATATTTTGACTATATTTTTTTTTGTTGAGGGAAACATGTTTATAGCATTTCATTAATAATAAGAGTTTCAATACAATTGGGTATTTCAAAATAAACGGCGGTACTAGCTAAAGATGTGGCCTCTCTTGCAAGAGCATGAGCAACCACGTTGATTTGTCGCCTAACAAACTCCACCCTAGAGTTAGAGAAAAAGGTACTAAACAAAGAACGACAGGAGGAAATAATGCAACCAAATTCGAACAAGTCGTTCCTCGTAGAAAGGAAAGCGTCAACTGTCAACTTAGAGTCTGTCTCAAAATCCACGTTGTCAAACTGCATATCACTCAACCATTGCATAGCAGAATGCAGCCCTAAAGCTTCTCCCACATCCACCGGAACAGTACAAGGGTATCTCACAGTCTTAGCCAGAACAAATATACCTTTTGCATCGCGAACACAAATACCAATACATGTACAGTTGACGTGAGAAAAAAAAGCCGCATCGATATTACATTTGTATCTCCCGGCCACAGGAGGCTGCCACGTGATTCAGTGTTGTTGAGAGGTGGAGGCCGTTATTGGTTGATGATGGGATCTAGATGCAAGAACATCTGAAGCATTAGCCAGTTGCTAGTCTGCAACCATATTTCTAGCACGTTCGACAACCGTGGTACTCGCTTCTGTTACATCATCCCACACTCGGAGATTGTGGTACTTCCATATACTCCATAATACAGATGAAACATGTTGTGTTAATTCAACAGACAAAGTCTCTAAGAGGGAAAATATAGCTTCCGAAGCTGAGGCAGTAGTAGAAAGGGCGTGTTGCACCGAACCCCAAAGCCATGTTCTGTTCCAAACATGTATAGCAAAAGGACAAGCGAAGAAAACATGCATAAGATCTTCATGATTAGATGTGCAACTAGCGCAATTAGTTGGGCAAGTAACATTTTTATCCAACAAACGGACACGAGTCGGTAAACGACCACGACACATGCGCCAAATTAAATTCTTGACTTTCGGTGGAACTTTTAGATTCCAAATACCAGACCAATACCCCAGTCGCCAGTTATAAGATGAATCAATAAGTTCTGATACACATAACCTGTAAGCACTACAAACAGAGTAACGTCCGTGTCTTTTTGCTTTCCAAATAATTGTATCCTCGTCAACCTGAGAAATTAGTGGTGTATGTAGAATTTTGGTTGTTATATCATCACTAAAAACTTGTCTAACCACCTGTTCATTCCAGCTTTTATCATATAAATTCATCAAGCTATTAACATTAAAATTATGAACAAAGTGAGCACCTAGAATATCACTACTAATAAACTCCCCATTTGGCAGCCATGGTTCATTAAGAATAGGAATAGTTGCGCCTGAGCCTACACTCCATCTAGCGCCCCCACGCACAATAAATCTAGCGTGCATGATGTTGCGCCAAACATAGCTGGGGTTGTGCCCAGCCGAAGCCGTGAGATAGCAACCAGACGGAAAATAGCGAGCTTTAAAAATTCGAGCCACCATAGAATTTGGTTCAGTGATAAATTTTCATCGTTGTTTACCCAACATAGACAAATTAAAAGCAGAGAGGTCCTTGAAACTCATACTTCCGTGAATCTTTGGTGCTGAAAGCTTCTCCCAATTCATCCAATGAATTCCTCTTTGTGTTGCTTTACCATTGCCCCACCAAAATGAGTTCATCATCTTTTCGATGGAGTCTAGTAATATAGTGGGAATCTGAAAGATACTCATCACATAAGAAGGAATAGCTTGCAAAACAAATTTTATCATCACCTCACAACCTGCTTTAGAGAGACACTTACCACTCCATGAGTTGATTTTCTGCCAAACATGATCCTTGATGTAAGCAAAAGTAGCATTGCGATCTCGGCCAAATATTTACCTGTTACCAACACCACTTGGACGCCTAGAATATCTGTGATGTTAGCTTTGAGGTCATCAGGAACATTTCGGCTGCAATATATTTCGGGCTTTGGTAAACGGATCGCTTGACCAGAAGCTAATTCATAAGTGGACAGAATATTTTTCATAACATGTGCTTGATCCTCATTAGCTATGAAAAAGAGAAAGCAATCGTTAGCAAACAACAGATGAGAAACCGACGGTGCTTGACGACAAACCTTTGTAACCGTGAGAACACCTCTTATCTCGGCATCTCTGATAAGCGAAGATAAACCTTCTGCACAAATAATAAACAAGTACGGAGAGAGAGGATCCCCTTGGCGGAGACCCCGCCCTGGAATGATAGGACTGACCTGTGTACCATTTACAAGCACAAAATAATCCACTGATTCGACACACATGCACATCCAGTGAATCCAACGGTTATGAAAACCGTTATTATTCAAAACAGCCCTCAAATAATTCCAGAGCATACGATAATAGGCTTTGCTAATATCAAGTTTTAGAGCAACATACATGTCTTCCCCTCGCGACTTGGCTTTCATAAAGTGTAAAACCTCAATTTCTACCATAACATTGTCAAAAATGGAGCGTCCCAGGATGAAAGCGGATTGATTGTCAAAAATACAATTAGGCAGCACTTTCTTCAACCTGTTTGCTAACACTTTTGAAATGATTTTGTATAACACATTACAAACTGCTATAGGCCGCCAGTCCTTCATGCTAACCTACGTAGAGCCTTTTGGGATAAGGGCAATGTTAGTAATATTCAAATCAGGGGGAAATTGTCCCGTATCTAACCAACCACAACATTCTTTAAAAATATCATCACTACATAAAATCCAAAAGTGCTGGTAAAAACCCGGATTGAAGCCATCAAGGCCTGAACACTTGTCTAGATGCATAGAGAAAATAGCATCCTTGAATTCGGCCTTAGAGAAAGGAGTCGTGAGCATTTCACTGTCATTTTCAGAAACAGACGTGTTAATAACATCAATAACGGAGGAAGAATCACTATTTTGTTGTTGAAAAATATTTACAAAATAATGCCTTGCCACTTCTTGCATATCATGCTCATTAGTAATTTTATTACCAGCATCATCATCAAGAGAGGTTATACGATTTACCTTCTTTCAAGTCGTAGCTGAAGCGTGAAAAAACTTAGTATTACAGTCGCCATCCTTATACCAATGAGTTTTTGCACGTTGACGCCAATAAGCATCATCGTGGGACAACAGTCATTGCATTCTTTTCCTTAGCTCGAACATGCGAACTTGGTCCTCACCAGAAGATCCTAACCAAGTTTCCTGCACTTGTTTACGACAATCTTCAATATCAGTTTTTATTTTATGACAAACAGACATTCTTCCGCGCATGAGGAAAGCTTCGGAATAATAGTATGGTTGGAATGTTCCTGCCAAGAATTAGTAACAAGATCCTTAAACCCCGGTTCAAGATGCCACGCATTTTCGTAACGAAAATGGCGTTTAGAAACAATAGGCCAAGGAGTAGGAGCAACATTTACATATATGGGATAATGATCAGAAGCAAGTGCTACTAGAGTTTCAACAGTAGCATTCGGAAAAATATTAAACCACATATTGTTAGCAAGTCCACGATCTAACCTTTCTTCAACAACACGCGAAGTGCCTAGACTTTTTAACCAAGTAAACAGATAACCTTCAATTGGAACATCAGACAAACCTGAATCAATAACAGCTTTTTGAAAACCGTTTATAAGCCACAGAGGTCTAGTAGTACGCCCCCTTTTCTCACTCGCGTAAAGGATATCATTAAAATTTCGCGAGATACACCAAGGACTTGTAAATTGAATAGAAAGTTGTCGAAGAAAATTCAAAGTGGCGGTTCTACGACCTCCATTAGGATAGCCATAGTAGCCGGTAAGTCTCCAAGCACCAAGAACAATATCATTTATCTCAGCAGTAATATGATTACTCGAAAAATCAAACAAGTTGACAATGTAAAGAATTATGCCAAAATAATGCAAGACCCCGACTTATACCAGTGCGGTCTACAGGGAAACAACAATCGTAATCAAGCAAAAAACGAAGTTCTTCAATTTTATTTCGGTGAGCTAGAGTCTCACTTAAGAATAAAAGGTCTGGATTGAAGTGTCGAACTAGGTACTTAAGGTCGGGAGTTGCACTCGGGCTACCCACACCCCTGCAATTCCACGCCACTAAACTCATTCACCTAGGCAGGCCTGATCATCAAGACCTGCCTTTACATTTTTGTCATCAAAAATTGGACTAAAAATTACATTCATCCCAACATCCCGCCCCCCATGACTCACATTTGTTCCTATTATATTACAACATTTCCCTCAACCCCATCAGCGGCTAATGGTGTAGTTACACCATTCTGAAAGGCCAACACCCTCTTTCTTTTTTCAGCTCCGAGCCTATCTGCTCTTGAGAGTCTGCAATGTTATCATGTCGAAAAGGAGCAGCAGGCAAGCCCAGCACCAGAGGGCGGCTAGGCAGCAAATTTGAGGTTGAATTACCTGTAGAGGACGACGACAGCAAGTGTACTTGACAAGGAGAATTTACACCTGCGCCACGTTTTGCCTTAGCTACAATTTGAGCCGCGAGAACATCATGCTTTATAGCGGTAATCTGACTCTGCACAGCGAGCATGCAATCATTAAAACTAGGAACAATAACATTGTCTCCATTTGAGGTATTACGATCAGCAGCAGTGCCACCAGCAACGTTGGTTTGCCGTGGCACGGTTGCGGGAATGGGATCCTGCAGCCAGCGGTTTGTTGCAGCAGTACCGATCCTGTTTGTAACCGGCTTAAGGTCAGCTCCCCAGTTATGAACATTATCATCAGCTTCTAATTCGAACAGCTCCGGACAAACTTTGTCAGTATGTCCGAGCAGACCACACCTGTGACAAAAAAAACACCCAATTTCTCATATTTAAAGTTAACAGTAACGAAAACACCATTGCTTGCGCGTACACGCCATTCTTTTTTCAAAGGTACAATAACATCAATAGCAACTTTGATCCGCATATAAGCACCATGGATTGAGTTGCGGCCATCATAAGCTTTTAGGGTACCTAAGAAACTTCCTAAGCCTTGACCTACTTTTGGCTGGATAAATCCAAATGGCAGACCATGTACTTGAACCCAGAAATCAATATGGTTTAGTGGAACAAAGTTTGGGACGACACCAGGTGAGATTCGATCCATGACAATATGAAAATTGTCATACAACCATGGACCTTTATCTAGAATACGGTTTGCATCGACCTTGTGATAGAATTGGAACAGATAACAATCAGCCACTGACTTAGTAATCGTAACTTGTTTGCCTGGATTCCAAGCACGAGACATACGCTTGCTGAAATAGGCAAACTGGATTTCACGATCAACAAGCACGCGACCTATCAGACAGTGTTCGAGAACGGCAGCGGTTTCAGGTCCAGACTCTAGGTTTAGGGTTAAACCCTCCTCACACAAAGTCAGGCCATCGAGATTAAGAGGAGTGGGGTCCATGGAATCAGTGAAACAGTAGGAAAACAAAGGGAAACAGTTGTGATAACAAGAGGACGGGGGAAGACACAATTCTGGTCGCAAAAGCAGTTTACAGGAGACTAGGGTTTGGTGAAACAAAAGTCTGTGATTACGAACGAATATATAGTCAGAAATAGAAACATCTAGATCATGGATCATATGAGATGCAACTTCTCACAAGGAAGATTCGGCCCAAAGTGCGGTGGCAGCCTAAAGGAGGGTGGTGCTAGAAACCCTAGGAGGTGGAAACCCTAATATGTAAAGATAAATAATATCGTATAAGATGTTGTTAGATTCGTCTCGATGAATATTTTTGAAATATTAAATTTTTATAATTTTTTCTAATAGATTAGTAAAGTTATTTAAGATCAAAATTGTGCATAGGTATGTGTGACAATGTCAACTGTGTCACTTAATATGAGATGGAGGGTGTATATACTACCTCCATCCCTAATTATAGGGCCCTTTTGAGAAAAATACGGGAATTAAGAAAGTAAGTTGTTGAATTAATTTTGTTGATAATTGTTATTGTTTTACATGTTTACCCTTTATGAAAGAGAATTAGTGGATGTTTTCAGAGTATTTATTATTATATATCGCAGAAAAATATGCAACATAAATAGGGATATAGTGGTAAAAAAATAATTAATGTACATTGAAATTTGAAATGAGTCTTATAAAAAGAGATAAAGAGAAAACACAAAAGGGTTTTATAATTAAAGACAGAGGTAGTAGTTATAACTTTAACAAATGTTTAACTTGTATTTAAGACAAACGTTCTTTTCATAGATTCTTTAAACAATGCTCTTAAGACACAAACGAAATTTCTTTTTGTAAATTTTTTAAACAATGTTCTTAGACATTTATTATTGGGACCCATAAAAAATAAAGATTAATGTGAATAATAATTTATCAAAATTGTATAATGTACATGAATTATATCATCTTTATTATCTATTGACTTTATTTAAAATATACAAAGAAAATCAAACCCCATGTGAAATGAAATTAAACTATGATAGCAATGCATTCAATTACTGTGTTTGTACCTAGAGATTGTACATAAGACGGCGTGTTTTGTTAATTAAAAAGGTTTGCTGAATCCGCGTGTGCGACTTTTTTGCTACTAAAGTCTGCTGTTACTTACAGTGCCAGAGATTTTGTGGTCGGGATTTCTAAGATTTTCTTCTTATTTTTTAATTGTATTTTGATTACAGAACCATAGTATTTTTATGGTGAGTTGAAAATGATATTTTTTTAGACTTGAGAATTTGACTGCACAACTTTAAATGCAATAGTATTATATTTATTTCATTAATGGTATCCTAAAGAATGATGATTGTCGTCGAGGGTGGATCTAGACTCACAATATTGGCGAGGCACAAATTTTTGTTAAATAATTAAATAAAATGTACACATAGGTTCTAAGCACATGAAGCAATCTTATATATAGAATAATTTGTTATGAGATGAGACTACCAAACTTGATTGGTTGTTCAGAGCATGAACAATGAAAGGAGGAGTCAAAGTAAAAACACTATTAGCAGAAAGTGTCTTTTCACAAGAGAACTTGAAAACTTGTTTCACACTCAATCTGATATCGGATGTTTAAGTTTTAATGACATAGTTTTTCAAATTGAAAACTTGTTCGTCCATGAGATAGATGATTACACATGTCAAGCCATTCACAAAATATGACTTAACCTAAATTTAATAAGAATGAAAAGTGCTTGCTTCTTTTTGTGTTGTATTGTGCGCTTGCTGAGAGAAAGAAGAATGAAAAGTGCTTGCTGAAGTGAGAAGTGAGGATAAAGTGTTTACAATGCGCTTGTGTTCTAGGATGAGTTTGTGGACAAAAAAAAAATCAATGGGGCTGGTGTGCACTTGCCACACCAGAACCTGTTCAGGTCTGCCCATAGCTGTCGTGAAACAATGATCCATTAAGGTTGAAGTTGAAGGTATCTATGAGACTCTAACGATTAAGTCAAAAAAATAATTAAGGGTCAACATTCATTATCAGATAGTGAACATTTGAACTGTAAACCCATTAATACACCTTTTGATCTTTCAATCAAACTTTATCGGGACAATGGGCTAGCTTTTACTTATGTTTCATCACATAGAAGACTTATTATACGCTTGTTATACCTCACTACAACACGTACAAATATCACTTTCATTGTTCAATAACTTAGCCAATTCCTCGCTTCTCCCACACATGTTTATTTCAAGGCTGCTTGTAAAGTCCTCATGTATCTCAAACAAGCTCCTGCACGTGGCACTTCTCTATATCTTCAAGGGTTTTCAGATGTTGATTAGGCAGGTTGCCCTAACATCAGGCACTTAATTAATAGCATCAAGTGAGTGTCATGTTCTTGGTGCCGCAACTTGTGAACTTCAATGACTACTTTATTCATTGAAGGACTTTTGTATCACTTCTTCTATAACTCTTGTGTTATATTGTGATAGTCAGAGCGCCTTGCGTATTGTTGCTAACCCTTTTTTCCATGAACGTACAGACCATTTGGAAATTGATTTCCACCTATGCATGACAAGGTCCAAGCAGACATCTTAAGACTTATTCATGTTACTTCTCAAGAACAACTAGCTGATTTCTTCACTAAGTTTTTACTTCACAAGCTTCAGCTTGCGAGGTTATGTCCTTATACTATTCAACCAATTATAGCAAGTCGTATGGACAACTCATCACCATCTCAAGATCACAAACACACTACATTAATATAGTTAGTTTTAGTTAGTTGCAACCGGACGGTAACTTGTTAGACAAGTTTACCAGTTAGCTTTCCATTTCTATATATATGATTCATGTAAGTAACTTGAACTCAAATCAATTCATTCAATAGATTCAATTACATTCATTTTTCTCTTTGTTCTTGATCTCATAACAAGAAGTATTTTAAATAGAGATTGTGTACCTTGAATTATGGTGAAAGAACACATTTATAAAACTATGGAGGTAGTCGTTGGTGGGTCTTAGTAAGATCGTTACAAACGACATATATCAATGTTTGAAATGAGTGACCGTTTGGGGAGGTTTACATTAGGGGATGTGTTCCCATTTTCATTGATTTCTGGATATGTTTCAACTAAGGTTTGAAGAAAAGGAATGAAACCCAGGCACAATTGATAGCGCCTTATTGATAGTGTGACTCACATGTATATTTATCCTTGTTGAAAATCATTTTATTTTTGGTTAACCATCAGCCATAAATAATCAAACTTACCAATATATTTTTGGTCCAATGTTGTATCCCAATTTACTTATATCATAAAAATGGAGTACCAAGCTCTCTCCACAATAATAAATCTCCATCTTTTTATATCGTATAGCAAATTATCGCATTTACATGCTTTAAACGATTTTAGTTCTTTGATTTATGCATCCACACTTCAATCTTATAGGACTAACGCTAACTCATAGAGTAATAAAAATGTTTCCTTATAGGTATAAACATAAAAATAATTGTGTGTAGAAAACTCACTCATCTCGAAAATATATTTTCCTATGATCTTGCATGCTGATGGAACTTTGAGAAAGTGCATCACATATGTCGTCAAGTAATAATATTTATAAAATTAGGGGGTTTGCATTTGAGTTGGTTTGTAGGAGAAAATTAAATGAATTTTAAACCCTAACGATGAAACTACCAAAGGTAGAATTTAAGCATTTTCTTTTTGAATAATCCTAAATCTTTCGAAGGTTGCTCCAAACAAAATGCAAGAACGACGTGGCAAACAATTTTAGTGGATCCTTGCTTTGTATCTTTCATTTTCCTTCGTTTGATTGTATTTTTCTTTAAACTTGATATTCAGTCTAAGAATCAATTAATTCTAATGACCAATTTCACAATCCATTATCGAAGACCTCAGTTAAAGCCAGACTAATGTTTTCCATCAACTAACCCAAAAAACTGACACCGAGATGATTTAAACCAAGTCTTTAAAAGGAGCACGTTCTAAATTCTCAAATATGCATCACAAAACAAAATGTTTAGTTACTTAAGTAGAAGAAAAGGATAAACACATGTCTCGACAATATTATTTTTCGATTGAAGTGTTTAGAATTGAACATGAACACGTACGTATATTAGCACAAAACACTTATGAAAATTAACCTCAAGCGGAAATCTCTCTGGCAGTATTAGAGCTTCCTTTGCTTAGGTAAGTCAATGTATTTTCATGTGCAACTCTTGAAGACCGATCCTGTGAAATAAATAAAATCCAATAAGAAATTTACATCTTCAACAAAACGAAAAATTTCAGTACACACATGACCTCTTATCTAATATACTCTTGTAGTAGTAATACTTTAGAGACCAAGATCATTTATCCCTATGCCGCACTTTATTGATATTAGGAATTACTCCTTGATTGTAACTTTTGTGTGCTAATACTATAATCACAATTCACAACACTATATCAGGTGGATAATTTTGACTTTTTTGTATAAGTGAAAGTAATTAAAAAAGTTAACCCAACTTTAAGCGTGTAATGGGGAACTAAACTATCGCTTTTGTAGAAATAGACGGTAAGGTTAATGATGCCATTCATGTTTAAGCTTTGAAAAACCCTAAGAAAAAGGGAAGGTAGAGTAGTGTAGAAGCAGGTTTCGTAGGAAATTATTAATGGAACCAAGTCAATTCACAATGCATGCTCATATTATTGCAAAGAAATGGGCACACGGTGAAGTCTTTGGTCATTAATACATGAGACATAATGTGTTCTCCACTACTTATTCAAACACATTGCTATAATTAATAACAACCTTATTATATGAGTTCCACCGCATTGCATAAAGTAGTTTATCGCACGTGTAATAAAAAATGATAATTTTCTTTTTTGAAATTTATTATAAAATGAACAAACTTTTCGAATATTAGCTAATTCATCTTAGTTTAAGAAAAATGCTAACAAGTGTCATTAAAATATTGGTTGGAGAGTAAAAATGATGTTTGCTACAATTCTTTTTTGTTGCGAAAAATCACATTTTTAAATAAAATAATTACTTTTAGAAGATTTCATCCACTTGTTACATATTTTTATCTCAGTTGGTTGGGACAATGCATAAAATATGCAAGGTCCGGGGTTCAAACCCCGGCCACTACCAAAAAAAAGAAAGATAATCTAAAAAACCCTACAAGTGAGAAACTATTTTGATTAGCTCCTCTAGAAAATTATTTTTTATAATTGATTTATTTTTTAAAAAATGATTTCATTAGGGTAAACAAACACAAAAGTTCTCTAAAATTTAATTCTAAACTAGACTCTAACCCGTGTGATGCACGGGTTTTGTAGAGTTTCATATATAAAATATTAAATTGGCTATATTATTACTTGTAGAGTTGCATATAAACTCAAAAAGAATCAAACTAAGTGACAATTGAGAGTGATCGACATGCACAATCTCAAAGAAGCAAATTAACAACATTTAGTTTGCATTAACAAAAATGAATATGGAAATCAACAAAAATGAATATGGAATCAAAGTCATTACTTTGCCAAAACAAAGTAATGTTATAGTCTACTGTAGTGATTTTTGCAAATAAAAAGTCAGAATAAACAACTTCAAGTAATATAATATAGGAGAAACAAAGTGGCCGACAAAATTACAGAAAAAAGTGAATTTCTAATGATAAAATTATCATCTAGATCAGTCAAATTATCTACAATTTTAAAGATGCAACTTTAATATCGTAAAACGTAGTAAGCGTACACCAAAAAAATGAAAAAACAACTACTATCAATATAGGTACCGCTAATAATAAAAAATAATTGCTATAAGAGAGGAAACCGCTAGGGCGGTTGGGAATTTTAAAAAAATGTTATAGATGTATTTCATTTTTAGAAGCAACAATACTTCAACAAAAGTAGAAGTGGCATAGCGGTTGTAGTTGTAAAGTGAAAGCATATGGTACCTGGTTCAATTCCTTGCAAACTCTTTTTTTTCATACAAATTACTTAGATCCACCAAAAAAATGCGGGATTAATTAGGGCAAACTTATCAGAACTGTTTAACATTTATATATATATTAAGATTATTGAAGTAAAAATCATTTTTCTTATAATCCGTAAAAAATGCACCCAAAAACATGTCTCATACCCATGTATGGATAATAATGTAAAACTAGAGGTGAAAAAATTGTTCACGAAATTTGGGGATACAAGAGGAGATCTTCTCCATTTCTTAAAAGAAGGACATATCTATTACTATAGTTTTAGTGTATAAATATATAATTAATCTCGTAAATTCTAGAAATTATAAGCATTTATATCATGTATATGTATTTAATCCAAAACTATAATAATAGACACTAGCATTTCAAAAATGGAGAAGATCCTAACCCGTAACACTTAGCGATATAATTAAGAAACAATTTTTTTCTTTTCTCCATATCTAAATTCCCCTTACTGATTTCAATTATTTTATGTTGTGAAACAAATTAAAGCAATGTATGTTAGAAATTAGGTAGTGCTTCAATCATGCGTCCATAATGCTTAGAATTGCACATTACGGTTACACCTCTGGAATCACTATTGAAGGTTGTCATGCCAAAATTATGTTTGATGTACTGTGTGTATTAAATTATCAAAGTAACGAAGTTGGGGCTGGCATAATTAAAACTACCATTGTATTCCAATAAGTCAAGAAGCACATGATTCCTCTCAAAAATGAATATTTCCCACCACTTATTTAGACTCACTCATGGTGGAAGAGATGTTAAGTAATTGCATGCCCTTAACATCGAAGTTTTAAGATTATCTTGTCAAAGCACCTCTCTTTTCTTACTATGTAAGGGACATAGCTAGGTGTGTACGATCAATTGTTATATATGTTCATTTGCACTTTTCGCAATATGATGCATTTCAAGCATCAAGAAAGACAAATGCCATTTACTACTTCTTTCAACAACAAAAAAATGCCATTTACTACTTTAAATAAGAAGGTACCGGGATATGTAAATGTATAATGGCTTGGAAACATGTGTATTTCAAAAGAGATTTTGACTCAATTATCACACTTGAGTTTATAGATGAGGAACTAAGGTTGTTTATTTATCTACAAATTAAATATGATTTTTGAGTGGATTGAGAATCTTAAAATGTGACTAAATCGCTATGTAAGTTCGGTTGCATGAGACATTTGATAAATTGTGGTGCAAGTTTAAATTTACAATTTCCTATTTCTTAGTATTTATTTTGTGTGACTTTCGTCATTATATTATTTGAACAAAATAATAAATGTGACTAAGTTGGAATTGAGAATTAGACTCACAAGTATAAAAGGTTAAACTCATATATCTTAGAGTATAATTAAGGTTAAAAATTCTAATTATGATTGTTAAAAAATGCTTTATCATGGTTTATTGAGTTATAGAAAACACCATATGATCTAAATGAGAAAAATTATGAATTTGTATATGATATGTCGACTCAATGGTAAGAGTTTGACCATGTAATTTTAAAAAGACGGAGTTTAAATCTACTTTATGATGACCGTAAAATAGTTATTAATGTCATTTTAACCGATGATGATTTCCTTATATCCCATTTAGCATATCTATTGGAAATTAAACGGAGAGTGCTAAAAAGAGAACCAATAAAGTATAACAAAACCTAACATGATCACTCAATTACCCTTTCATCCTGCTACTAGTTATGCGTTAAAGAGAAATTTAATGATGAAATTGGTCCTTTTTTTATACCAAGATTGTTGCAAGTTATAATCAATCATTTTCTTTGAAGGGAAAGAAAATGTGATTGTGGGCATCATAAAAATAAGGTTTTTGGGTGGGATATAAAAGTCTAAAAAAGTGGGTGGTGTTTAGTATATTATGAATGATAAATAAATAAATAAAAATAAAGGAAGGAAAACACGGAAGAATGGTTAGCCCTTTTCCTTTTGGTCTACCTTTGCATTGGTTTGTGGAATTTTCAAAAAGAAAAAAAATTCAAGAAGCTTTATAGTGCTGAATGGTGGATGGAGTGAGCTTTCCAAGCGTGAATGTGTTTGTTGGAGAATCCACAACCAAATGGCTCCATGGTTACATGTCCCACACCAAACTCAACTACATCTTAGTAGGTAATGACCCTTCCAAGAAAAAAGAGAGCAAATTACACCCTATCTCTTCTTCGTGAAACATGTATTTGATCAGTTAGAGAGTAATATTATCCTTGGGTCTTTCATTTAAAAATAACATACACGTATTAATATCTATCGTATCGTGTCTTGTGATTAAGAGCTATATATGGAGCAAGAGCAAGTTATGAACATAAGGATATAGGACGGTTCTTCAAACCAAGTTAATTGTATAGATAGAGATTCAGATTCTAACATTATGTAATCCTTGTTTCCAAGCAAGATAGAGGCCATAGAACCTTCAACTCAGTTGTTATTGGTGGACAACTAGAAATCCTCATAAAAATAGGAAATAATTTTTGTGACAAGCTTTTTTTTTATGAAGAGGAAAATAAAAGACAAGAAAACAAATTAGTCTATCCGCTGCCTAAATACTCCAGAGGTATCCGCAAGCAGGATGTCATTCAATTGAGGAGGAGAACTCCACATCTTCAAGGAGTCGGTATTAGTTGCACCAAATTTAGCCAACCAGTCAGCACATATGTTCCCTTCTTTTAAAGTATGACTAAATGAGACCACCCATGGAAGAGAAAAAAGCTTCCTAATGAGAGAAAACAAAGTTGCATGAGGATGAAAATCATTTTGTTTAGTATCAACAATAAGATCCAAAGATGTCTTAGAGTCAATGATAGACCTATAACCAAGATTCCACGCCAAATGAAGACCTTTCCAAATAGCTGAAAGTACAGTCAATTAATACATTAGTAACTCTGCCACAAGATCTAGAAAAACCATGAATCCAATTCCCCCTATTAATTGCATAGAGTCTATTATAATATTTTGTGACAGGCTTTGAATTGTAATTATAATTATTAATTTGAATTATAATTTTTTTTTTTTGTGATGAAGTTCATATTTGATTTGATATATAAACCATTATTTACACTTGAATAGAAGGCAAACGGGCAACAAGCTGCGCCGTTAGACCTTTTTTGATGGCAAAACCAATCCTCGTAAATACAACATTCATGGACCTAGGAGACATAACATTGCTATGTATGACCTTTTGAACTCCATGTAGAAGGTGAATAGCCTAAAACAGCAACAAAATATTATGGATGAAATGTAAATTTGAATTTGTGGCGTTTAAACTTCAACACCTTTTTTTCTTAGAAATTGGGCATTTGTGGCCGTTTAAAACGCCACACAATTTTTTAATTTGTGGTTGTTTTTTCGGCCACGAATCTTATTTTTTGGCTAAAAACACATTTGTTAGACTTTTTTCCCACAAATTTCCATTATATGTATATATATAATATCACTCCATTATTGTCACATTTCTTCATTTTTCCTTCTATCTTCTCTCTTAACTTTTTCTCTACCTTCTTTCTAAAAAAGTCATTTCTCGGTTTTTCTTTCATACCAGTTTTCCCTATCACATTATTTTTTTTTTTAAAATCGGTTTTCAAAGTATATGATATATTCCCTATCACACAATTTTATTTTCAAAATCACTTTTAAACAAAACCAACCCTTTTTTTTTTATCTTTCTTCATGTGCAAGTCATAAAAAATTTCAAGGTCAATGAGGGAACTGTCTAAAAGTCTATGTAACATCCCAAACGACTTTTAGGATTGCCGACTGACCCTACAAATCAACACAAGTCTTCTCAACATGTTATGTCATCACTCACATGCTTACCGGGAAACTTCCTAGTAGGTCACCCATCCAAAGATTACTCCAAGTCAAGCACGCTTAACTATGGAGTTCTTATGGGATGAGCTACCAAAAAGAAGATGCATCTTGTTGATATATGTAGTACCAAAGAATTCTTATAAGTCTTCCTTCAACCATGCAGTCTCATACCTGCATGGCCTCAGGATCCCTCTCATTCAGGTGTGATTCAGTTCGTCTAGAAGCTGCCGAGAGCCGCTCATTGTCGTGCCTTGTGCATTGGCGACCACTCCCCGCCCTCTTCAGCCTTGGGTGTTACATTCCCACCATCTTCCGCTTTGTTCATCCCCAAACCATACCGTACTGGGAGAGGTCAGCTCTGGTACCATTTGTAACATCTCAAACGACTTTTAGGATTGACGACTGACCCTACAAATCAACACGAGTCTTCTCAGCGTGTTTTGTCCTCACTCGCATGCTTACCGGGAAACTTCCTAGTAGGTCACCCATACAAAGACTACTCCAAGTCAAGCACGCTTAACTGTGGATTTCTTATGGAATGGGCTACCAAAAAGAAGACACATCTTGTTGATATAGGTAGTACCAAACAATTCTTATAAGCCTTCCTTCAACCATGCAGTCTCATACCTGCATGGCCTCAGGATCCCTCTCATTCGGGTGTGATTCAGTTCGTCTAGAAGCTGTCGGGAGCCGCTCATTGTTGTGCCTTATGCACTGGCGACCACTCCCCGCCCTCGTCAGCCTTGGGTATTATAGTCTGATTTAGAGAATGGGACTGCTTTAAAGAGAGCTAATTAAATCATCATATATATACTAATCCTTCGAACGAACTTTCCAGAGGTACATTAAAGCAAGAAACACTACAAAAAATATACTTATTTGTGACCGTTAATGGAGTAAGAATTTAATCGAGGTTTGGAAAATATCCTTAAATGTGATTCACTTGTCTTCATGTGATTAAAATTGAAAGAGGCACTTTGTCCCTCAATTATAATTTCCCAAACTCCTCCAATAGAACATTAGATACAATTATTTTTTAGTTTTTGAGCAACACTAAAAAATGCATAAAAAGTTGGATAAAGGTAGACTGATCAAGATATGGAAAAAAATAGTGAAATAAGATTTGTGTTTGATTGGATGTGTGTAATTACACTGGATAATGTATAACCAAATGACATAAACTATAGTGTCCCACAATGTAAAACTTTTGCTAGGCTAGTTTTACAGGTAGTCCATGAGTTTCCCTCGTTGCTACGATTTTGTCCAACCACGAACGATCTTCTTCCCTCATCCCTCTTCGCGGTTAGTTGTGCTACAAACATAAAACACGGATTTTATGCATCATTGTACAATCCACCTTCGTTTTGACCCAGTCTAAGGTATCTACGGTCCACATAATTAGTTATTGGACTCGAGAAGGAGTAAGCTTCTTTCGCTCGGATGTCCTAGAATTCGCCTAACCTTCCATTGGTTGGGATATTTTCTCGCCTAAAGTTCAATCCCCTAACTTTCAATGGTGATTAATATGATAATTATTTTTAGGTGTAAACAATGACCAACTTGAAAAATATTTGTGGCTTTATAAGGTTCTCATAAATTATTGGTAAAAAATCTCGTACAAATTACTGACAAATAAACCCTTAAGAATTGTAAAATTCAAATTTGTTGTTAATCTGTTGTTTAAATAAACCACATAAACTTTGTGAAGCCTTTTCTGACATGAAATTTGTATGGTGGATTTTGTGATCGCTTACATGTGAATCCAACCCGTAAATTAAGTCGAACTCCAAAACTTAAAAAACGCGGATCAAACAGTAAAATCATGAAGCATGAAAGTAGAAAAGAATATCGTGAGCAAATTTGGGGAAAAAATTATACAAAACATATTTGAGGGAGTTAAACGATCGAGAGCTAGTTAAACGCTGAAAAGATGGTGATGAGGAAGGACCTCATCACACCACCACCACCAGATCAACATTGAAAGGCTAATTTTCACTGGATGGGAGGCGGGGCAGTGATCTAGAAAGCTTAGAGAGAGGTCAGAGTTAGGAGTATAGAGAGAGGAAATGAAGAGTTGTACATATTTTCTATTTATATCACACTTCATTATACTCATTTTTCTTCATTTCTCACTTTTATTCTCTCTTTAAACTTTTTCTTTCACTTCTCTCTAAAAACTCCCTTCATTTATTACTTTTATCCTCTCTCTCTTCTATTTATTTCTCTCTAGTCTCTATTATCCTTCTCTCTCCTACTATTTTCTACTACTTTTATTTTTTATTTTTAAATGATTTTTTGAAAGAATTTATATTTTTAAAAAATATTATTTATTTTTTATAAAAATATCATGTTTTTTTTATTTCTTTTGCAAATTCGGGATTCTTATTGCAATTTGAAATGCAACAAAATAAAGAGCATTTTTAATTTGAGAAACACTTTGTGGCACCAAAAACATCAAAAATTTAACGCGGTACCCTCACAGATCACATTTCACATTGTTTTTGATACCCTATTTTCGGGCTCTGGTGTTTCCTCATTTGCACATCTTGTGCTATGATGATCTTTTGTCGTAGTAATATAATTCATTTTAGCCTTTTCAAAAAAAATAAAAAATAATATCACATTGCCAGGATTTGTTAAAAAAAAAAATTAAGAGTAAAGAGAGAAAGAAAATGAATTTGTATATGCTTAACGCTTACGTACATCCTACAAAATGAAGGGTCCACGCACGCTAGATGTTAACTTAGGCAAGTGTTGTATATTGTGATTCATGCAGTGATGTCCCTTTCTTCTTCCTCTTAGTTAGTGGACTGTGACCAAGAAGCTAGCTTTGAGCTAGAACACGGGGATTTGTTATTAGTTAGGTAATCCACTAATCCCACAACAAACAAATCACGTAATTAAAAATTGAAAAAAGTGACCATGATGATAAAATAATACCACATAGACGTGCAAAAGAAAATGTTTTATTTATTGATCAATGTCAAAATAGTTGTTTAGTGCAAATGTTTAGTGCCACCAAAAAGTTAGACCCAATAGGATAGAGATGAAAGGGGAGAACTTGATTGGGCTCGTTGAGTGTTCCCTTCACTCCAAACAAAAGGGCATGACATGAGGTATGCTTAATTAATCTTATCAATTTAATATGGTTAGAGTGCCTTTTTTATTGGGTACCTAGAGATTTTCTTCTCTGAGCATAAGATTTCTTTCAGGTGATAAAATCATGGGTTACACAACCTTTGTATTTTCTTAGTGCGAGTGGTACCATACCCTGTCGCTTCACAGTATATATGCTTTCTCTTTTTGATTATTGTATTCATAATCCTAGTTAAGCTTTTTTTTCTTTTTCACTATAATCCTAGTTAAGGTTTCATTTTGACAATGTTCCTTGGTGAAAGAACAAAGGAGACATAAATAAAAAAAAAACGGTTTATTATTTCATTTGTTTTTTTATCATAAATGTAAGAAAGTTTGATTAATTATTTAATTAATTAATATAGTATATTAGTCAGAATAAGAATAGATAAGAATTGCGTATCTTTAAGAGTATGGAGATATGGCTAATGAGAGTCCAGATATGAGAGGATGACTACACTCGATATCATTCAGGTTTTCAGCGTTATGATTAACCGTCTAATAAGACAATTGTATTTAAACGATTAAGGAGAATGATCTCTCATTAAGCATAATAGAGTTGTTTGACTCGTTAGTGTCATCACGGTCCATTTAAAAACAAAGACCAACAAATAATCATTCATAACTAGTGTTTGATGTTGCTCAAAAAATAATAATTAGTGTTTGATGATAATAGTTGACCATAATCTATATATTATTATAAATTTCAAAATGAAAAGTTATGTCAAATTATAATTGAATTAATTAAATAAAGGGTTTTGCTAACTATTGCCTTCAGGGCAATGGTTAAGGAAGCCAAAAGTAGCATGTTTGCATTGGTTTCAACAACATTTTGACTTTTAAAAAGTTAAATTTATCATTTTTTCCATAATCCATTATTTTTTCGGAAAGTTCCCTTCAACTATTCGTGTATCTCAAATAAAGAATGCAATTTATTTTGTTAAGTGGAAGGGAAATATCCAAATACATGTATTTTTTTTTTATAATGCATCATTTTCCAATACTATATTTCTATTTTTATCCTCTTATAATAATTAATATAACAATACCTTCAAATAGAGAATGAATCCTCCACTATGATCCAGAGGATCACATAATCTTACTAGCTTGAGTCCTCTTAAAACGGCTTAACACTTAAGCAATTAAGGAAATTGATTTGCCACTATTAGCTAAGTACAAAAGTTTCAAAGATTGTGTTTACATAACAAAGTTTTATTATATTAGAAAATCACTCCCAACAAGAAGGATATGAAAAATTAATCTCAAGACACAACAAGATAACTCTCAGAGAGAATATATCTTAATATATATAAATGTTAAACAGTTCTGGTAATCCCTAATTAATCCCGCCTTTATTTTGTGGATCTAAGTAGTTTTTAAGAAGAAAAAAAAAGAGTTTGCAAGGAATCAAACCAAATGCCATATGCTTTCACTTTACAACTATAACCGCTATGCCACTTCAACTTTTGTTGAAATATTATTGCTTTCAAAAATGAAAGACATGACTAAAACATTTTTTTAAATCCTCAACCGACGTAGCAGTTTCCTCTCTCATAGCAGTTATTTTTTATTATTAGCGGTACCTTTATTGATAGTAGTTCTTTTTTCATTTTTTTGGTGTACGCTTACTACGTTTTACCATATTAAAGTTGCATCTTTAAAATTGTAGATAATTTGACAGATCCAGATAATAATTTTATCATTAGAAACTTCACTTTTTCCTTTAATTTTGTCGGCCTCTTTGTTTCTCCTATGTTATATTACTTGAAGTTGTTTATTCTGACTTTTTATTTGCAAAAATCGCCACAGAAGACTATAACATTACTTTGTTTTGGCAAAGTAATGACTTTGATTCCATATTCATTTTTGTTGATTTCCATATTCATTTTTGTTGATGCAATCTAAATGTTGTTAATTTGCTTATTTGAGATTGTGCATGTTGATCACTCTCAATTGTCACTTAATTTGATTATTTCTGAGTTTATATGCAACTCTACAAGTAATAATATAGCCAATTTGATATTTTATATATGAAACTCTACAAAACCTGTGCATCGCACGGGTTAGAGTCTAGTATACAAATATAATTTTTCAATAACTTTTAAAATAAGTTATATGTTTGATTGTTCAAAGTATGTTGTTTCAAATTATTATTTTTTACTTCAACCGATGTGAAGAATTTGAGTTTATAGTGCTTGAGCCGTTAAAGAGTTATTGTGAGTTGTTGAAAGAGTCTTTGTTATTGTAAGCAAAGCATTGTAAGGCCAAAACCCTAATTTGAGGTGATACAACTTTCCATACCTAACCATTCTTCTTAACACAGTTTTCTTTATTTGTTGAAATTCAAATAGGCCTCGCTAATTCTTGTGGCTTAAATTGAATTGATGGGATTAATATGAACCTCAAACAATAAGGATGTGAAAGTGTTTTGAAATTATCGTGATATTGAGTCTATTTCAATATTTTTCTTCAATATACTATCAAAGTATATGCAAGTGGTTGATATGCAATGCGTTTGAATGATGTTGACCTCCGGCTGATAATTTCTTTATCATATCAATACAATTTTTTTTATCTTTTCTAGGGTGAAAAGGAAAATATGTATGTGGGTTACACCATGTTCTCTCATGTTCTTATTAAATAAACGAGGGAAACATATAATTATATATAATTTTGTCAAAAAAATATAACTATATCTAATATTTTTTCACCTCAGAAACAACAAAGCTTATAAGGTTTAAGGTATGCGTTCACTTTACCTTATAATGTTTGACGAGCATGAGTTCCTCTTACATGATGTTGGATATGCTCCCGAACTTAAACAAAATTTACTATCAATAAGAATATTTTATGAATTAAGCTATGACACTAAATATCAAGCATGTGATAATTGAAATTTTGCATAATGTAAAAATAATAGGGAAATGTGCCAAATGTGTGGATTGTACCTATTAGATGGTTATACTATTATTGATTTTGCATTAGTAGTTAGTCATGGTTCACATGGTAGATCTAAGCTATGGGATTTGAGGTCAAGGGATGTTAGTAAAAGGGGTTTAGTTGAACTAACTAAACAAGTTTTGCAAGATAATGGAACTAAATTGAAAATGTTAAAGATTAATAATGATATGAAGTTTGTTTTAGAGAATTTTCACAAGTTTTATAGGTCAATAAGTATTAAGAGGCACAATGGATGTATGATTTTTGAAGTTGACTTGCCAAGTGTTTCTAAGGTGAAGCCATGGTAGAGAAAACTCAATTTAGGTGGAGTTTTCCACCAATGAGATTAGAGGAAGATAACCAATCGTGGTTCCTGGCTATCTAGTAAGCGAAAGAGAAATGAGAGATATTGTTACAAAATGAGTGCGACTATGAAGACTTTGTGTGTTATACTTATAATCACGGCATAAGAGATGTAAGACTTAGAACCAAATATCTCCAAAGAAACAATTGAAAACAAGATTTGTTTTGGGTAGTGAATGGAATGCAAGAATCTTGAAATATTTTTTCCAACTAACAGTGAATTTTTTATCAAGAAGAAGAAAAGGAAAACAAAATAAGGATAAAGACTTCAAGAAGAAGCAATTTTAGTGATTTTCAAATTGTGATCCATAAAATCTAGTTTTAGCAAGCTAATCGACACACATAATTATTTCCTTCAAATAATGTTGAAGGACTATCGACCAAGACATAGACAAAAACCATTCTAAAACAATGTATATATGTATGTATTTATTGTCGACTTTCTTGTGTCTTGGCAATACACATAATAATAAAGAAAATATTAACGAGTGTCCCCGAATCGCGCTTTAAAACAATGTATATTTTAAAATAAATTCTAAAATAATAAATGCACTTCTAAAACAATGTTTATTCTTTTTAGAATATGAAATTATTTTGATAATGTTTTAGGTGCATCAGTATACATCACATCAATAGAAAGTATAGTAGTACTACTACTATGAGGTGGGACCAATTCCTACAAAGCTTTTTACCACAAAGTTCCATAACCTAAAGTTAGGCCATCAATGGTTAACATGGAGAGATAGACCATCAGGTGGAGTGAGCTTTGGATATGATTCACAATTGCTGCTGGGTGGGTCCCTAATTTAAGTCCATATAATTCTTGGGTTGAATGGTCAAGCTACAAATTATTAATGTTCATGTGAAACATTAGATACTCTTTTTTCATCTTGTAGTCCTATCATCGCCTTCTCCACTTCTATGTTCGTGTTTTTGCAATTTTTCTTTCTATCTATCTATTCTTGTACTTCTTCTCACCTAAAAACGATTGTATCTTTTAGGGCTCAATTTTGCAAACAAAGGTTAACTTTATATGTCAAGCATTAAAAAGAGAAAAGGCAACAATTATATAACCTATCTATTTTGAAACTATATTAAGGTTTTGCTATACCACATATGGATAAGTGTGTATTGCATGACTTGATGTTGATTTGATTTATAGTGGCAAGTATGAAGAAAATCGAAGTAATTATGAAATTATCAAAAAGAAAGCATAAGTTTTTTTTTGACAGAAATGCACAATTTATTGCAAAGTTAAATTAATTTTAGAGTTTGTATTTGAAGAATGACAACCAATTGGATTGAAAAGTTTGAGTGTAACAGATCTCATTAGAGAATGATTTTATGTGTATTTAATTAATTAATTTGTTTAATAATTTGTTTAAAACACTAATTATTATTGACATTTTTTAAAGGCTAAAGAAATATATATTAAAAACCAAATAAAGCCGCTCTAGCACAAAATGTGTCAAAGAAACTTAAGAATCCATGAAATTCACATTACAAAAATAGTAACAACAATGAACCAAAGAAGAAAAATTTAAAAACTGTCGTTGAAGATGACAAAAGATTATGCCTCTAAAAAAGATAATCAAAATCGTACAAAACATGATACAATTTTAACGATCAATAAATCTGAAACTTGATTTTTCGCTTAAAGATTGAAGAAGATCAACCTTGTGTTGAAAAATCCTCACATTTCTCTTCTTCCATATGACACAAAGCACATAAAATCCAAATAATATCTAAGGTCAAACCAAAGTTATTGGAGAGCCCTCCTAACCCACCAATCTGTAAAAGATGATCTTGCAAGTTTCCATTAAAAGTTCAATTTAGTCTATTAGTTGGTCTATTTAGTGCCTTAACTTATTTCAAAAGTTCAGTTTGGTCCCTAAACTTTAAAAGTGACAAATTCAATCCCTAGTTGTTGCAAGTTAATGCAAATTGATCATTTAACTTATAAAAATATATTATCGAATCACCGAGTTTAATTTTAGGTTGAACAATTTTGAAATAAATTTTATTTGCCTCCCGATCGATTGTAGTTTTTTTTAGCCCTTTGCCTTAGAAAGTTAAGACAAAGTATATCACTTTGATCGTTGCCTTTACCATATTGCCAAGGTGCTGGAAAAATGAAACTGAAAGATACTTATTTTAGTGATGATGGATTATAATAGGAATTATTAGTTTTTTTTAGAGTAATACGTTATATTTAGTTGTACAATAGATTGGGATGGAGTATAAGTATCCCTGCTATTTTATAATTATTGTAGTTATCTTATTACGAATATGCATCACCTTGTATAAGTTTTATACCACTCATGATTAGAATCAAAGAAAAATAACCAATTTTCTTTTCTAAATTATGAAGTGTAATTCCTTCTCGTTCTCGATATAGGTCGTATCCTTAAACTTGCAAGGAGTAAACAGAGGATATGCAACTGACTCTTCAGGAATATGTTCCAACTAGCATTTTATTATTAGTCCAAACTAACAAACATGTGACAAAGATTATAGAGAATATTCTCATATTGAATAAAGAAAATATCATTGACAATGGACGAAGGACTTGATTGTCAAATTTGTCGTATATCATACTTTTTCGGACACATTTATAAACAAATTTTTTTCTTCATATTTATTAAACAACTGATATATCTGAACTATAATATAGTTCAAATACATTACTTATTTAATAAATTTGAAAAAATAAAAGCTGCTCTCAAATATGACCAAATGAAGTAATTGAATCTAAGAAGAAAAATTGCACAATAGTTTTGACAAAAAAAACAAAAACGCACAATAGTCATTTTTATTTTTTTTTGGTCCAGACACAATAAAATTATCAAAGTGGGGCAAGTGCAGTCATACTTTAGAGATTGAAAATATTTTTATTTTTTTTCAAATATCATTTGTTATTTCTCATTGTAAAATTAGGAAGAATGACATAAATCAATTATCGTAATTTTGACAAATTCAACATATGCAAAACATGTATTAAGAAGGAAAATGAGATATGACATATATCAATATACACTATGATGTACGGTTGTTCTAAATATCCTTCATTTGTTTTTCTGGAGGAACCAAATTTTCTCAATTTCTCGATTGACTGTACAAAGCTTATTTCTTTAGTAAATAGAAAGGATTGGACTTCTTGAAAAAAAAAGAAAAAAGGACTGGACTTCATCGAAGCCATGGCTTAGTGGTTATGATGATTGAAAGTATATGTGGAGATAAGAACAAGTCTTATATAATCACAAATCCAAATAAAATAATTTTAGACACGTACACACAAATGAAAAAAGTAAAAAAAAAAGTAATTTAATCATATCATTTACCAAGTTTTCTTTAAATTTTGTGTAATTTTGTAAGTGTGCCAAAACATATTTTATTTGGGTTTGTGACCAAATAAATATTTCTTGTGGAGATAGTTCAAGTCTGTCGATATAGGTCTATGACTTAGCCTATATCATGTTTGGATCATGCTTTTTATAAATAGAGAAAATCAATATATTTTTAAAAAATAAAATAAATAGGCCACACTGCATACTATAAAATAAAGTCTTTTACATCTACTAGACAAATATATATTTTTTAGTGTGAACTAAATATCGTTTGCGTGTAACTGTATAAATTAATTTATTGATTCGGATAGAACTGCAATGAATGACACACCTCTCCCTCAGAAAATTAAAGATTGTTGTTACATTTCAAAGCCTGAATTTGAGCACAAGACCTCTAATTAAGTTGAAAAATATCTCTTATTATCTCATTGAAATGTTTGTTGAACAACAACATTCAAGTTTTTTTTAAGTCTACTAGATTGATCTACTTGAGTAAATAAAATATCATTTTTACCACTAACTATTATTATATTAAATTTTGTATTTTACTTTCAATCATTATTGACTTTTTTTTAACAATAAAAAATGAATTATATTGACAGGGTAGTCTCCTTAGCATAAGGTTTACCAAGGAGACCAGAAAAAATTACAAAGGTTGTCAATCCATGAATACACAAAGGTTAGCCGATACCCAAACACCTAAACGGGTACAGACCACCACTATTGAGAGCTATAAACAAAATTGGCCTTATTAGCTTTAAGCCACCATAACGATAAATACTTTACTTTTTCTAATAATTGTAGAATGATATTTTCTAAATTTCTAAAAAATCTACCATTGTGCTCATTCCACACAATCCAAACACAAAATAGCCAAACGAGCTGAAGAAAATAGTGTCGAGCTTTCAACCCACCATCAAAATGAATAAATTGAATGAAATGATATATAATACTCCGGGGATCCACTCCTAAGATACCAAGCCAAGACCGCACTGATTGCCACTAGGAACCGTACGTGCTACAATAAAGAAACAAATGTTTAGCTAATTCCACATGCCCGCAACCCACCGTACACAAACTAGCTTCAGCCGTAACAATGCCGCGATTTAACAATTTTAAATTTGTGGGCAAAACCTGTCACGTAGAAGTATCCAAGTAAACACTGAAACCTTCAGAGGCACCTGGTTACGCCAAATCAAGTTTGTCGCAGTTTTGACATGAATAGGCACCGCGGACTGAATAACCCCCTATAGGGTCAAACTGCCACTGCCACATATCTGTAATATTATACGACAAAGAAACACTAGAAAGTGAAGTCACATACTCTCCCAACATGCCCTCCTCCTAGGCCCACAACCGCCTCCTCCAACGTTAGGCCACACCCCCTCCCCCCAACCAAGGGCGCACATGACAGCCACCGTGCTCAATTTGTTCTCATCTAATTCAAAAAGACGCTTAAAACACATACAAAAAGGTACACTTGATAACCGCTTATCATACCAGAAATACGTACCAGATCCATCTCACACCCTCCACGACACACTTCTCAAACCACCCTCCTCCGTCTACACCCGCCCTCTCACGAATTCTAGCTACCTCCCGTCACCAAGAAGAAATAGTCCGGCCCCCAACCTCCCAGCCTCCTCACCATAACGTGCCACCAAGACCCGATACCAAAACCCATCCTTTTCTACTAACATCCACCAACACCACTCTCCTAACAATGCATAATTAAACTCCATCAACTGCCTAACCCCCAACCCCCTATTCTCTTAATGTAAACAAATAGTAGACCAATTTATCAATGAAATTTTCCAATGATCCTCACTCCCACCTCAATTTTTTTTATTAAAAATAGATTCAATGGAAGAAATTATAGCTGACGAAGCTTTGAAGAATGAAAGAGCATAGACAGTCAGAGAATTCAGGACCGACTTAAGAAGAATCAGCCGACCACCAAACGAAAGAAACTGGCTTTTCCAACCCGACAGTCTAGACTTGATGCTATGAAGAACCGGATCCCAAAAAATCAACCGCCTAGGATCTCCACCAATAGGGAGCCTCAAATACATAAAAGGTACCTTGCCCACTCTAGACCCCAAAACAGATGTTGCCTTACACAACCACGAATCATCGATGTTTACTCCAACCAACATACTTTTATAAAAGTTCACTCTCAAACCGAACATCGCCTCAAAAAGAACTAACACCACCCGTAGTGCACGAACGCTAGCCTAACTCTTGACACACAAAAGTAAGGTGTCATCGGTAAACTAAAGATGGGACACCGCTACAGAGTTTGACGACCCAACACTATAACCCATGAAAATATTGGCTTCAACCATATTTGTCATCAATATAATTAACCCCTCTGCCACTAATAAAAAGAGGAAAGGAGAGAGGGGATCCCCTTGACGAAGACCCCTCTTCATCGGGACCTCATTTGTGGGGATGCCATTGACTAACACAAACGATGTAGCCGTGTTGATGCACTCTTTGATCCACATTCTCCATAAAACTGAAAAACGCATCCTTCCTATAACATCATCTAAGTACCCCCAGTCAACAGAGTCATAAGCATTTTCAAAGTCCACTTTAAATAACATTAGTTCCTTATTAGGCTTGCGAGCTTCATCCACCACCCCATTGGCAACTAGAATCCCATCAAGGATCTGCCTATCTTTGACAAACTCAAACTGAGTCTCAGAAATAACACTCCCAATCACTGAACGTAATCTATTAGACAACACCTTAGCCAAGATCTTATAAAGACTTCCCACCAGAGAAATAGGTCGAAAATCATCTAATTTCTGAGGCCTATCAACTTTAGGAATGAGGGCAATGAAAGTCGTATTTAATATTTATACCTTTTGTCAATCTACCATTCTAATGAAACACCATTAAGAACCGCATCACATCATCTTTTGACTCTTGCCAGAATTCTTTAGTGAAACCAAAATTCACACCATCAGGACTAGAACTCTTGAAACTGTCACAGTCCCACTCAACTGTCTTTATTTCGTTATTGATCTTTTATATAATTTTAAAATATTGACCGATATAAATTTATGATAAATTTAAATATTTTATTATAAAACATAACTTATATAGAATATTATATAAAATCAAATTTTCTAAAATAGCATGATAAATCTCAAAATAAAACTTAATCTATTTGACTTATTTGTTAGTTTTTACGAAAAATTAGTAAATGTGCATGTTTTTGTTAAAAGTTGTGAAGTAGAATTTTAAATAAATTTTCACGCCATAAAAATTAACCTATAACACATATCAATCATGCTCGAACTTAATAGTTTTAACCTAAGTCAGGTATATAGATCTTGCAAAACTTACCTACCCGAATTCACTGGGACACAATTAGAAGAATTTCTCAAAACATGTACTTGCGCTAACTTACAACCAGCTATACATATGATGATTAGATTTCATTTCAGGTTGGGTAAGATGTAGATTCGTCCAGGGGAACGGAGACAAGGCAAACCAAATTTAAACCATATTGATGACACTAGGTCATATAGCACTTTTGTTATAGTTTTTATGTAATTTTGGTTGAGTTCAGGTGATTGTGCATGAGTTAGAAGCTGCAAAAAGACTGATTTTTTATGCTGAAACAAACGAGAAATCGTGCTCAGATTTATAGCATCGGGCTACGATTTTGCTGCATTTTTTAGACATTTTGTCTCGTAAAAAATCATGCTCCGATGGAGAAAAATCGGGCTACGATTTGGCAGACGCTCCAGTTGAGTTTTGAGTTTAATGAAGCCATCGTGCTCCGATTTACAGCATCGGAGTACGATTTTAGCGTTTCTGGGAATTTTCCTATAAAAGGGAAGTTGTTTTCTGAAGGAAAGGTTCAGAATTTTGGAAAAAGAAACTGACTTTTGGGGATGGAGATCTGTAGAGAAGGTGGGAGACCATCAAAACTCATATCTGGTTACCAATTTCATGTAATGAATCCTTCTTTCATATTAGTTATTTGTGCTTTAGCCATGAGTAGCTAGATCCTTTGTGATTA
>Ga0228710_1001499_pt1 | contig 35183 bp, 19 predicted proteins | sample MedpolnodulmetaG_FD_177995 | JGI IMG/M metagenome (GOLD analysis project Ga0228710, IMG submission 177995) | Root nodule microbial communities from Medicago polymorpha collected in Santa Monica, California, United States - pink nodules | ecosystem: Host-associated > Plants > Roots > Nodule... | reverse complement strand
AAGCTCATTTCACACGTATTAAGAAAAATGTATAAATGAAGGAGAGAGAAAAATAGTTTTAAGTGCACTTGTTAAGTATTGGTGCATTCTCCACTATCATAAATGTAAAGTGGAATATATTGAATTGGAAATGATGAAAGTAACATTAATTAGAGTTGTAAAGGGAAAAAAGTAATTAATACTGTATTGAAAGGTGAAATGGCTCAGTTATTTTAGGACTTTTTTTTAATATAAATGACTCAGTTATTATGGGACGGAGGGGGTATGTTTTAATGAAAAATTGTTAAAGTAACTCTCATACTATTAGTTTTAAATAATAAAGATGAAGTATATTTTTGGTCCATCATTGGTCCTTTAATGTTTAGGCTCATATATATATATATATAAAATAAAGTTACCCAACGGATTATTTTATCTTTAATTCATTTAATGCATGATTATTATTTCTGAAGGATACAAAAGGAAAAAACCATTAATTGTATCTTTGTTTGGTAAGAAAATGCGAAGTTTTAAGACAAGAATAAAATACTAAAGATCATTTAATGGTCGTGATAAGAGATGCGAGAAAGAAATATATATATATATATATATAAAGTTACTAAATAGTTTAATATCTTTAATTCATTTAATGCATGTATTTTATTTTATTTTGGGTTTTTCTATCATGTGCAAATTTGCACATGTTAAGAAGTTTAAAGTAGTAACTTTGACTTGGAACTTGTGTTTTTTATATTAAATATGTAACTTTTAATCAATAATTGTTGGTTTTCAATGAAAAGATACTACTTTTAGTTACCTTAACATGTGCAATATTGCATATGTTAGACAAACCCTTTTATTTTTGATGGATACGAAAGGAAAAACATCATTAATTGTATCTTTTTTTGGTAAAAGAAATGCTAAGTTCTAAGAAAGAAATAAAATACAAATGATCATTTGATGGTTATGAGAAGAGATATGATAGGATAATTGTATTGTATCATGTCTCAATCAAGTGTTTGATGAAACAACAAGAAACGTTAAGTTAACTCTGAAACTTATTATATCCCACCTCCCTAATTAAAATGATTATCTTGAATGTGAGATGAATTAGAAACCAGCAGGATAGAATAAGAAAATAAATTACTTTTTTTTTTGTTACTAGAAAATAAATTACTCATATAAAATAAAAATAAAAATAGTTTGATATTAAATTGAATATAACATATTTGTTCAGGTGAATAAACTCATTAGATTTCATTAGATAACAAGTCACAAATACATGGTGGAACATCAATGAACAAGTGGGAGCTAAGGTACAATGGGGCATCATGCACTAAAGCGTGAGGCGCCATATTTGCTTACATCCGACTAAACTCAAGCATAGAGTTTTGAAAAAATATAAAATATTAATAGTTAATTTTTAAAAGATATGTATGATTTTGTCACAAGGGTAATTTTGTAATATGAATAACCTAAAAAATCAAAACCTTATTAAACTTAAAAGGGTTAATTAAGTAAATGGTCCTTATAAATATTTAGAATTTCATTTTCAGTCCTTACAAAATAAAATCGCACATTTTAGTTCTTGTATAATTTTCCATCAGTGATTTTAGTCTCTGTAAAATTTTCCATCAGCATTTTTAGTCCCTATAAAAAAATTATGTCAATATTTTTGGTCCCTAAAGTGCTAAAGCAAAATGTCATAGGAGTTGAAAGTGTGATTTTATTTTGTAGGACTAAAAACAAATATTTAAAAATAAAATAATTATTAATAATTACAAACAAAAAAAAAAGTGATTGACAATTAAGCACAACTCTGTTGGTAAGATGTTTCACCTACACCCAAAAGGATAATTGGGCGAGTAAGGAAGGGGTGAAATGGAGAAATCAATATCTTTTTAAAAATACAAAATATAATATTAATTTAAATGTTTTAACATATTAAATATAATTTTTTCCTTTAAAAAAATATTAAATATAATTTTCTTGAAAGGATATTTTTGTCATTTATATATAATATATATAGATATCATTCATGTATTTATATAGAATAGAATTATTTAGTTACTCAAAATTTTTAAAAAATTATATTGTTTATTTTGTAGTCACATTGACTTTTGTAAGAATAATATGAAATTATTTAATTTATAAAATTTTACAATATTACAAATAATATGAAAAAATATAATCGTCTCAGAAGGCTAATTTTATCACTTAAATTGAGGTGTGTACCAAAACATGAATGATATGATAAAAAAAAATTGATAAAGAATGCATGATATGATAAAATAATTTTATCACGTTTGATATCATGTGTGTATCAATCACATAGTGGGGTAATTGTTTATCATGTGTGTATTTTATTATAGTATTATTTTGTTTTATCACATATCATATCATATGTATATCAACTCATGTATACCAAATCGCCTCTAAAAGAATCAAAGATTGGGAATGGAGGCCAAAGTCAACAAATATGATGCATAATTTTTTTTGACATTTAATATGATACATTATTAAAGTTAAAAGGAAATCTATTTTATTCAACTTTTATTAAATATTTTATTTAACAATTTTAATGTTGGGGTTAATATTTAATATAATAATAAAGAAAGTTATATTAAAATATGTCAAAATATTTGAAAAACTAATATTACTCTATTTTTATGTTTTTTTGTTATATATAAGTTGACCAAAGAAATTAATAATAGTTTACTTTTATTTTTTTATTCAATTTTTTTTAATGTTTAGTTCAAAGCAAGCAAGATATGTATTAAATGCACATAGAATGATTGAATCATTCCTTTTACAGACCATTAATTTCTTTTTTATAAAAAATTTTCTTCAATTTATTTCATTTACTTTGGTTACAAATCCTATTTATATATACATGTCTTATTTTATTTTATATTGAGAATATTGTGTGTGTGTGTGAGAGAGAGAGAGAGAGAGAAAGAAAAAAGGGAGAAAAGAAAATACTCTCCTATGAGAAGTCATGACTAGAATCAGAAAAAAGAAGATCACAGCTAAATTGATTGAGAATAAAACTCGAAGAAAGGCGTGCTATAAGAGAAGATTGAAAGGGTTGTTCACCAAAATGGAGCATGTGACAATCTTATGTGGCATTGAGGCATGTGCGGTTGTGTTTGGGCCAGGTGATACAAAACCATCAATATGGCCATCTCATGCGGTGGCTGAAGACCTAATAACCAAGTTTGAGTCAATGTCATTGGATGTGCAATCAAAAAATAAGACTGACCAATTGACTTTTTTGGAGGATAAGGGCAAAAAACTTGAAGCAAGCCTTGACAAGATCAACAAAGAAAATGAAGAGACTTTAATGGGAGCTTATCTGCATCAAATTGAAAATGAAGGTAAGTCTTTAGATGATTTTGATCATGATGTGCATAATCGATTGATTGCTTTTACTCTTGAAAAAATTAAGATCACTAGAAAGATGTCTAGGCATTTAGAAAAGGAGATCCTGCCTCTTAATAATCCTCATCCACCGTTGGCACCAATATCTTTTACTTTAGACAATGGTGATGGGGTGCATCATGGGGTTAACATGTACAAACATGTTTTGAACCAACAACCCTTGTCAGATTTGGTCGAGCAAGTTGATCAAATGAGCAGTGGTGTCAATAACAACCCTGGAAGTAGCATGGGGATACCTCCACTTGCAGATCTTGGTGGTGACTTGGCTAATCAAGCTGATTTTGGTGGTTTTGGTAACGGAATGGGGATACCATCACCTGAATTTTCCAGTGGCGGTTTTGATGCAATGTTTTTTCAAGACAATTTGGAAAATTTTGATAGTATCATGGGGATACCATCGCATGAAAATCATAGTGGTAGTGTTCATGATATGTTTCTTCCTCGAGGAAATCAGGGGCATTTTATTAACAATATAGATAGCAACATTGGGATACAATCACATGAAAATCCTAGTGGTGGTGTAGGTGTGTTGCCTCCTCAAGGATATTTTGGAGGTCAAAACAACTTTCAAGGTTTTGATGACATTACAGGTAGCAACACAGGGATACTACCAGATGAAAATCTGAATGGGAATGCTGATTCGTTGCCTGCTCAAGAAAATTTTGAAGGTCAAGAAAACTTTGGAGGTTTTGATGACAACACAGGTAGCGGCATGTGGCTACCACATTCAAATTCGAGTGGTGGTGATACATTGCTTCCTCAAGAAAATTTTGGAGGCCAATTTAACTTTGAAGATATTGATAACAACACAGGTAACAACATGTTGATACCACCACATTCAAATCCTACTGTTGGTGATCTTGATGTGCTGTCTCAACAAGGAAATTTTGGAGTTCAAGAAAACTTTGGAGGTTTTGATGATAATACATGTAGCAACATGTGGAAACCTCCACATGAAAATCCAAGCAATGGTGGTGTTGATATGATGACTTTTCATCAAAACAACTTTGGTGGCAATATTAATGGAGATGGGATGTGGAGTTTCAATGCAAACTTTGTTGACAATAATTACGGGAGCAACTTCAACCCTGGATTTCCTTCGGAATAAATTTTTGTTGTCAACAATATTAGGATTGATGTTGAAGTGCCTTATCATTTACTAGAAATTTTTCCAGAGTTAGATATTTATGAATTATCTAAAGTGTTGTTACATTGATGTGGTTAAACAATTTTCATGAATTGCTTATTGTCTTTAAGAGTTATTTATCTCTTTTTTGTTAGAAATTTGTAACATGTTTCATCTTTCTTTTTTTTACAACGACTACATATTTCAATAATATATGCAACTCGTTTTTAGAAGAGCGACTATCTTTGATGCATGCATCAGTTTGATAAAAACAAATATTGATATAAAGATTATTTTTGTTTTGATATTTTTTTTCTTTACCAAGGTAAAAATCCTTTAAGTTGGGACAAAAATATTTCAAACCGACCGATAAAAACATATGACCCAACCAACATCATACTTTATTTTAAATAGACAAAGTCAATACTTTTTTCAAAGTTTATTTAGCTAAAAAGATTAAATTGTAGGCCAACAAAAATGTGTTTATAACTACATGTCTACACGAGTAAATATAATTTTTTTTTATTAATTTTAATTTTATTTTGTATTGATTGTTAAACGATATACTTTCTAAAATTTTCTATAATTTAAACATTTTGATATACATCAATAACTGATGTACTTAGATGTTATATTATAAATTATATTTAATATTTTTGTGAATTCGGCAACTCAAAATCACATCAATAAATTTAGATGTATGGGGCAAGCATCAATGGCAACCAATAACTAAAATGACCACAGACAACAACAACAACAAATCTATATCTAATCTAACAACTATTTGCAAAGCACAAACCACAATCGAACCAAATAAAAAACAAGATAAAGAGAGTAGAGTATAGAGAATAACTCACCAAGAATTTGTTCGCCTAGTTTGGCCCAACAATGACCAACATATGGAGGAGAGAGATCTCTCTACTTCACTATCAGTGAGTTATTTATAAATAGAGATACAAAAGAGTTACAATAAATTAGTTTCAACAAGCTTTCCAAGAACAAACCTAATTTCTACCCTTTTCCAGAATCTCTTCTAGTGGTCAAGAGACTCAATGATTTCACTACCCAAGATGTTTTCCAATTCTAGAATCTAACCCCCCAAAAAAAAAATCAACCCTTAGCATTTGATTTTCTAAGGATTTTCTCTTTTGGTCTCTCAAGATTCACCCAAGTTGCTCACAAAGACTCTCATCTCATATGTTTCTCAACCCATGAATCTCTCCCCAAAAGGAACCAACACTGTCTTAAGAGCTCCCTCTTTTAGTTCTCCAAGATACACATCTTCAACATTTGAATTGCACCCAAAGAAACTCAACTATTAGCCTCTAAGTTCCATAAACGTTCGCTCCTTTGGTTTACATGAAATTCTCAAGCTACCTCAACAAATGGGTCAAATAGTGATTTTATAATGTTTCAAATCTAGGAAATATGTGCCACAATTACCTGGATCGTGCCATGATTTGCAGTCTAACACCAGTACGATACTCAACCTGATCCAAAACTATGTCATGATTTCTCAAATCGTGCCACGATTTACTAGAAACAACAACACCTAATTTGTAAGCATCATCAAATCGTGCCACGATTTTTTCAAGAACACAAACATCAAATTTTGAGTCAAAACTCAACAAATATGATGTCGTATAAAGTTAGATTTCAAAATAGAACTTTTTTTTAAGGGATTTGAATATAGAACTTAATCTCATTGACTTAATATATTGTAAAGTTAGATTTCAAAATAGAATTTTTTTTACGGGATTTGAATATAGAACTTAATCTTATTGACTTAATATATTGTTAGTCTATTTACAAAAGTCTACACAACTCACCACTTAAGTGGTGCATGATTTTGTAAAAAAAAGGAAGGAAAAAAGTTGTAAAATAGATTTTTAAATATAATTTTAGACTTTGTCCCATTGAACAGGTTAGACCTTATAAATTGTCCTATGATTTTTAATAAGTCAAACTCAGAAGTTATATTTTTAAAGTAGGTTAGATTTAAATATTGCAAAGTCCAACATATTCCCACATGTAAGTGTATTATTTTTATTGTAAATGTTTTTTATGTAATTTTTTTTCTAGGTTATATTATATTTCTATTATCTTAGAGTGCAATGGATCCACACTAAAGGTATAAAACATGCTTTACACACATACCATATCACCACACAATATTTTGTCATGTCCCAATACAATTTTATTTTTTAAAATAATTTTCCCATCTATCGTAGGAGTATGCATCACTGTAAATTTCATCACTCATCACCGAATATTATTGATCATTTCAACGTAACACGTGAAGGAACCGTTATTGCACGATGGCAGAGAGAAAATTTCTTAGAATCCACACACAATGTGGAGGATAGATGCATATATAAGTGTGATGGGGTGAGGATGAAGATGAACAAATCATGTGAGGAAGAAGACAAACAAATTGTGAGTGATATTAAACAATTATTTATTATTTTAAATTAACTTAATTAAATTGATTTGAAATGACATGGCGGAAACATGGTTTTTTATTTGATGATAGTGTGAAAATAATTTACCTTGTTAGTGTATATTCTTTATCAGATTGGTGTTATCTCTGCATTCATGTTTCAAGAAAAGAGGGACATTGTTTTTTACTTTTTGACAAAAAAGAAGGTCGTGGTTCAGTAATTCATTTATCTAGGACAGAATAAGAGACAAATTCTACACTTTTAAGTCTCTAAATTTTCCTCACTAATATAACATCTTGACGTGATGCCTTCTTTATTATTTTTGTGAAACAAAATGTGTAGCTGTTACTCCCTGTGGAATGGAAAGACTACTACAAGTTTTTTAATATAGAACCCAAAAGTCGTGTTTACAAAAATATAACTAAATATTTTTAATGTCTCATAAATGTTCATTCATAAAGAATAAAGAAGCTTAAGGATGCATTCAAGTAGTTTTAACACCACTGCAGTGCAATAAAATCAGTCTTAAAAGAGATAGTAACAATCTTCCCGAACACGACTTCTGCTAATTTCATTCAGTTTTCAATCTTCTTCTTCTTTTTCCTCTTCATCCTCATCTTCCTTTTCCTCTTCCTCGTCTTCATCCTCATCTTCCTTTTCCTCTTCCTCGTCTTCATCTTCTTCGTTGTCGTCGTCTTCTTCATCATCGGCTTCACGATCAAAGGATGAAGTCTCTCTTTATTAGTCTACCGTGCAAATATATTGTATCCACTCCCCTGCTTCTACACTATTTATAGGTGTTGAAGTGTTTGCTGGATTGGATCGATTTAAGTGGAAAGTTGTTACGATCTTTTCTTAAATTTTGTTCTTTTATATCTTCCAATAAATTTCATTTTAAAGTTTAATCAAATCCAATTCGATACTTCAATTTAGGGCTGTTTGCTTTTTTACGGAATTTAGGGTATGTTTGTTATCTTCCATTCATTTCTTTTTAAAAATAATTTAGTTTAGTTGGATACAACTAAATAAAATGATTTTATTTTGTTATAAAATTACACCTACCATTTCACACTTATTTCCTCTCTCGTCTAACAAAAAATCTATTTTTTTAGAAGTGACTCTAAGAGCTTGTTAGTTATAGTTTCTTTAAGAGAAAAAACACATTTTTTTATAAAAAAAAAAAAAAAAAAAAAAAAATAGGTGCATTTCTTTAAGTGTTTTTCTTGTGGTTCTTAACTGAATTCATTATGATTTCCCCAATCCATATTTTTTCCAAAGTATGTTATATATTAAAAAAATGTATTTTTAGTTAAGAACCATACAAAGAGCATCAAAAGAAATACACCTAAGTTTTGTTCTTTTTTGAAAAAATCACTTTTAAAAGTTATTAATCGACTTGTCACGGTTGTTTTTAAAAAGAATAAAAAAAAATTAAAAAACCAGAAAACAACTTCAAATGAGAAGTTGTTATCTGTATCTTCTAAAAAATATAGAGTTTTTTTTGTAGAAGTTAGAGATAATAAGATAGATATATTTTCAGATAAAGATATCTTTAAAATTAACTAAAATTTCAATCTTATCCTTTTTCAATGTCCTTCATGGTTTTTATAAATAAAAAATCATTTTTAAATAGTTGTATCCGGACAAATTAAGAGCCCAATTATTATTGATTGAAAAATAAGTAATTTTTACATTTGATTATTTAGGGATTATTTTATAGAGTTTTTGTAAAAAAGAAAAAGCTATTTTGAGCTTGTTAGATATAGTTTTTTTAAGAAAAAGAAAATCATTTTTTTTAAAATAATCACTTTTATAAGTATTGCATCCATTTGTTACAACTTTTTGAAAAAATCAGAATCTAAAAAAAACTTCAAATGAGAAGCTGTTAAAAACAAAAGCTTCTCAAAGAATAGATTTTTTTAGAGAGATAAAATATGGGTTAAAAGATTGAACTAATTTTGTAACAAAAAATCTCTTTTATATAGTTGTATCCAAACAAACTAAATTATTATTATTATTTTAAAAGTTATGTTTATGACAGTAAACAAACGCAAAATAAATTCTGATTTTTCATTAATGTCTAAAAAATAATCTCTAAATGATTTTATGTCAAAATCACTTCAATTTTAATCCGTAACAAACGGTCCCATAATAAAAATCACTTTTTAAATGTGTTTTGAAATTTTATATACAAATTTGGACTAAATACAAGAGGGTCTAACATATTTATTTATTTATTTATTTTTAAAGGAAGAGGGTCTAACATATTGACACAGAGATAATTAATTAGTGAAGATTTTGTCACTTATACAATTTGTCAAGCGAAAGAGGAACGAAGTACCAATATTCATTAATTAGTTCTAGAACGAACTAAGGAAATTAGTGTCAAGTGAAATAATTAGATTTTTGTGGTTAATGAACTCTATCAAAAAATGAATTATTTAAGATAATTTAAGTTTAATTTATGGGTGGAATAATAATCGGTAAAACTTTCTTTACCTTGAGCTGAACTTCATATTACTAAGGCCCTTTTCCCATAAACCGGAGGGGTTCACATGAAAATAAAGACTCAAGTGAAACTTACTTGCTTCCACAAGAATAAAATACAAGAAAAATGGATTAAAATGTAAAGTGTATTTGGTCCAAATTTTGTATCAAATTCATTTTAATTTTTTATTGAAATTATTTAGACTATGAATAATTGTTTGTTATTGAAGAGATGTTAAAAAAATATGAATATGTTGGAGAGATAAAGTAATTAACAATTGTTTGTTATATGTTTAAAAAAAACAATTCTTTATTATGAGATAAAGATAACATTAAGGGAATAACAATCTCAATAACAATACATTGTTATTTTTCAAAAATAAAAACAATACATTGTTTTTTTTTTTAAAACAAAAAACAATACATTGTTATCAACCACAACAAACAAAAATAAAAATCAATTTGGGTAACTGCCTTCCACACACGACCATCCATAGAAACTAAATATCTTTTTTCCCATACATAGGATGTATTGCCGTAAATTTCATCACCAAATGTTTATAGATCCTTTCAACGTAAGTGATCGGAGCTCACACAATTAAATGTAGAGAAGTAGGGTGTTTAGGGTTTGAACTCCAACCCCTGCATAAATTATGCAATGTTCTAATCAACTAAGCTAAGCTCACGGAACATTCATGTGGTTATTTTAATCATGTGCGGAAGAAGATAAACAATTGTGAGTGATATTAGACAGTTATGTGTTATTTTAATTAACTTAAATTGATTTAAAATGACATGGTGGAGACATGATTTTCATGCAGTTTTTGGTAACGTCGATAGATTATCTTACAACTTATTGAATCACCTTATAAGTTTGTTGGTTTTTTTCTTTAAAAAAAAAAGTTTGTTGGTTTAAAATATGCGTGTTTGATTACAAATTAAACTTCTTGGACAAGCTTATAGTTTTTTTAAATGCTATTTCAAATAATTTTGCTATTCCTTCAAAAAAATAAAAAAAATAATTTTGTTATTATAAGGTTATAGCTTTTTACTTTATTCCATTTTTAACCTTTTTTTTCACGCTTTTTACAACTGCCCATTAACTTAAAACTTCACAAGTTTTTTTCTTCTTATAAGCCTTTGTACACGCCATTGCTTGCTTCTTGTTCTTCAATTGTACTAATCTGCATATTGCTCTTTCATATTGATGTCTAACTATTTTTTTTAGCAAAAAAAAAATATATTCATAGAATTAGTATTTAATTTGAAATAAAAACATATTATATTGAAGTTAAACAACATTAGTAAAACATTGTAAAAAAAGCTAAGGAGGCATTGAAGTAGTTTTAACACCGGTGCAATAAAATCAGTCCTAAAAAAGATAGTAACAATCTAATATGAACATTAACGTTAAATAATACTCTCGAGCATGACTTTTGCTAATTCCATCCGGTTTTCAATCTTCTTTTTCCTCTTCATCCTCATCCTCCTTCTCCTCGTCCTCTTCATCTTCTTCATCGTCTTCTTCTTCCACTTCACTATCACAATCAACAAACACATATTTCCCATTCTCGGCACACAAAAGTTCTCCACTCATGCAAAGCTTCTTAAGATAAATATGAAGAATAGATGCGTGATCAAACGGTAAATCATTATCATATTCCCTTCTAATGAACTCAGAGATATCTTCCTCAGTCGAGCCACTTTTCTCGTTTAACTCCTTCACCGCTCTCTTTATCATCTACATACAAGCCAAAAAATTAAAATAATAAAAACTTGTTAGATTTTATTAATAGATTCAAATCAATTGACATAAACAAAAGAAAATAAAGAAAGAGTTAGTTTCTAACCGAGTCATAAGGAGGGTGAGTAGGGGATTTGAAAATTCGTTGAAGACAATGGTTAACGAGGGAGGAGAGGAGTGGACAGTGGATCGTGTAGCTTGGTTCTAATGCTGCAATACGTAAGAAGAGAGACTTCATCCTTTGATCTTGCATCATGGTGTGCCCCTTTGTGTTTTTTATTACTCTACCGTGCAAATATTTTGTATCCACTCCTCTGTTTCTACATTATTTATAGGTGTTGAAGTGTTTGTTGGATTGGAACGATTTAAGTGGAAAGTTGTTACAATCTTTTTCTTTTTGTTACAATCTTTTTTGCATCAACAACCTACACTATTTATAGGTCTTGAGTTGAAGTGGTTGTTGGATTGGATCTATTTAATTGGAAAATTATGTAATCTATTATAAGATCTTGTTCTTTTTATATCTTCCAGTCAATTTCGTTTTAAAATTTAATTAAATCTAATTCAATATTTCAATTCACGACATGTTTATTTTTTTAGGGAATTTAGAGCATGTTTGTTATCTTTCAATTTATTTTTTTTAAAATGACTTAGTTTGTTTTGATACAAACTATACCACAGAGATTTTTTTGTTACAAAATTACTTTCACATTTTGACACTTATTTTCTCTTTCATCTAAAAAGTATAGTTTTTAAAAAACTACCCTGAGAGCTTGTTTGTTGTGCATTGCACTTAGGTGACATATTTTTTTGTGACATTGATGATATTTGTATATTTTATATTTTTTGTTGGTAGTAATTAGTATATTTTATACTCATAAGAGAGAATGATGGATGAATGATTAAAATAAATTATTTAGATGAAAGTGAATGATTGATTTAGAGAGAGATAAGAACAATATCATTAATGTCACTAAAAGCTAATGACACCCAAGTGAAATCCGTTTGGTTTAGTTCTTTTTAAGAAAATAAAATAAAATGTTTTTTAAACAAAAAAAACTAACTAAGAATAATGCATGTGTTTGTTACTCCCGTTCCTTTTTAAGTGTCGTTTGAAAGTGGATTTAGCGTTCATGTTTTACTGTCGTTTTGGTATTTTAAGGGTACGCTTTATCAATCATACCATTTGTCAATTACTTTTTCTTTTTAACAAAACCCTTTGTCAATTACTTTTTTTTTTTTGACAAAACCCTTTGTCAATTACTCTTATCTTTTTAAATAAAACTAATTAAAGTTATATATTTGGAAAACTAAAGTTTTTTAAAAACAAAGTTTGTTTCTTGTTATCTTAAAATTGACAATTGTTTGGTATGAAAAAGACAGAGTGTACAAAAAAATTAGGAATTTGTTGGAGAAAAATATTGTAACTAACAATTGCTTGTTACGAGAGAAAGATAAAATATTAAATTTATTGAACAGAGAGTGTGTGAAAAAAAATAGAAATATATTTGTGGATTAAAGTAAGGGTATAATAATAAATAAAGGTGCAAAATTACACTTCTTAAATTTGATGTTAATATTCTAAAACGATACTTAAAAAGGAAGCAAGGGAGTATAACTTTTTAAAAGAATTAACATAATATCAAATAAGAAGTTGTTAAGTGAAGCTTATAAAAAAAAAATAGATTTTACATTCCTTTTTCAATGATTATTGTGGTTTCAACCATCCAGTTATGAGACGAAGAAACCATGATAATACGTAATTCTACCAAAAAGTACATAAAATATGACCAAGATCGTTTAATGCCTTCAAAAAATACACAGGCATTCATATCGATCAGGTTATGTTGGTTATTACATCAAATTAGGCCATACTGAATCAAAATACTTAAAAGTTGTTATAAATATTATTTTTGCAAAAACAAAACGATATTCATTCATTCAAATTAATATATTACATCATTTAGCATCGCTAAAAACGTAAATGGTGAATTTGTGAACAAACTTACACTATACAAGTTAATATCATACAACGGCAAAATGTCTACAAATAATATGATAAAATTAAAGTGACTAGAATAGTCATGACTCCGGATCTACAACGTTGATGGCAAAATCATTTACTGAATAGCCGATCTTTCAATAGGAACCAAATGAACTCTGCAGTAGAATAGGAAAACAACACAATGTTGCACAAGACGATGAACAACACAATCCCACACTCAGACGACGAAATCACAAAGAAACAACCCACATCTATATAAAAATCACTTATTTAGATTAGCATAGTGATAGAAAAAAAGAAGAAGATGAGTGATTTCTAGTCAAAATTTGACCTAAACCACCCATAGCAATGAAAAAATTGGAAGAAAGAAGAATCAAGAAAGAAAAAAACTAAACCGACTTGTTGGAGAGGGAGAAATTAAAGAGATAAAACTTGTTTCTTCACTCTATGGCAGCTAAATTCTTACAAATATTTTCAAAATATAAGTGAAACTATTGATTTATAATTTCTTTTCACTTATATATGTAAAGCTTTTTTATCATACAATTGTTGCATACTAAATGCTCTAATCACTAGTTTGGGTAAATCTCACTTAAACTTCACATAAAAACTTCCCATTGTCATACACCAATGACAAATGTTTATCCCATATATAATTTTTAAGTAATTTATAATCAATTTATTATAATTTTTCTCTAGACATAATAACCCGTCCGAAGTTCCAACCATACTTTTTTTTTATCAAGAAGTTCTAACCATACTAAGAACATCTACATAATAATAACACCTATAAAATACGAGCAAGAGTGAAATTGATAGTAAACATTAATAGGAATTATTTGAACAACTATTTTATAGAACAACTTGTGGGACAACCAAAATATAGAAAAGAATGTAGATCTTAACACAAAAACTAAAATAATAGAGAAAAAAATAAAAAACATAAATATAAGAGAGATAGTTGTTATAATGGTTGTTCAAATATTATTTCCCAACCATCAATGATGTATAAAAACTATTCACCCCTTAAAAAAAATAAACATCATGCAAATTTCCGGTGAACCTCTCCATTTCTCACTGCTAATCCCCAAAATAAATTATTTCCAATTATCAAAAGCAGCTTCACCTCTATCTTAAGTTTTTTCACTTTGTTAGCCGCCTTAGAACGCGAGTAAAATCCAAACAAAATTTGATGATTTGGATTGAATTTCAGATTGAATTTTAAAAGTTGACCTAATACAATTCATGTCAAACATATACAAAATATACTGAATACACAAAAATCACAATTTTTGACCAAAAAAATAAAAAAGAAAAGCTAGTAATAGAACAACAGTCTTTTTCACATACACTATTTTCTTAGCTGAAATTTATATGGATGTCACTTATATTATTTTATGTGAGACCTACATGATTTGACAAAAGTGCAATTCTAACACTAAAAAAATATTTGAATAAAGATAAATTTAAGTTATGAAGAGGATAGAAAAAAATAGGAACGAGAATCAAAAGAAAGCCAATCCATCATCTACTCTAGATATTAGTACTAGCTAGTATATTCTTGTGACTTTGTGAACCATAGAAAATCAGAATCAGAATAGATGCAACATGCGTAAAAAGTTTGTAAAAACTTTATGTCATATGCCAAAAGTTTGCAGTACTTTGCATTCACTTGAAAAGGAAATCACAGAATCATTTACATGATGATACCATTCCCAAGAATGATTAATTTTATATGGCAAAACAAGGTCTACAACTTCAGCTCACTATCAACACTTAAACGAGCTTCTATGTAGACTTAACTACCATAATATTAACTGCTTAAAATTGTAAAACTAACTCCTTATCTACACTTTCTTTAATCTAAATCAAATTCTAAACTACCATCATCATGTAGAAATCTCATTTATTGCAAGAGCAAGTGTGTCTGCTGCAGCCATGGTTGCTTCCACCGCAGGAGTTGTTGATAAACAAGGCCGTAACAATTGAGTGTAATGAAACTCAATTTGTAGTCTCTGATGAGGCGAAAATGCGATATTATTTTTCATTATATCAGCCTGCAATTCTCTGATGGGAATTGCAGCCAGGAAGCTTTTGATGTACTCTTTGCATGCTTCCTTCCCTCTGCAGACAACCTCCTCTTCTTGCTCTTCAATAGAATCACCTTCCCTACTGTTAACTTCTTTAGGCGGCTTTTTATTGCGCTCTAATAGTTGCGCAACAGTTTTCCAGCCACCAGTTGATTTTTTATCATTTGATGATTGAGGAACACTTTTTGTTTTGTGAATTACTGTGTTGCTGTCAAATTTTAGGATATATGCTTGATTGCATCCTTCATGAAGCCTCTCCCCCAATGTGTCAATGATGTAGTAACAGTCAGATTCAACTTTGAGAATGAAAAAATGGTCATTCCAACTAACAATGAAAACATGAGGTCCACCATTGCTAAGACACTTGTGTTCAGAACCACTGATCTCGTCCCAAATGTTGTCAAAAGACATTGAGCCGCGAAGAAACTCGAATCTTTCCTCGTCCATTCCTTCTGGATGAAAGAAACCAATGAAGGATTTGCCAGGAACAACAGAAAGCGGACGTATTTTTGCTTCAAGGACTGTTTCTAGATCAAAATGCCCGTCCGGGAACCGATTTCTACAGGTCTCATAGTCGCGTAGGTTTCTCCATTCTGAGGAGCCTTCTCGAATTAGACCGTCGAACTGGGACTTTAGGGGCATGAAATCATGATAGTTCTGGAACCAATCAGCAATTACGGCAACAAGAGCTGTACATGCACTCTCACCCGCTGCGCGTTCACTGCGTTGATCAATTGAGGCAAAGAAGACTTGTGTCTCAAGCTTCATGTGACCATCGCGGCTAGTGATCTCTTTCTGCTCCCAACTCCCAACAACAAACATATCATCTCCAAATTCAGAGATTGGCGTATCCCCAGTCTTGTGAAACTAGTGAACAATATAAAATAAACTAATTAATAACAGTGAGCAACATAAGTTTATTTTACTAATTTCTGAGCAAAAAAAAATAAAAATATAGCATAATTACTTTCAATAAAAGAGATTATGGACTAAAGTTCTATTTCTATTAGTTTACAATCACTCTAAAACTGTTATTATAAAAGTAAAGCTACTGCAAAGAGTATCAAGAAAGAAATAGTTCTTACTTTCGAAGAGATGGATTCATCAGATTCAGAGCTAAGCTGTCGGCGATCGAAATCTATGTCGTCCCCACCGTCTTCAGCATAGGCCTTTTTCAACAATGGCTCTCCCCTAAACTTCCTCTTCCTCCATGGAAGTATGCTGCGCTTTGTACTTTGTGATAAATAAGGCTCGGAAGAAGACGTGGTAGATTCCTCCATATGTGAAAACCCGACATCAGGTATGCAATAGCTGTGGTAAACCCAAATGTCCTTGTCATCACAATTCACTCTCGTGTTGGAATAAGAAGAACATGATCCTCTAGCATTTGCAGAGGCCAATGTTCCATAACGGAATGAATTCCCAACACTTGAATCCTCATTCCCCCGGTCTGAATCTCCTAAATCATCGAGTGAGTCAAAATCTAGAGAGTAGTTATGAGTATTATCTCCACTCCTAGAATACTTGCTATCACTACTTCCTTCTTCTCCACGGCACGCCTTTACTGCTTTCCTAGAAGATACAAGTTCTGTGAAAAACCTTACTTTCCTAAGGCCGGCTTTTATTGCAGAAAGATCACCTTTCTCCATCATTGTAATTTCTTCTGATTGAGCCGATGGTGATGACAAAGGAACTATTGATCTATGAACTGTTGCTCTCTCCACCAAGCTAATTGATATCTGCATACAATTGAATTGAGATATATTGTGAAAACAATAACAAATACAAAAATTCAAGCGATAATGTTGATTGTTTATTATTATATGATGACAATAAATTACAAACTAATTGAATGGACTTACACAGATTAAAGGAGATTGCTGTGCAGAATCTCCAGGACTTGTGAGTGGAATGTTCAAACCAAAACTAGTCTGCTCAATTGAATTTGCAAATTCAGCAATATTCAACAAAGCTGTTCCAACAAGAGTACCCTTTTTCCTTGGGCTTCCATTGAATCCCTACAATTACATTTGAAAGAAAAAAAAATCAAAAATTCTGTTTAGAACAAAAAAAGAATTAGCATGAAATATGAACACACAACACACACTTGCAATACAAATGAACAAATACCTCAAACCAACCGATTAAATAACAATAAATAAAAAATTATATTAGAAAAATCATAATGGTCTCATAAAAAAATGATAACAGCCAATAAGTCAACTACTACCGCACAAAACCGAAAGGGAAAGTTCCAATATTTTATCATAAAAATCCTACTTCATTTTTTCTTGTCAAAAAATACAATAAGTCAAAAGCTAATTTATCTGTACCATTAACACAGTCACAAAAACCAATCTCCACCTCTTCAATTAATGACCTTAACTTCATCGTTGAAGAGAAAGTTGGTTAGGTGTGACACAGCAAATTTCCAGGACCAAATATTAGGAAACATAAAAACAGATGAAATAAAAGGACGGTGACAACCCAACACACAGAATCATCTAGATTTTCATCCCTCCTACAAACCCAACAAAAATTAAAAACTTTTACGATGACCCAATTAAAAAAAATTAATCTTTATATTAAATTGTGAAAAGAAAAAGAAAGAAAAGATGGAAAAAGTAAGAGAAAGAGACACACATACATGAAAAAGATTGAAAGCGATTTCCCACGGATGAAACAAAACATTGTCTTTGTTGTAACCATTGAGATTGCAAAGATGATGAAATTCTTCATCAAAATTTACGACGAAACCACCAGAAACGTGGTCGTATTCCATGACAGCCTCTCTTGTGAAATTTCTTGCGACGGAGCCTCGTCGCAAGGAAGAAAGTGTTGACTTAGGACCTTTCCATTTAATCTGAATGGCTAATTTTGAAGAAGATTGACGTATAGGATTGCATCCAATGAGTTTCTTTACATTAAGCCTGACGTGATACTTTTTGGTGACGAGTGGTGGCCATGGTCGCCACCTCATCATCTTCACCACCATTATTATTATTCTTTCCTTTTCTTTTTCTTGATAGTATGTATGTATAATAGTGTTACGCACGCTCTAAGAATAACAAACAAAGAGTGTGAGATGAATAGAATAGAATAGAATAGAATGATATGAAAAGAAGAAAAGAATATAAGGGTTGTTGGTTATGTTATCTGAATTTGAGAAGATAAGGGAGAGGAAAACGGAGAAAGAAGTTATATAAGAGAGATTGTTTCGGAGAGAAAAGAAAAGAAAAAATATGCACCGGTGGTATAGAATATGCTGTTATTTCTGGTTATTTATATATGTATCATTTTATTGTATAGTTTTGTAGTATAGATAGAGAGAGAGAGAGAGGGACAAAACATAAACATATGACAGACGGTTGAGTTTGAGTTGGCTTAGGTTGATGGACTTGCCTTCTTATAACAAGTTAATATAAGTTTAACTCTAGTTAGAATCCGCGTAGGTGTTTTGGTTTGGGATTACTTCGTGAACATGATTTGGTTTAGTTAAATTAAAGTTAGGGAGGACTTAAAGTGCTGCATCTAGATGCTTATGGTTGAGAGAGTCCGATTAAGATTAGATGATTCGTATTGGGTTTTTTCTAAATTACATTTGAAGAATGGTGAGTAATTTACTCACGACCAATAAAAATGAGCAATTTATTGGTAGGGTCAAGATAGTTCATGAATATGTGCTTACGTGACTAATGTGTATGGTTTGAGTAAATTACTCATCATTCTTCCATTGGTACCCTAATTGTCACATTCGTATTGTCTCATTATTTTAAATTAACAAATAAAGTAAAACTCTCAAGAAATATAAAATCATTAATATTGATTATAATTTGACAGGCATAGATTTTGTGATCAGATGATTGCTTGAAATTTTTAGATTTGGATCAATTGTATGCATTTAAATGAGACATCATTTGATCAAAATCAGATGATTCAATATTAAACAGTTTAAATAATAAAAATAAAGTTTAAATGTGAATCGTTCAATCTTGATCGAATGACCAAATTTCTTTTAAATACAAGTGTGCATGTAGTTTTCACTAGATACAATTTGGTAGTGTGATACCCTACCAAATTGGGGAGTAGCCGTAACTTTATTTTTCTTTGTTTCTTAGATTTTTTATATTTCTTTACTTTTATTTTTGGGTTAATAGGTCTTTACCCCCTGTAATATAGGTCATTTCCAGTTTTCCCCCTGTAAAATATTTTTTTTGATTTACCCCCTTTAAAATATTTTTGTTTTGATTTACCCCCTAATAGGCCAAACAAAAACAAAAATTTCTTAAAAAAATAAAATAAAATTGGTTTTTGTTTGGCCTATTAGGGGGGTAAATCAAAACAAAAATATTTTACAGGGGGTAAATCAAAAAAAAATATTTTACAGGGGGAAAAACTGGAAATGACCTATATTACAGGGGGTAAAGACCTCTTAACCCTTTATTTTTTGACCGATATAAACATATGACGCTAGCAGTAGTAACGAATTTATTATTTTCCGTGTTATATGCAAAGGATAACATCGATTTTTGTTATTTTCTTCCGTACTATCCGTTCTATTGATCCACGAGAGGATTCAAAAAGAGAAGTGCATTTAATTTTGCCAATTTTTTTAGGAAACCTTATCCTGCATTTTAACTTGGAATATTATGTTTAGTCAAAAATTAAAGTTCCATGTAATAGAAAAAATAAAGTTCCATTGTTATGTTTTACTTCCATTATCTTAAACTACATTTGCATCTTGCATTCATACTTAATGGAAAGTATCTTCTTCTTTTTCTGGTTGAAAATGGAAAATATCATCTTCTCTATTGGTAAAACTTGCAAATACCTTTGGTATTTTTAGGAAGAAAATATCTTTGATTTGAATTACTATATAGTAGTGTTTTTATATTATAGCAAGGAACATAATAGTCCATAATGACTTACATAAGAGTTTGGCTTAGTAGTAAAAAAGAAAAGACAAATCGTAACATATAATAGAATTTCTTACTTGCATATATGGAATAAATGGAGTGAATGTAAACGGGGTATTTACATTTACTTGCATATAATAGAATTTCTTAGACTCTTTGGAAGATTATAATTTCTTACACTCTTTCCATAATCTCTTCTGTGAATCGTATAATATTTAAAATTATCCAAATATACATGATTAGTAGTTGGTATTTTCACATTGGATGTATTTGTGTGTTCGGTCATACTCGTACATTTCTTAACATAAACTAGGTATATGCATACAATTTTTTTTCATGCTTGAGCTACTGGGATGGTAATTAAAGACTTGTGTTAATTAAAGTTTCTATTTCATTTTTAGGATCATTGAGTTTGATAATTATGTCCTCGTTACATCTTAATGGTTTGGTTATGAGGATATTTTTAATTGCGATGATATTTTATGTTGAATTTATGGTTTGAATTTGGATCACAACATTTTTTCTTCATCGTGTATCTATTTGAGTATGTGTTAGCCACTAGTAAATAACAAAATATAAAAGAGATTCTTAATTATATGTCGATTACAACATGATTCAACTTAGAGTTTCCTTGACGAGTACTCCTCTCACTCATATTGATGTGTATGTTCATGTTTTTCAACCTTTCAGCTATGTTCATGTTTGAATTGATTATGAAAAGAGTTTAAGAAATTATATAATAGCTTATTCTCGAGTAAGACTACAACAATTATGGCTTGAGGCATGCATACATGAGAATCAATGTATGTCTCGATGTTCAAAACCCTCGAAGAAGGGTTATAATGTCGAGAAGTTAGAGGGAATGGATCACGATGCAAGCAAGCTTTATGTATGGACTATTAGGCCACCCTTATTAGGTTTCTGAGTAGCTATTTATGATTGAAGAGATTAGAAGTGAGCACATATGGAGTGTAATGAGGGCTGAACATTAGCGACATGGTGAGGAAACCACTAACAAATGGCTAAGGTAGGTTATGGATACTAAGGCTATGTTTGGATTGGTGGTATGTGATGGAATGAAGTGGTAACTAATTAGATTCTATTGTTTGGATTTGCAAAAAATAAATGGAATGGAATGGAACACAATGGAATCCTTTCCATTCCATTCCATTCAATCCTTCAATTTTACTCTCCCCTCAATTTGGAATGTATGCAATGGAATGGAACTTAACATTTAAAATATTACCCTTTTATCCTTCAATTCTCAAGTCCATACATGAAATTGCTTCGTGTTGCTGAGCAAGAGCACACACAAAGAAACCCACACCCTGCACGCATAAATAGATTGTAAACCATAGATTGCTTGAATAATTGTATGATACAGTTTCAGGGAATCAAATCAATATTACAATAGTCTACTATTGAAGAAATAAAGAAGAAAAAGTCATAAGCACTACGTATAAATAACAACACGATTAGTTTCAGGTTTTCGTTCACGAACATGTTTCCGATTCAATCTAATATGAACAAGATTAGTTTCAGGTTTTGTGTCTCTACACGTTCCATTGCGTTGAGATGACTGTGTCTTTGGTAAGCTTCTTCTTCTTTTATTGTAAGACATGACTGTGTCTTGCAGGGAAGTCACTTATGCAACTTAATTTTCAATTATTGTAAGACATGAATCTAACTACGTTATGTTAATAGAGATTGAAGCAATACCTCCTACCTAGCAAACAAAAGTGTATAGTCAGGGTGATCTAATATTCAACGAGAATATGCCAATGATACCTGGTGTTCTTGGGGTATGTGTATAGTCAGGGTGATGTAGTATTCAATGAGAATATGCCAATGATACCTAGTGTTCTTGGGGTATGTGTATAGTCAGGGTGATGTAGTATTCAATGAGAATGTTCGGACGATGCCCCATATTCTTGAGATATTCCTAGTGACAATGCCCCAAGGTCTCCTTGACTATCGTGCTACAATTCATTTCCGACACAACCTTGATAAGTGGCAAAATTACGTTGTGTTTACCTATATATTGGGCACTTATTATTTTATTTTGCAAGAAATCTTATGAAAAAAAATATCCATCTCATGTAAATATAAGAAAGTTATGTCAATTCTAAATTTGTAGGTGTCGTTACCTTTTCAAACGTTTTTTGTGAGATTTTTAACGAAATCAAGAAAAGTGGGAAAAAGTTTAAATCATGTGCAATTGTTGTAAAGAAAATGCAATGGCAAGCATTGTGAATAAGATCTCATCCCTAACAGGGAAGAGACCTTTCGTTTGACCATTTAGGGACGAATCTAGGAATACATTATAAGTGTGACTAAATAAGCAGCAACCGAAATAGTGATCAATTTTTAATATTTTATACCTTAGCGACTGAATTTTTAGTCACTATTCATGCGCTAAAGTTATTAGCGATCGATTTTCATTCCTTAGCGACTAAAAATTTAGTCGCTAATTTTATTTTTTATTTTTTAAAAAAAAAATCGTGTGTAGCTATAGCCACACATGGACATGATGTAGATCCACCCCTGCGACCATTGGTATTTATTTTTCGCCATATCATCAAGAAGGAAGAGGATATCTTCTACGCTTTTATTCATCAAGGCACCTTCAACGGCTGCGTCTACCATCACCTTAGTTTTGTAAAGAAGCCCAACATAAAAAGTTTTAATAATAAACTATTTTAAAATCCATGTGGTAGGCATAACCTAGACATGTCTTTAAAACAATTACAAGTATCATATAACGACTTACCCTCTTTTTGTGAAAAACTAATTATTATTCGTTTCAAATACATAAATTTATACATGGGGAAATACTCTATGAGGAAGGTTTGTCTCAATTCCTCCCAAGTCTTTATCGATCATGCACACATAAAATGCAGCCAATCTCTAACTCTAACACTTAGCGAGAAAGGGACGAGCCTATGACTTGTGGCATCATTTGAAACTCCTTTTATTTTAAAAAGGTCACAATCATTAAGAAAATCATATAGATGATGGTACAAATCATCCATTGGCAAACCAGAAAATTGATGTTCTTATGTAAAGATAAAAATTCAATGGAAAATTGACGTTCTTATATAAAGATAAAAAGTCTAGGTTTATTTCAAAATTGTTAGCTTCCGCCTTCAGACGCACAATATTATAATGTGGTTTTTTTAGGCAATGGAAATAACATAACATAGCATTCTTCAAAATCGTTATCTTTAAAAAAAATAGCAATCTCCGCTCCCTATTTTTAGGCATGTGAGATTTTCTCGACAGGTTTGTAACATTTTATAAACTTAAAGGACTAAAATTGATATTTTTTGTTGGGAGGCCAAAATTGTAACTTTTGCCAAACACATTACCTTACTTAGTCGAAATAAATTCGAACTGGCTGCAGTTTAATACAAAGGGAATATCCAATTTGTTTAAGATCAATGACAATGTTACACAATATGATTTAAAAGGCCAATTAGACCAATCAAATGGTCTTCACAACTACCAAGACATGAAAAAGATGGCAGTGTTGAATATCATCATCCGTCAATCGACACAGTTGAACACGTTCTACCTATACTTTCAGTCCATTGTATTTTCCTATAGATACGACTCACATGATACTAACTAACAGTTTGTTATAGCTTTTTTAAGAAAGGATTATTTATTTTTTTAAATAATCACTTTTACGAGTATTACATGCGTTTGTTACAATTTTAAAAAAAATCAAAATCTAAAAATAATCTGAAAACAAGTTCAAATGAGAAGCTATTAAGAGTAGGTTTTCAAAAAATAGATTTTTTTTTATAGGAAAGAGACAATAAACGTTGAAAAATTGAACTAAATTTGTAAAAAAAAAAAAAAAAGAAAAAACTTAGGTACAATTCCTTAGGTTCTTTGTATGGTTCTTAACTAAGTTCACCATGATTTTCTTAAATCCATAATTCTTTCAAAGTTTGTTATCTAGAAAAAAAAGTTGTATTTTTAGTTAAGAACCATACGAAAAACATCTAAGAAATTGTAGCTTTGTAAAAAAAAATCCCTTTTACATAACCAATAACAAAAAAATAATTTTCACCGCCATAAACAAACACACAGTCAATTGTGATTTTTACAAAATTTCTACAAGAGAAATGATATTTGTACAACCATTTTCTTACAACTTTTTGACAATTTTCTCATTCATACTCACATTATATTCTTATTCTCTCTTCCTTATTTTTCCTCTCTATTATTTTGGATCAATAAGAAGAGAGAAAATAAAAGTTGTCACAAATAGTTGTACATCCATAGCTCTTTCTAAAAAATAATCTTTAAATTATTAATATCAAAATATTTTTTTTAATCTGTAACAAACTTGCCTAAAAAAACACAACCAAGTCAGTTAATAAATGACGAAAAAAAAAGTGGAGCGTTTTAAAACGCAGTGTATTTCGACCCAAAATGGAATCGTTATGACCCGATTGACGGAGAAGCTCCGTTTGTCGTTCTACATACCGACCCGTTTTCTCTCTCTTCTTTCTCTCTCCTCTACTCTCCATCTCTGCAAGTCCATTGCTCGTTTTCTACACTCCCAAACCCTACTACCTTTCTTCTCCATGGACAACAATCTCTTCTCCGATAACGTCGATTACTTCTCCGATGACCTAGATTCATCCTCTTACTCCCTCCGCCTTAACCGTCGCTTACCCGACTCCGATCACCTCGATTTCGCACTCGATAGGGTTTACCTTCTCCCCTACAGGTACCTTTCAATCCTCATTCTCCGCTTCTAGGTTTTGTTTTTTATTTTTCCGATTTTTTAGGTTTTTTCTGTGTGTGTGGTTTTCTTCCAAAAAAACGTGGCGTGATTATGTTTTTTTTTCCTTCAATTTTTTTCTTTGTGTTTTAAGTAACTGAAAAAAAAAGAAGGGGCGTAATTAGGTTTTATTCAATTGAATGAATTTTTTGTTTGTTTGGTTTGTGAAGGTGGTGGATTGATGCAGAAGGTGAAGGTGATCGTGTGGAAGGTGTTTTGTATACAGTTTCTTCGAATGATGATTCCGAGTCTGAAATTTTGCTTCATCTGAAGAAGGAAGAGGATTCTGAGAAGATTAAGAGTTTGGAGGCAGGGTTTTCGGGGCGGCATTATGCTTTGGTTCCTGAAGGAGTTTGGTTGCGTGCTCTCAAACGGTTAGTGACAATTTGTTTCTGTAATGTTGTATTGGAATGGAACATATTTTGTATATAGAAAATTGACATAATAATAACAGGCAAGCGCGCAACAAGCTGCCACTAATCTTTTGGTAAAACCAATCCTATTAAAAACCATATTCGTAGACCTAGGAGACACAACATTTACTATGTATGACCCTTTGAACTCTGTAGAAGATCCACAACCTTTGCTGATAGGAAGCAAAACATGTCAAACATAAATGGCATAAAAGCATGTTGATTGCTAGAACATGCTTTCTCATGGTTGGCGACTTTACTTGAAGTGGCTTTGTGGGCTGCCTGTCCCATAGTTAAAGCCCCGATCCTCAATCCCACAAGTGGGGAAACCCCAGTCAAGTCGACATATGCATGTTTCCCTCACCGTACACCAGAACATCTGCCGGCCTAAATGTCGACCTGCCCTCCTGTGGGTCAGTCTAGTTGTTTATAGGTGCCTCTTTCTTCACATATATTCCCGCCCGTCCAAATATATAAAAAAGGACATCCTTAACAAAGTCATACCTGTATTTGAAGCTTAGAAGCTCCCTACAATAAACCGCCTTCCATCTAACAGGGCAAACTAGAAATAACGGAATCATGAGGCGATACTTATTTTTTTTTTTTTGAGAGATGAGGCGATACTAGATGATAGTACAATACTCTATTGGTGACATATGTTGACCTAAACCATCAATAGGGATAGCTAGAAGAAAATCTTGAGCATGTGCTGCTTGCAAACACCTAAAAACCGCCTTTTGTTTGGTGTTCATGTCAAGCTTTACTTCCATGTCCCAAACACTTTCACTAAAAAGGGGAACTCACCAAAACATGTTGGGATTTAGGGGCTCTGTGTGAACAGGGTGCCTTCTTTAAGCATTGTATTTTGAATGAAATTTAATCAGATGATATCTGTATCATAACTATGATAATTACGTGTTTACAATTCTATATTAAGTTGTTCTAGACTTCTAGTCTTACATTGTTGCGCGTAGAAGAACGATCGCGTGTAGAATTAAATTTGAAATAATCATTTGAATTCCTTTGTAAGCAAAATGTTGTTTTAGGAGATAGAAAAAGTCATGCCCTGTTGGTTAAGAGCAGTCTACTTGGTTATCGTGCCCTTATTTAACACTGTATTGTTCCGTGAATGATCAAAGAAGAGCTAGATTATAGCATTGACCTTGCCAGGTCGAACTGCACCAGGTTGTCTTTCAACCGTTGTATTGTCAACGAATGCTGTGATCCTTTTGCAATTGTGGCACTGGGAAGCAGTCTTCCATCAACAAGGTCCAAATATGTCCCTAGGTTGTGTCTCAACCATTATGCTTTCACTAGGGATCCTCCAAACAACACCAGTGTATCCAACACTTCTAATAGGAGCCTCAATGATACTTTTGGAGTCAAACCATTTGTCAGATAGTGCATGACCTTTTGTTCCACTTTTTTATTTATTTATAGACTTGAGACAGATTTTTTACAAATGTACTACCTATTACTTTTCCTCTTTCACATTATTTCAGTGGCTATTGTTTTGATTCATTTTACCGCATTTTTGTTACTAATAAGATTTATGTTTTTATTTCAGAACCGAAATGATCATAGCTATTTATAATATTTGATATCAGATCTGTACATTATGTTTGTTTACTAGTTTTTTCATTTTGAATTTTTTATAGTTTTAGACCATTGCTGATATTTAAGGTGCTTGAAAATAAGTTTAGGTGATTGAAGAAAAAACAAGGTCAATTCCTCTTCTTCTGAGTTTTATCTTATGAATTATTATGTAAAAACATAAATCTTCACTTTCAAAACTCAAATCTGTCACAAGTTATGGGGCCTAACTCATCCTTACAAAACCGGCTTGTAAGGCGAGGAGTGCCTCCTCTTTATAAACTCTTCTCAAGAAACCTATCTATCTGATGTGGGACTAAGTCCATTGAGTGTTGGCTGCTAACAAAATCATCATGGTTAATTTAGGGTTTTTTATTGACTACGGGTTAATTGATGAAAGTAGTTTAAGTCTTCAAAATTTTATCGTATGAATTATTATGTAAAAGCAAATTTTATTCTGATTATATTTAGATATAATAATAATATTAAATATGTGATAAGTTGAATACATGTACATATTTTTTATTGATTCGAATCCAGCACATTTGATTGCCAATACCCAACAGATTTAAAGGGTGCTGGCGTTGTCACCTTATAGAATTTAGCATTGATTTGTTAATCCCTGTCATACTAGTATAAATAATTCTAGCACGCATAAATTACACAGATCTTATGCAGGATTCTGTTTAATTTGATGTTAGAAAATACATGATGGTTTTACAAGCCCGTATAATTCATAGGAGCGAAAAAGTGATTCATCTTACTCTTCTTGTAGGTATAATGATTTTAATAATGCAGCGAAACGTATAATTCATAGGAGCGAAAAAGTGATTCATCTTACTCTTCTTGTAGGTATAATGATTTTAATAATGCAGCGAAAGATTTTGGGAGACTCTTCTATGCAGAGGATTGTTTGCCAGATTTGTTCCCTTTGCAACTTAGGATATTTGTTTCATGGGAAACCAGTTCACTGGTAGCAAAGATAAGCGAAAAGGTCCATTTAGTGATTTATTTGTTTTCTTTTCCGGATAGTGTTTAGCTAGGGTTAATAATTTTTCTTGAAAAATGCTTGTAACCTACTTTCTGTTTTATTTAAAATATTAAAGCATCTTTATCTTATGGTAATCAATACTAAATGGCATAATTACAGGAAAATGTGCCTGACTTCTACAAGAAAGCTTGTGATATTTTCAATTCTGCATATGACTCAGTGAGTTGACTAAGTATTAAATTATCATAAATTTTCCATGTTCCGTTGGTTATATATGATTCTATGTTATGGATGATTGCAGTTGTATATTTGGGACTTCTCTGGGCAGACTGCCCAGCTTTTACTAAATGACAAAGCTAGGGTGCCAAATGATTCTTCCGGTCAACCTGGAAAAGAGGTAGTTTCCGTTTCAACTTTCTCTTCTTTCTTTTCTTTTAGGCCAAATACCTCCCTGGGTCCTTTAAGTTTTACGTTTGTTTCACATAGGTCCTTTAAGTTTCAAAGGTTTCAGATAGGTCCTTTAAGTTTCGAGTTTGTTTCGGATTGGTCCTTTAAGTTTATAAGGTTTCAGATAGGCCCTTATGTTTCGAGTTTGTTTCAGATAGGTCCTTTAACTTTGGCTTAGGAGGTTGATAGAAAGGACCTATCTGAAACAAACTCGAAACTTAAAAGACCTATCTGAAACCTTATAAACTTAAAGGACCTATCCGAAACAAACTCGAAACTTAAAGGACCTATCTGAAACCTTAGAAACTTAAAGGATCTATCTGAAACAAACTTGAAACTTAAAGGACCCGGGGAAGTATTTGGCCCTTCTTTTAATATAACTTTGTTAAAGATGTTTCAAGTTTATGGTGCTCCACATGGAACTAGATGCTTGCCATGTGACAGTTGAATATTAAAATTAATCCATGAACCTTATAATTTTAAATTTTAGAAATACGCTTTTAAGATCTATTCTTAGTTCTGAATTGAATGCTTGAAATCAGTTGTTTGGTCTTTTAATAACTTTTTGGGTGCTCCATCTCCACATCTATGCAGGTTCATCTGGAGTTACAAGTTCATGGACTTGCAGATTCAATGAAGGGTAGTCAGAGCAATGGGATGATTGCAGATAGGTCTCAGATGGAATGTTCTTCTAACGGAGACCCTGTTATGATGAATGGATGCACTGGCGATGTTATCCCCTATGCAACAGCAAACTATTTTCAAGGCAGTAGCTATAGAGCAGTTCGATCTTTAGGCTTGACAGGATTACATAATCTTGGAAATACCTGCTTTATGAATAGTGCCATTCAGTGTTTGGCTCACACCCCAAAACTTGTTGATTTTTTCCTTGGAGATTATCGTAGGGAGATAAATTATGAAAATCCCTTGGGAATGAATGTATGTGTACTTTTTCTTTTCATGTTATGTTGTCATTTCAAAGTTTTATTTTTTTTTTATATAATTAATTTCTTCTCTCACTCTCAAATTTATTTTTTCAGGGAGAACTTGCTTTATCTTTTGGAGATTTACTTAGACAGCTGTGGGTTCCTGGAGCATCACCTTTGGCACCAAAAGTGTTCAAGATGAAACTGGCTAACTTTGCTCCTCAGTTCAGTGGTTATATGCAGCACGATTCTCAAGTAAATACCTTCAACTTGCCCGCTTCTTTTGATTTTTCGAAACATATAACAATTGCTATTTCCTTTTCCATCTCTCTTCGTTGATGAATTTTCCGTTATTGTGACATGAGATGAAATAGTCTTACAAAATCTTGAAGTTTTTGTCTTGCAGGAACTGCTTGCTTTTTTGTTGGATGGACTACATGAAGACCTTAATCGTGTAAAACGCAAGCCATATCATGAAGTTAAGGATGCAGATGGTCGTCCAGATGGAGAAGTGGCAGAAGAGTATTGGCGAAATCACCTTGCTCGCAATAACTCAATAGTAGTTGATTCGTTCCAAGTAAGTCATACACGGCCTTTTTCTTATTATATAAGAATTCCGTACTCTGGGGTTTTAACATATCATTTAGGGTTCTGTGCTCCCTAAATTTTCTGTATCAGTGATGCACAGAAGATTTTGATGGAAATAATCAAATAGCCATCCTGAAAAGAGATTTTTCTTCTTCTTTCTCTTATGCTAGATTACAATTAAAGAAAGTAATATTTTTTTTTTCATTCCGTTGTGTAGGGTCAGTTCCGGTCGACATTGATTTGCCCTTTTTGCAAGAGGGTTTCTATCACCTTTGACCCTTTTATGTACCTATCTCTGCCATTGCCTTCTACAACGACACGGACAATGACTGTAACTGTCATGAGCACTGATGGGGTCACATTGCCTTCTGCAATTACCGTAACAGTGCCGAAAAGTGGAACACTTAAGGATCTAATTGGGGCCTTAGCTGCTTCTTGTTCTCTGAGCGATGATGAAACCCTCTTGGTGGCTGAGGTATTTTCAGCAGTTATGCTTTTTGTAGAATCATATTGCAAGTTATCCCTTATCAAGTGAATCATCATGTGAAATCTGATAACATCAATTCATTAGGCTAATGCAAACACTTTTCACGTGCTTGTCTTAATTTTAAGTCTGATTTTATGGAGTTATATACAGATTTACAATAATAAGATTGTTCGGGGATTGGAGGACAAACTTTTCATGTTCCCATCCGACCCATTAGCTGATATCAGAGATCTAGACAAACTTGCCGCTTACCGAGTGCAGAAGGATACTGAAGATATCCCAGTGGTTGTTTTCATGCATGAACTTGTGGTGGAAATGTAAGCTTTTCTCTGCCTTAATTATACTTCTAACGACCAGAGTAATTTCAGTTTGTTCCCACAATACCTTTCTCAATATGTTTGTCACTAATAATTATTGCGTACCCCTTGATCTGATGTACAACTCTCATTGCAGAAATTATGTTGTGATACATTTTTTTTGCCACATGGTAGATCTCTATTGTTGGGAGCACATACTCCTAGAGTATCTAGTGATATTACATCTTTTACAACTTCAACATCTAAACCTAAGTGCTTGTTTGGTAGTTGCGAGGGGAAGGGAGGTCCGAGGGGAAAGAGTAGAGGAAAGGGTCGAAGAAGAGAGGATAGCACCTACCTTGCATGGGGTTTATTTGGGGGAACTAAAAAAAGAATTAGAGGAGGACTTTAAAATATTCTTTTTAATAATACTTGAAACAAAGAAAGTATTAGTCATAATCCTTCTCCTATCCCCTCCAAAAACACTCTCCTGAACAAGGTAAGAGATTCTTCTCCTTTCCCCTACCCCCAAACATCCTCCCTTCCCATTCTAACTTCCAAACTAAGCCTAAAGAAACATTAGATTCTACTTATTCATGTGGAATTTCACAAAATTTTGCTATTAATCTTTATTGCAGTGTAAGAGGGAAAATGAGAGGAAATGATATTATAATGTTTGTGATTGATAGAATGCTTAAAATGGTGAAAATAAAATTAGTATTTTAATGTGACGTGGCCATGGTGATGTGCTTGATTGACACATAGGATTAGTGGTTTAAAAATTGGGGAAAGCTTGTATATTATTAAGATTAAGATTAAGACTTGGTAAATGAGCCTATTTTTGGAATTCATCTGTTGTTTGGTGGTTTTTTTTTTGCTGATCTTTATGTTCTTTGTTGGTGCACTAAATTTGTTGTGTCATGTATTGCAGTTACAAGGGGAGGTTGGAAAGTAGAATCATTGGTTTTCCACTTGTAGCAAGGTTGTCCGGTATTTCTTGCACAGATGATCTTCGTAGGGTGTTTCTAAATTTAATGAATCCATTTCTGATGCAAAACTCTGAAGAAACAATAGATGAATATGACAAGGATGAGGATGTTGATGGTGGTGATACTAAAAAACTAAATGAAGTTGATGAATTAGGCGAAACTGATAACTCTGAAGCAATAGAAAGTGATGCAGTGTCGAATAGCGGTGCAGAGGATGACATACATTTGTGGACCGACTTTGAATTTTATTTATTACATCCTGGGAGAGGTGAGACTTATAAGATAACATCGAAAGAACCATTACCTGCTGCAATGTTGTCCGGAAATCTGGAGGTAGCTGTCGTATGGTCAGATAAGATGCTTAAAAAGTACGACATGAACCTGCTTGATTCATTGCCTCAGGTTTTCAGGTCCCAATTATTCACCAAGAGAACACAAGAATCAATATCTATTTACAAGTGCCTTGAAGCCTTCTTGAGAGAGGAACCTCTTGGGCCAGAAGACATGTGGTCAGTAGATATATAATGATATCAAGTCTTTTTTTTTTATCTATGGATGTTTTCATGTTCTGAGAATATAGTATCTTATTATATAATTTTTCATCATGTTTAATATTTCGTGAACATCCTAGTGGAAAAGGCTCTGATTGTTGTTGCTTTATATGTTAATTAAGAGTACTGTCTCTTATGGTCTAAAAAGTCAGACATATATTAGTCTTTCTGATATTTGATATTGCAATTTGATGTTCGTAAGGTACTGTCCTACCTGCAAAAAACATCAGCAAGCAACTAAAAAGTTGGACCTTTGGAGATTGCCTGAAATTCTTGTTGTTCATTTGAAGAGGTTCTCATACAACAGATTTTTCAAGAATAAGCTGGACACTTTCGTTGACTTCCCAACTAATGATCTGGATTTGTCAACCTATGTCGCTCACGAGATTTGCCCATCTCCCAACTGTTATATGTTATATGCAATTATTTGTCACTACGGCGGGTTAGGAGGAGGTCACTATACAGCGTTTGTCCGTGTAAGTAACTCACAGCTTAATTATACATATAGAAATAATTTTTATGTCTTCATTTTTTGTTTAGGCACTTTATTTTGTACCTAAAAAGTATTTCAATATCTTATTTTATATATTTAGATATTAATTTCTTTGGAGGAAGTAAGAGTTTAGGCAAACTGACCGCTTGAGATACAGAGACGTGTCTTCCTATTTTTCTTTAGAAGTTTGTTTCAGTGGAAGTTAGAGACTGACTTAGTACACAATGGATTTCCATATAATTTTATAATTACAATTTAGTTCTTATTATAATATATTGATGATTGTTAGTTACTCATCATAGTACAAAGCTTTTGTTTGACTTCCTTGATCACCCAAAGGTATTTTTTAAAGAAAATCTGAAAAATGTCTTTTGCACTACTTGAGTGGTTCACTATTATGTTTCGGTGATTAATTATTCTATGCATAATTTCACTCTAGTAATGCTTATCCAACTGTATTTATTTCCTTGCAGTATGGCCATGATAAATGGTATGAGTTTGATGATAGCAGGGTAGCGCCTGCTGATGAGGAGACAATTAAGACTCCTGCTGCTTATGTTCTTTTCTACAAGAAAGTTTAGATGAAGACGAAAACCTTAGGTTCAGTTGTGTAATTAGTCATACCAACATGTAAAGCTTGAGGTTTTTAGACAGTTTGCCAATACAGCTGCGCCTGACTTCCTCAAATAGTTGTTTAAGCATGTCTGATTTGATTTTATCGGGATTAGTGAAGAGAAAATAGAAAGATTTAATATTGTACAGCTTTTAGAAGCTAAGGGTAAGAGGGTAGATCTTACATTTTTTGAAATCGAAGGACAGATATATACACCTGTTGGGCAACTTGTATATATACAACCTGAAATTAACCAAATTTTTGGATCAGATATGGATTGGGTTTTTTTTCAATCTATGGTTATATATGGAAAATTGCACATTTATTTTCTCGTTTTTTCTCATCTTTCTCTGGCGATATTCTGTGAAGCCAATTTTTTCAAGTGCTTTAAGCTGTGCTCGTATCTGAATCTTCCATATTCATTCTATGCATTTTTTCCAATTGTCAGTTAGGACCATGTAAACCTTTTAAGTTTCATTCTTATACCAGAATGTGTAATCGTTTGCATCAATTCCAATCGTTACATCAGATCTCTAGATTGCAAAGCAATTGATGATAATTGTGGCACTCGATGGGTTAATCGAGCAAAGAGATATACTATGTTTCATTGAGGGTTTTATGATGGCTGGGAATATATGTTGTAAAACTAGAAGTAATAATCAAAGCCTAAGCCACAACTAAGAAACATCTTTTTACCAAGGCAAGTTGACTGGGATTCATGATTCTGTGCTGTTCATCAAACTGCAGAAATCCTTTTACTAGAAATATATGGTTCAATGAATATTGATTTATTTTGGAATCAGAAAACTGCACTGTCCTGTAGTTTGTTTTTGTAATATTTATGAGTCTACATAATTTTATCAACAGAGAATTTTAGAAAATGAAAAATGCTTAATTACATCTTTTGCCCCTCAAGTTTCATAATTGTTATTTTTGTAATACCTAAAATTTTCACGTGTGGCTGTAACCAATAACCATAGTCAAATAATGAGTGAACCATCAAATTCGTCCTTGAATTTTCACGCGTCGGCTAACTCCGTCCCTCAATTATGCGAAATATCAACTTAGTCCCTGAATTTGTCAGACGTCCATCAAAAAGGTCCCTCCGTCCAAGTGCTCCGTTAGCCACGCTGAGCTGTCGCCCTGCATGCTGTGTTGTCTTGTACGCGTGGCAAAAAGGAAGCCACGTGTTCAGGGACTAATTTGATTGAATTGGAAAAAGTTGAGTTTTCATTTTTCAGTTTATTTTTTCTGCTTTTCCCATTTTGCCCCTGCATTACCTATGCATCCTTCACATTTCAGAACATCAAAAACGTCATTGACCCTTCTTCTTCCCGCTAAAACTTCCTCCATTTTCACCCCTTCAAAATCATCATTATCTCCGGCGATTCTGACGTTTTTGAAGTTTGTGTGTTTGGCTGTGATTAAAGGTAACACCTTTCCTGTTGTTTATCAAGTTTTTGTGTTCGTATTCACCTTGTTTTTGTCCGTTTTTTTGTGTTTTCGTTTTAAGTTTTGATCATGTTGTTTATTTTGTTTCTGTGATCGTTGATGCTCGCTTTGTTCTTTGTTTGTGTTTGTTGCATTTTTGAGACAGTTGTTTTCAAGGATCAATTTGATATCTGATTTAAACAATTCAGGAACTTATTTGATGGTTTTTTATATAACGTAGGGATCTATTTGATAGATAGAGAAATAATTCAGGGACTAATTTGATGGCAATATTATTATAGTAAGATTACATTTCTCAATCATCTTCAACCTCTTTT